>Ga0316217_10000628_pt1 | contig 49120 bp, 39 predicted proteins | sample 1anoAmetaG_FD_203633 | JGI IMG/M metagenome (GOLD analysis project Ga0316217, IMG submission 203633) | Freshwater microbial communities from Trout Bog Lake, Wisconsin, USA - 1anoA | ecosystem: Environmental > Aquatic > Freshwater > Lake > Hypolimnion/Profundal zone | place: USA: Wisconsin...
GCCTTGCGGGCGTGGGCCACCTTGCGGACGTGGCCCGCCGGGACTGCCTTGCGGACGCGGGGCACCCGGTCCGCCCTGGGGACGTGGCATGCCGGGGCCGCCGGGCGGGCGCGGAGCACCACGGCCGCCTGGTCCCCCCTGCATGCGCAGGGCCCCCGGGCCATCCGGACCGCCGGGACCACTGGGGCCGCCCGGAAGGCCTGGACCGCCGGGAATGCTTGGACCGCCTTGCTGCCGCGGCGCGCCCGGAGCGCCTGGGCCCATGGGTCCTGCCGGCGCGCCGGCGGGTCGGCCTGGTGCGGCGCGTCCGCCGCGTGCCGGGGGAATCGGCAAATTCGCCATCGCCCCTTCGGGCATGCGATCGTTGGGGGTTTGCATCACCTGGCCGTTGGGCAGCACGGGCTTGGGCAGATCGAAGGCGGTGATCTGCTCCATGGGCACGGCCTGGCGCTTGAAGTCGTCAAACTGCACCATGACCAGTTGCGTAAGAATCTGCCCTTCGACCACCCAGGCTTCGCCCTGGGGTGTCTGGACGCGGGTGTTGCGCTTGGGCAGTTTCTTGCGCAGTTCCTCGTAGGTTTGGTCTTCATAGCGCAGGCAGCACATCAGCCGGCCGCAGCGGCCGCTGATCTTGGCCGGATCTAGCGTGGCCTTCTGCACCTTGGCCGAGCGCATGGAAACCGGGGTCAGGACTTTCAGGAACTGTTTGCAGCAGCAGTGCTGGCCGCATTTTTCGTAATCGGCGGTCAGGCGGGCATCGTCGCGGGCGCCCACCTGGCGCAGTTCGATGCGCGTGTGGAGCTGGTGCGCCATGTCGCGCACGAGCTGGCGGAAATCGACGCGATGTTCGCTGGTGAAGTAGAACAGCACGCGTTCGCCGCCCAGCGGGTATTCCACTTCCACGACCTTCATCGGCAGGTTGTAGCGCGTGACGAGTTCCCGCGCCATTTGGAGGTGGGGCACCCGGTTCTCGTTGAGCTTGGCCTGTTCGGTCAGGTCGGTAGGGGTGGCGATCCGCAGGACGCGCCCCATCTCGGTAAACGGAAAATCCGATCCGCCGGACTTGGCAAAGTAGTCGAGCATCTTCTCCCGGGAGATCGACTTGCTACACCCGCTGTTGACGCAGGTAGTGGTGAGCAACTCGGCGATTTCCGTGCCGCGGTCGGTGCGCACCACCACCTGGGTGCCGCAGCCAATCTTGGTGGATACATCGCTGGGGAATTCGCCGATCAGGCGCAGATAGCCGTAGCGCACCACGACGGTTTTGGGTGGGGCCGCTTCCGGCTCTTTTTCCAGCGGGGGCATCAACTCCAGGGACAGTACGGGCATGGCAATTCCTCATCTTTCGCCGGCAGTGTGGCCGCACCGCCAGCGCGGTGGCGTCCGGAAAAACAAAATCCGTCCGGGCCTGGCGCCCGCTCGATGCACCCTGCATCATTCCTGCCGGATATCCGTGTGACGCAACCATCGTGGGGACCGGTCAAACAGTGCACTTGAAAGAAAAGTGGGGCATACCAGCCCCGCCGGGAAGGGTGGAGGGGTAAGGCGCACGGGCACCAGCCGCCGCCGCGTGCCCAGCACCACGGCGCCGCCAACGCACAACAGCGTAAGAATGGAGATGACCATTACAACCATACCCGACCATTCTACAAGTTCTGCGTCGATACTGGCAACTATGCTTCTGGACGGGCAACCGCCGCACGCCACACTGCAATACGGATTGCGCGCTGGCGTTCCTATAGAAGACAATGAAGATCTTCTATTCGCGACGTTTTCTGTTTAACAACAAAGGGGTTCCCATGGAGATCATTCCCAGCAATCGCTCCCAAACCAATCCGAGCCGGCGCGATTTTGTGGCCTTGATGGCCGCCACGGGTGCCGGGCTTATGGTTCGCAGCGCCGCATCCGCCCAGACTTTGCCGCCGTCAGCGATGCTCAACGTGGCCATTATCGGTGTGGGCCGGCAGGGACGAATTCTCCTGGACCTGGCGCTCAAGATCCCGGGTCTCAAGTTCAAGGCGGTCTGCGATATCTGGAGTTATTCGCAGAAGATTGGGGAAAACCTCTGCAAAAAGGGCGGCCACGCCGTAACCGTGTATGACGATTACAAAGCGCTGCTGGCCCAGGAAAAAGATATTCAGGCTGTCATCATTGCCACGCCGGATTTCTGGCATGCCCCCATCACCAATGCCTGCCTGAAGGCCGGCCTGCACGTCTATTGTGAAAAGGAAATGGCCAACACCCTCGACGCCGCCAAGTCGATGGTTCTGGCCGCCCGCGAAACCGGCAAACTGCTGCAAATTGGCCATCAGCGGCGCAGCAATCCCTACTACAAACACGCCTATACCATGCTGCACAAAAGCAACTTCTGCGGCAATGTATCGACCGTCTATGGTCAGTGGCATCAACTCAAGGCTCTGCGGGCTCTGCCGCCGGCGCTGTTGGCCAAATATGCCATTGCCCCGGCCACGCTGGCCCAATGGGGTTTCGGCTCCATGCAGGAGTTTTACGAGTGGCGGTGGTTTAAGAAATATGCTGGCGGCCCGATGACTGATCTGGGCTCCCATCAGGTGGATGTGCTAAATTGGTTTTTGAATGCTGTGCCCACGAGTGTCGATGCGGTGGGTAACGTCGATTCCGCCCTGGCCACGGCCAAGGCACAAGCCGCCAAGGGCGAACCCGTCGGCTTTGTTCCCGAATGTTTCGATTTCACCAACGCCCGTTATACGTGGGATACCCAATGGGGGCCCGTCCACGGCACCTACGAGGTGAACCTGAATACTACCTATGATGGTTTTTATGAAGTGATCATGGGGTCGCTCGGGTCGATGCGCACCGCGGAGATCATCGAGAAGGCGGCCATGTTCCGGGAGAATACCGCCGACAAGATGGCCTGGGAAGATCAGGCGCAGCAAACCGGCAACACCGATGGCAGCTACAAGTTCGACCCGCTCAAATCGCGCCACGTCGTCGGCAAGATGAACGCCGAGGCCGACAAGACTAAAGCGGACATGAATAAGCCACCGCATCAACCGCACCTTGAAAACTTCTTTGACGCCATCCGCAGTCCCAACACGGTGAAACTTACCTGTCCGCCGGAAGTGGGGTATGAGACCGCCGTTGCGGTTATCCGGGCCAACGAATCGGCGCAGGCTGGCAAAAAGATTGTATTCGATCCCGGTGAATTCAAGGTTTAAGAGTTTTCCATGATGCAGCGCGTGTCACTGGAAATGTGGGATCCGAGCTATCGGCGGCTGTTGCTGGCGTGCTTCCCCAAGTCTGGTTCCACCTTTTTCGCCACGGTTCTCGCCGGACTGCCCGGCTTTCAGAAAGTTTCGCTGGTTACCGGCTACGGACGGCGCGAACAGGAATTGGATGCCGCCTCTCTGGTCGCGGCGGAACGCACCTGTTCGCACATTGTGGCCCAGCATCATGTGCGCTATTCGGAAGAGACCCAGCGTCTCATCGACCGGTTCGCGCTCCACCCCATCGTTCTGGTACGCAACATTTATGATGTTGTCGCCAGCGTCCGCGATCATCTCCAGGCCGGCGGTGTCATCATCGCCCAGGCTTATGTCCCCCCGGATCTGCCCCGGTGGGAGATTTCGGTCATAGAACAATTCGTCGCCGACATGCTCCTCCCATGGTATTTCAATTTCTATGCTTCCTGGGCCGATTGCCCCCAGCGTCTGGAGATTACCTACGACGGTCTGATTGCCGATCCGGCCGCGGTCGTTCGGAACCTGTGCACCCGCGCCGGTATCGTCGCGACCGAAGAGCAGGTGCTGACCGCCGTTGCGGCGGCGCGCGCCAACCGCGTGACCACCCGTTTTAATGTTGGTGTCGCCGGGCGGGGTCGTGATATTAGCCCCGGCGCCGTCTCTCGAATCCGCGCTCTGGCAAACTACTACAGCTTCATGGACTTGTCCTCATTGGGTATTTCCGACTGAGGGGGGCTATATAGCCGTCGCCGCAGGGGCGACGTTCTGCTCCGACCGCCGCGCTGCCGCGCCGGAATTGACGAAAACCATTACGGCGGGAAATGCACCAGCAGCGTACAGGCATGGGGATTGTGCGTATCGTCTTTGCCGAAGAGTTGCCGTACCAGACGATCGATCCAGATGACCTCTACCTGACCGCCATGCTTTTCGAGGAGCGCCCGAATGCGACTCAGGCTTAACATGTTGACGTGATAATGCCCGTGCGGTGTGACGATGTGATCCGCCGCATCATGCATGCGAAAGAAGCCCAGGCATAAGGACTGCCGTGTCACCCGGCAGACTTCGGCCAGGGCGTATTCCATGGCGGCAACTGAGAGATGTTCAAAGAGATCGTGAACGAACAGGCAGTCAAAAGACTTATCCGCGGCCGCAAGGGCCAGAATGTTGCCGACTGCAAACTCTTCCTGCGGGAACATGGCCAGGGCATTGGCGACGTTGGCTGGCGTAAGGTCAAAGCCGGTGTAGCGTAGAAACCGCGCCAAACCATAGGAGTGGATGTAGCGGTAATCGTTCGCGGAGCCGCAGGCCGGTTCGAGCACCGAAATTCGTGGCGTAACGTCGCGCCCGCCAAGCACGGCGGACCAGAGGCGGTGGAATGTGTCGCGTGAAGAGTCCGGTAGGGCATCGATGTCGCCGGGTGCCGGATGGAGCAGGGCGGACGTCAGGTAGTTTTCAATGTACACGCCATCAACCGTCGTGGGCAAATCCGTAAAGGCATCGACCACGTAACGGGGCAGTGGCAAGGCGGCGGCGCACGCTTGCCCTGACGACACGGCGAGGAATATTTCGGGAAGCGGATCGCAGCCGTAATTGCGGATCACCTGCAGGAGCCAGTTGAGCACGGCGCTGAAACGCAATTCCTGGTAGCGGAGGTCGGCAAATTCGCCCGGGAACAGTTGCTCGAGCAGGAAGTGCCGCGTGATGATGCTTTGCGCATTGATCCGCGGATCTTCGACATCCTGCACCAAATAATCGCGTAAGGATTCCGGTGCGGTGGTATCCCAGGCGCGGATTAGATTGGCGGTCTCCTGCACGAAGCGGTCTTCCATATTGCCACCAAAAACAAAGGCCCGCGGCGGAGGGCCGCGGGCCTGAAAGTTGGGTCTTCAAGGCTTACCTTACTTGAGCAGGTTCAGGACGGTCTGGGGCGTCTGGTTGGCCTGGGCCAGGACGCTCACGCCGGCCTGCTGGAGGATCTGGGCGCGGGTCATGTTGCTGGTTTCGGCGGCGAAGTCGGTGTCGGTGATGCTTGATTCGCTGGAGGTGACATTTTCCAAGGCGACCTGCAGCGAGTTGATATTGGTTTGCAGGGTATTCTGCTCGAAGGCCCCAAGGCGCCCGCGGAGGACGGACACCTGATTAATGGCCTGATCGACGATGTTGCTGGCGGTGGCGGTCTTGCCGCTGACCAGGCTGGCTTTGCCGCCGCTGGCCAGGTCGGACAGATAGCCATCCTGGTAGTCCCCGAGCTGGCTGGCCGCGACACTGCTGATGCCCAGGCTGATCTGCTGATTGGAGACCACCTGCGAGCCCAGTTGGAACAGTGCCCCGCCGCCGGTGATGGAGAAGGATTTGGTTCCGACCCCGAAACTGGAATCCAGATTCAAGGACAAGTTCAAATCCGGGGAACTCAGGCTGATGGACAGGCCATTGCCGTTGGCCAGGGCTCCGTTGACGGTGGCCACGGCATCCTGGCCGGTGGTGCGGACGTTCGATGCGCCGGAACTGCTGGTGGTGGCAAAGTTGCCATTGCCCAGGACGGTGACCGAGACAAATTGCTGGGATCCGTAGCCGCTGCTGGTGAGCGAAATCCCGCTCGATAGATTGGTGGCGCTGTTGAGGGCCGCGGAAACACCCGTCGAATCGCTGACGCCATTGATGGCAAAGGCGATGGCACTGGATTTGGTGCCCGAGACGAAGCTGAGAACCTGCACGCCCTTGTTGCCGGTGATCTGCAGCGTGACGCTCTTGGCCACACTGCTGGCCTTGTATTCCAGTTGGGCCTGCCGGGCGCTGGTTACGACGTTGACGACCACCGGAATCGTGGCGGCGGTGCCAAAGGTGGCGTTCTGCACATTGACATCGTGAATGGCGCTGGTGGCTATGCCGCTGGTGATATAACCCAGCGAGCCATTAAGGAGTTGGAGCCCGCCAAAGGACGTGGAGTTGCTGATGCGCGTGATCGAGGCGATGGCGGAGTCCACCTGCAACTGGTTGGCCTGGAGTTCATCGGCGGACAGGGCGCCGGTGTTGGCGGATTGCACCACCAGGGCCTTGATGGAGTCGAGCAGATTGGAGACTTCGCCCAGGGCGCCATCGGCGGTGGCGATCATATTGGTCGCCTGGGTGGAATTGTTAATGCCCTCGGTAATGCCCTGGATCTCCGACTTGAGACCCTGGCTGGCAATCAGGCCGGCCGGATCATCGGCCCCGCTGTTGATGCGCACGCCGCTGGAAAGCCGTTGCAGTGAGGTGCTCAGCGCCTGCTGGCTTTTCTGCAAGTTGGTGTTGGCAATTAAGGCGCCGACATTAGTGTTGATACGAGCCATAACAATCCTCCCTGATTGGGTGGCTGGAAGAACCCAGGGCCGACGACATCCACTATCGTCCTGGTGGGCCTGGATCCCAGTGCGATGAACGTTACGCGAAAGCGCTGGGCCGGTTCATCAGCGACCCATGAAGTTCTGCGGCATCCACACGGAGGCCGCATCATTACCGGGCGGCGGCCCGATCCCTTCAGCCGTGGCCGGAGGGTTCGGGTGGTTCGGGCGGACGCAGGGGTTTATCCTTCGCCGGCAGTTCGCCCGCGACATGCCGGGTCATGGGAATCGCGGCCGGCCACGCCGTCCGCGGCCGGCCCGGATGGGGCAGGGTGCCATTGACCCGGCCGGGCGCCGGTGTCCGGGGCAGACTCGAGAGATCTTCCATCCGGACCTTGGCGGCTTCCCGGTTCTCGCGCTGGATGGCCTCGTAGACCTCCTTGCGATGGACGGGAATCGTGTTGGGGGCCGTGATACCCAGACGCACCTTATCACCGCGAATATCGACGACGGTGATTTCGATGTCGTCTCCGATCATTATGGTTTCATCGCGTTGCCGCGAAAGTACTAACATCCGTGGGCTCCTTCCCGGTCGGCCGGCCCGGTTAGACGGGAACGGCGGACGTTTGGCTCAAGGCGGCGGGTTTGCAGTACCGGAGAACGGGTTCCGGCCCGCCTGAAGAACGCTCGTCCTGAGCGTTCCATTCAGGCCTTCCTGCGGACGCCTTGCCCGCCTCCGTGCGGGTCATGCGGATAAAAAACGACTCAGGCCGACTTGCTCAGCGGGGTCTTGCCGGCGGTCCGGCCCAGGTGCACGATCGGGTGGCGCGTCTGATACTTCTTCTCGCTGATGACGATCTGGGCGCCCTGGCGCGTCACCGCATGGATTACCAGCGGTCCCTGCATGTTGGCGGTGATGCTGTCTTCGACCTTGTTGACGATCACCAGGATCTGCGCTTCGGAGAGATCCACGAGGTTCAGTTCCGTGCGCGTCTCTTCGCGCAGCGGGACGGTGTAGTCCGGCACGAACAGGAGCGGATCGGTAACCACGAACGCCAGGTCCGCCGCCTGGACCGATTGCAGCCAGTAGAACGTACTATCGGGCTCCGGCTGGATGAGCACGTAGGTCTGGTGGGTGGGGAACCCCAGGATGCCGCGGGGGAACCGCAGCAGGCGTTCGGGGTCCACCTCGAGAGGGCCAAAACGGCTGGTCTGAATGATCATGCGTCGAACTCCTTGCGATCAAATCCACGCGGCTTCTTTTCGTTGCGTCCCGAACGACCCTGTTGCGGGCGAGCCAGGTATGACAGAAAGATCGCGTCCCGTCATACGTATTTATCGATCAAGAGGTCTTGAGAAGTCCAATAAAAATTGCTATTATTGTATAAAATTCAGTAAATTCATATTCTGGGTCGTCAGCGCCGCAATCTGCATGCTGGCCTGATACGAAGTTTGCAGCGCCTGCAATTGCGTCGCGGCGCTGGTCATGTCGGTGTCCGCCAGTTGAGAAAGGCTCGCCTGGAGCTGGGTCTGGTAGTCGGAATTCCGGCTCTTAAAAGTGGCGACCTCCTGTTCGCGTCCCGCCACCCCGCCCAGCACCTGCTGCACACTCGCGGTCGCCTTCTGGAGAAGTGTGGCGGCTTGCTGAATGCCGGCGGTATCGTTGCCGGCCAGGGCGTTGCGCAATTGCAGCAGTGCGCTGAACAGGCCTTGGGACGGCACGGGGTTGGAGTCCGTTCCATTGATGACGCCGGGCGTTGCCGTGGCGGCGGTTTGCGCAATTCCCAACTGGCTGGCGGCGGTGGAACTGTTGAGCGCCGTGACGGTCAGCCGACTGCTGCCGGTGGTCGGATCGGTCAGGACGATGCCGTTGCCGGTGGTGGCCAGGCTGGCGGTTACGTGGGTGGCGCCGGCGGCATTGCCGGCGGCGTTGTTGATGGTATCGAGTGCATCCTGCACCGTCTTGGCGCCGCTGAAGTTGACGGTAAAACTGCTGCCATCCTGGCGCGTGATGCGCAGATCGTCGGTGCTGAAGGTCATATCGGATCCGCTGAGGGTCCCACCGGCGCCGGTTTTGAACAACCCCAGGTCGGTGCCATTGCTGATGTAGCTTGGGGCCTGACTGACCGTGAGATTACCGCTGCCGGCGGCCGTGTCGGTGAGGGTGATGCCGTTGCCGCTGGCGTTGAGCGCCGCGGTGACGGTGGTATTGCCAGTGGCGTTATTGATGGCGCTGATCAATTGCGTGGGGGTCGTAATGCCGCTAACCGTGACGTTGAACGCGGTGCCATCGGTTTTGGTGATGGTGATGGCGCCGGTCGGTCCGCTGGCGGTACTGCCGATGGGGGTTACGCCGGAACCGGAATTAAGACTCGAAAGCAGGGTTCCGGGCTGGAAGCTGCGCAGGCCCAGTTCCTGCGCGGTGCTGCCGCCATTTTCACCAACGCTGAGGCTCAATCCACTGATGGGATTGTTGATATCCAGGCCATTGCCGGCGGCATTGATACTGGCTTGCGCGCCGGTGCCGCTGCTGTTGATCTTGTTGAGCAGATCCTGCACGGTGCTGAGGCCGGCCAACGTGATGGTCGCGGTGTTGCTGCCGTTGGTAATGATCAAGCCGGCCGGGTCGAGGCCGGCGCCGTTGCGTAAACTTGCCAGGGGCGTGGTGGCCGTGAGCGCGGGTGTCAGGTCGGTACCGGCCAGGGTGGCGCCCGCGGCCGCCGTCCCGGTAAGACCCAGGTCCGCGGCGGTGGTGCCGGTTCCGGTATCCGCGATCGTCAGCGCGGCGCCGGGATCGGCGGTGATCGTCAGGTGACCGCCCGCGATTCCCACGGTGGCGGCCGAGCCCGCGGCGGTGAGGGCACTTTGCAGATCCGCCTGCACATCCCCAACGGTTGCGGCTTTGCGCAAATCGACGTTTAGGGTACTGCTGCCGCTGGTGACGGTAATGATGCCCAGGTTCACGCCCTGCTTGGTGGCTCCGGCCAGGTCGGACAAGGGGGTAGCGGGTGTCAGCGCGGGGGTCAGGTCCTGGTACCCGGTCACTTGTGACGACCCGCCAAAGATCGTACTGCCATCAACGCTGAAGTTGATGGTATCGCCGGTGGGGGTCAAAATGCCCTGGGGCTGGGAAGATCCCTGGAATTTATAACCACCGGACGCGGCGACCACCGGATTCTGGGCGCTCGCCGCGCCACCAAAGACCGCCGCGCCCTGATACTGGGTATTGGCCAGCGTCATCGCCTGGCTGATCAGCGAATCAATTACCGTGGCCTGGCTGGCGCGCCCGCTGGCGCTGGCGGTGCTGCCGACCTGGGAACTCGCGACGCTAGTGGCTTGATTGATAAGGCTCGAAACGGAGGTTAGCGTTGCATCGGCGGTGTTAAGAAAACTCGAGGCAAAGGTAAGATTGCTGTCAAATTGCGTGCCGGCGCTGATCTGGGTATTCAACTGCATGATGCCGGTCGCCGCCGCCGGGTCGTCGCTGGGGGCCGAAAGACGCTGCCCGGTGGAGATTTGCTGTTCAACCTTCAGCAGCGCCGTCTGGCCGCCCTGCATCTCCGCCAGCATCAGCGAATTGTTGAGCTGGGTCGAAGTTCGAATTGGTATGGGTTGAACGCTCATGGTAATCCTGGGTTAGTAACCGTTTCTGCGTACCGCGTTTGGGACTTCCTGGTAATGCCGTGCCCCGGGTCTATTGCACCATGGCCAGCAGCGTGGTCATCATCTGGTTGACCACGTTAAGATAATTGGCGCTGCCTTGATACGCCCGTTGATAGGTCATTAAGTTTATGGCTTCTTCATCCATGTTTACGCCGCTGACCGATTGTTGCTGGGAAAACAAAGCGCTGTAGACGGTGCTGGCGGCGGTGGAATTGTTGGTCGCGGCCTGGGTTTGGCTGGCCAGGGTGCCAATATAGTTGGTGTAATAGTTCTGAAGGTTTTGTCCGCCCAGCAGCGTGCTGTTGGCCGAATAGCCCAGCGCCACTGCCTGGGCATTGCCGTTGCTGCCGGAAATGTTGTTGCGGCCAGTGGCCAGCAGGCTGGGCGTATTAACCAGGGAGGCATTGACTCCGATGTTCTGGGCATTGCTGCCGGTGAAATAGGTGTTGATGCCCAGGCTGGCCAGCACGCCGCTGCTGTCGTTGCTGAAGGAGAAGGTTACATTGGGGTTCGTGCTGGTGATCGACAGATGCCCGGCGCTATCCACCGTGGCCGAAAGATTGGTATCACTGAGACTGGAAGCCAGGCTGCTCAGGGTCGTGGGAGTTCCGTTGCTGTTCAGGCTTACGGCAATCTGGCGGCTGGTGGTCTGGCCGGTGCTCTGGTCTGTTTCACTGATCGTGAACGTGCCGTTGGTTGCGGGAAAACTCAGGCCGGTAGTGGCGGCATTCAAGGCGGCACCGGGGTTCTTGTCCGCATTGGTCGCCGTGACGCTGGAGAATCCCGTGGCAGCCTGTCCCTGGCTGTAAATTGAGTTGACGGTTTGGATCAGGCCGGCGGCAAACGTGTCAAGGGTGCTGATGGCCGGCGTGATGCCATTATCCCGGGCATTAATCAGGCCGGCAATTTGCCCGCTGGTGACCGTGATCGGATCGTTGTTGTCGGTGAAGACCAGGTTCGTGACGGCTTGCGTGCCGGTGCCGGTGGTGCCGGTGGTCGTACCGATGGCGCGGGCCGTGGACCCCTGCACGACCGGAATCGAGCCAATGAGGACATTGGTCTGTCCATTGGCCTGCGGTATGGAATTGACATTGACTAATTTGGACAGGCTGCTGATCGCCTGATCGCGCTGGTCCAGCAGGGTATTGGCGGAACTGCCGCCGCTGGCGGCGATTTGCCCATTGAGTGCCGCGATGCTCTGGATGAGGCTGTTGGCCTGTTGGGCCAGCGTGGTCAATTGCGTGTTGGCATTGGTCTGGATGCTGGAAAGCTGCGCACGCAGGGCCTGCATACTTTGCGTCAGTGCCACGCCGTTCTGCACCACCGCGTTCTGCTGCCCCGCGTCCGTCGGGTTATTGGCCAGGGTGGAGAAGCTATTGAAGAAACTGCTAACCTGGGATGAAAGATCGTTGCTGTTCAGGGTGCCAAATGTTGTTTGGACCTGGGTGAGATAACTGCTCAGGGTCGAGGCACTGTTCTGATCCGCGTTGGCGTCATTAAGGCTGGCATTGAGTGCCTCATCGGCGGTGCGTGTGATCGACCCGGCCTGGACGCCGGTGCCCAGGGATTCCTGGGTGTTGATTTGCTGGGGGTTGGCTTCGGTCAAACCCACGGTTTGGCGCGTGTACCCGGCGGTCCCCGAATTGGAGATGTTGTTGCCGGTGACCTGGATGCCGAGCTGGTTGGCGGCCAGCCCCGACTGTCCAATTTGTAATGCGCTCAACAAACTCACGATAGATTCCTTTTAGCCAGCGATATCCAACACATGAATGCCCCGAATCACGGCCTTGCGCCCATTTCTCATATACAGGCCGGCCTGTTGCGTCAGACCGGTGACCGCTTTCATGACGCGGGCGATGGCTCCGGCCACTACCTGCGACGCGCGATGATTGATGCTGTTGGAGCGGGCGAGCTTTTCCATGGTTTCCCGGAGTTGGGCGGACAAGACCAGAACGCGGCTCTTCTGCGGTTCCGGGCAGCGGCGGGCGATCTGGGAAGTCGTCGGCTCGATGTTGCGGCCCAACTCGCGTTTGAACTTTTCCACCAGCGTCCGGCGGGCCTGCTCCAGGTTCTGACAGCGCTGAATCTCCTCGCGTTCCTGTTCCAGCAGGCCGTTGAGCATCCGGGTATCGAAGGCGCCCATCGCTTCCCGGCGTCTGTCCGCGATTGCCAGCAGGCGGGTGTAGGCCGCCAGGAGGCTTTCGAGCAGCAGGATCATTTCCGCGACGAGCTTATCCATGAACATCGACTCCCTGACGTTGCGTCGTTCCCAGGTTGCTGGCTGGCCCATTGTTTTGGCCCCGGCTTAACAGCCGCTGGGTCAAACTGGCGGTGAGGGTCAACCGGGGACTCTGAGCAATGCGGTCAGCTATCTGTCTATCAAATTCCGGACCAAACGTTTTTTCCCCGATCCCGGGCGAAAAAACGTTGTTTTTGCCAAACGGATCGTGCCGAAGTTGCTTGAGAACAGGCAAAATCAGCGCGTTGGCCACGAGCCCCTCCGCGGCTTTGCGGGCCTGGGCCGGCGTTTGTGCGGCGCTTAGATCGGAAGCCGGGCGATTGAGGTAGGCGGAAAAGGTCTCGCCCAGGCGCGGGGTCGTGGGGGTGGCGGGGGGTTGCAGGCGCGTTAGATCCGCCGTGGCGGCGGTCCATCCCGCCGGGGGCGGGATAATGGTTTGCAGGTTGGTAGTCATGCGAATCCTTCGCAAAGTTCCGCCGGACTCCGCCGGCGCGGGAAATAAGCAGACGCCGGACGGCTATTCGATCGTCAATTCGCAGTGCAGGGCGCCGATGTCCACCAGTTGCTTGACGATTTCGATGCGATCTTCCGCCGTGACCTTGAGCAGGTTGAACGCATCAACGAGTTCCTTGAGCTTGGCTCCGCCCTGGCGGGCCGGATCCAGCGCCACCAGATTGACGGTGGATCCCGACGGTGCGGTCGGGGCATTGGGGGCGGCGACGGTGATGGTCAGGCCCTTGTGGCTGATCATCGCCGGAGAAAGCTCCACATCGCCGGAAAATACGATTGTGCCGGTGTGGGAATTGATGCGTACCTTGGCGGTTCCCGGCAACGTGGGCACCGGCAGGGCTTTAATGCGGGCGATGAAGGCCGCGGGATGGGCCTGTTCGGCCGGCGGGATCTGCACCACCACGGAGGTGGCATCGTCCGCCATCGCAATGGCTTTGTTGCCGGTCTGCGGGCTGACATCTTCATTGATCTGGTCGGCGATGGCGGTGGCCATGGCGTAGCTGGCGGCGGCCGGCAGCAATACCAGGGTGAACTTGCCATCCACGACCGGGTCCATGCGGATGTCGGTTTGCATTACGCAGCCACCCTTGATCGTGGCCTCGTTGGGGGTATCGTCCTGCACCTGCAAGGGGCCTGAAGACAGGGCGTAAATGGTCAGGTCCGAGGGGTGGGGGCCCAGCATGGGGGAGACAAACAACTGGCCGCCTTTGAGGCCTTTGCAGGCAATACCGGAGACCTTGATATCCAGCTTATCGCCGGTATGGGTGCCGCTGGGCGGCACGGTGACCGAGAGGTTGACCCAAGCCACATTATTGGCGTTCTTGAGTTCCTTGGCCATGGTGATCGGATCCCCAAACTTGCCCAGCAGGGCCTGGAGTGGCCGGGCCGCCGGGCTGGCCTCGCCGCCATCGCCGGTGCCTTTGAGCCCAAAAACCATGCCCATGCCGACCAGTTCGTTGGGTTGATCGCCCTTGAGTCGCGTGATGTCCTGCACCCGCACCGCCAGAGCGCTGCGGGCAGACAGGCTCAAGATCAGTATCGCAGCCAGGTTTTGCAGGGCAGGTTTCATGGGCGTCTCTCAGATTTCCAACTTCCAACTTCTAACTTCCAACTTCCCGTCTTCATCCTTAAAACGGATTAACCTTGTCCAGAATGGAATTGAACCATCCGCTGCGGGTGGCGTTATGCACGTCGCCGTCGGTCATCTTGCTCAGGGTCAATTTGGCCACCTGGGTGCTCAGGACCGAGTTATCCAGGCCGACGTCCTCGGCCCGGGCTTCGCCGGTGAGCAGGAAAGTCTGCGTTTCCTTGTCCTGCACGATGCGTTTGGTGGCTTCGAGCACCATGTTGCCATTGGGTTTGACATCCACCACCTCGGCCTGGATGCGGGCGGTCAACTGGTCGCTGCGCTGCTGCTGGGCATTATTCTGGCGATTGTTGTCGTACTTGAATTTGACTTCCGGCAGGCTCGATGGGTTGGCCACACTGGTGAGTGTCGGCAGGATCGAGCCATTGTTGTTGAGCGCTGCAAACTGCTGCAAGGCCAGGTCGAAATCCTGTTTCTTCTCATTATTCGCGAGACCGGTGGTGGTCGAATCGCTTTGCTCGTTGATCACCACCGTGATCAGGTCATGTTTCTTGAATTTCTTGATTTTCGGCTCATCAACGGCGAAAAAGCTGATGCCGGCCACGCGCGAATGTTTATGCGGTTCGCCGTTATCCAGCGGTGCCGGGGCGGCCTGCTCCTGGCGGAACAAGGATCCGCCATGCACCACCGGGGCGGCGGGGGTGTCGGGTTCCTCGGCCATGGCCGCACGTCCGCAGGTCCCCAATACGGCGAGGGCCAGGACCAGCAGGGTCCCAGGCGTCAATTTGCGTGCCAACGCGTCGCGTTGCGACGGCGCTAAACGGGGCAGGATAGTCTTCACCGCTGCTCCTTCAATTTAGATTCCAGGGAGGGGTCCAGGGGGCCGCCGACCACGGCCACGCCGCGGCCAATGAGCATGGCCTGATACTGGGGGCCGGTCTTCCCGGCTACGTCGCTGCACAGCAGGACCGATTCATGCAGGCGCCCGGGTTGCAGCGCCCGGGCCTGATCTTTCATGGTTAAGCTGCCGCTGATCATGTAGACGGTGACCAGATCGCCGGTGGCCGCCATGAGCATGGGCTTGAAATCACGCTGGTCCAGCAGGGTTCCGGCGCCCAGGCCTTTGATGGGCAGCACCACTTGGCCGATCACGTCCGAGGGTTTGGAGAACAGCGTGGCCAGACGGCGGTCGAGCCATTGTTGCTGGGTCTTGACCTGCTGTTCCCCGACCACATCGCCAGCCCGCAGGTTATCCTGCGCGGTCAGAACTGTCGTACGCTCCAGCACGGTGGCCTGCACATTCAGGTGCGCGAGCACATGACTGCCTTGCAAAAGTTGCGCATCCCACTGCACGGTGCCAACGAAATTATGGCCGATGGGGCGTACCGCCCACCGACTGTCAGCCGCCACGCTCTGATCCAGCAGTGGGCTGATGGTCTCGAAATTAATGCGTATGTTTTCGCGGGTCACGCCCAATTGCTCGACGACTTGTGCGGTAAGCAGTTCGGCCAGGGTGGCGCGATTCTCGGTGCCGCCTGCCGCCGGGGTGGCGGTGGCCGTGGCAGGGGTGGCAGGGGTGGAGGGGGTCGAGGGGGTCGAGGGGGTGGAGGGGGTGGTTACGGGCTCCAAGGCCGCCAGCGGGCGATTGGCGGTGGCGTTACCCGAGACTCCATCCCCGGCGGCGAGGACGGAGGATGTCTGGCCGCTGATATCCACGGCACATTCAATCGGGCCGTTGACCTGCAAATGGCTGGTCAGCGCGGAACTCCCGTTTTCCGCGATGATGGCAAAGAGCACTTGCTCCGCCCGGATCATGGTGGATCGGTTCACATTGGTAATAGCGGTCTGCGCGAATTTCTCGGCGGTCGGGCCATCCACACCGCTGATGGTCGCCACATCCCCAACCCTCAGGGTGCCGGCTTCCACGCTGGCGACCGGGCGCAGGCGGATGCTTTGGGCGCCAGCCGGTGCGGCCACCAGCAGGGCCGCGGCGGCGGCCATTAGGAGGGAAAGTTGTCGGATCGCTCTGTTCATGGTCTTCTTCAAGGTTCCGTGCCGTCTTACCGTTGGCACTGGCATCCTGCCTGTGCGGTACTGACGTTAGCGGTTTAATTAATGCCGCAGGTTCGAAACGACCTGCATCATCTGGTCGGCGGCCTGGATGCTTTGGCTGTTGAGTTCAAAGACACGTTGGGTCTGGATCAGGTTGACCAGTTCACCCACCGGATCGACGTTGCTGGCTTCCAGCGCGCTACTTTGCAGTGTACCCAGGCCTTGGTTGCCGGGGTTGTCCAGCAGCGGTTCCCCGCTGGCGTCAGAGCGCTGGTACAAGTTGCCGCCCAGTTGCACAAGGCCTTGCGGGTTAACGAAACGGGTGAGCTGGATCTGGCCTTGTTGGGCGGGGGTGGTGGTGCCGGGGAGGGTCGCATACACGCGGCCATCGCTGCCAATATCCACCGCCGTGGCGTTGTTCGGGATGGTGATGGGTGGATCCAAGAGATACCCGTTGCTGCCATTGAGGACCAGCTTGCCATCCGGGTTAACGAAAAATGACCCGGTGCGGCTATAGGCAAAGCCATCACCCTGGCTGGGCAGGGTTTTTACGCGGAAAAAACCGTCGCCTTGGATCATCACATCCAGTGGGCGGCCGGTCTGCACGGGGTTACCCTGGGCAAAGTTCAACTGGGTTCCGCTGACGCGGGTACCTAAGCCGACCTCCAAGCCGATGGGCCGCACATCCGAGTTATTGTTCTGCACGCCGGGGGTCTGGAATTGCTGGTACATCAGGTCTTCAAAATTCACGCGGCTGGACTTAAAGCCGTTGTTGTTGGCGTTGGCCAGGTTATTGGAAATCACATCCAACTGGGTGGAAAGGGATCCCAGGCCGGTCGCGGCGGATTGTAAAGCCATTAGTGCCATGTGCAGTTTCCTTGAACTACGAGTTCGTCATGGTTACGCCAGGCGTCCCATGGCGTTGAGCTGTTGCAGGGTCTGATCCTGATAGGTGATCATGTGGGCGTTGGCTTCAAAAGCGCGTTGGCCGTCGAGCATGTTGACCATTTCGATGATCGGGTCGGTGTCGCTGGCTTCGGTGGCACGCTGTTTGACAAGGGTGTCGGCGGGTGCCGGATCGAGCTTGGTATTGCCACGGGCCGTCAGCAGGCTATCGCCCAGTTGTTGCAGGGTCAGGGGGTCGCTGACGTTACGCAGGCCCAGTTGGGCGACTTTCGTGCCGTCCTGGGTGAGTTGGCCGTCGGCACCGACGGTAACGCCCAGGGCGGGGTTCAAGGTGATCGGGTTGCCGGTATCGTCGAGGACCTTGGGACCCGATTGCATGACCAACTGGTTGTCTTTGTTGAGCATAAAGCGGCCATCGCGGGTCAGGCGGGTTTGGCCGGTGGAGTCCTGGACGGTGAAAAATCCCTGACCTTGAAGGGCCAGATCCAGCGGGTTGCTGCTGGGCTGCATGGTGCCCTGGCTCAGGTCCAGGCGGGTGGGCGCCGCTGATACGCCGCCGCCCTGCTGGGAAAGGACCGGCACGCGATAGCCGGCCATCGTGGGATCTTCATCCACCGCCGATTGCCGGGCCATGACCGTCGCCAGGCTGCGTTTGAATCCGACGGTCTGGCTGTTGGCCATGTTGTTGGCAAAAACGTTCTGGCGGTAGTCTTCGGCCTGGAGCCCGGCGGCGGATAAGTAAAGACCATATAACATCAGTCACATCTCCGGTTCCCGGCCCGGGCGGAACACATCTCCGCGGGGTTCAATCCGGGGTCGCAGCGTGCGATCCATTCAACGCCACATACCCACAGGTCGGGTGTGGGTGGTGCTTACCAGTCGAAAAAGCCGGTCGGCCTGACTGCGGGCCAGCGCCTCCAGGTGCTGCTGGGCGGCAATTTCTGAGAGCTCACGGATGCGCCGGGCGATCTGTTCCAGATCGATCTGCGTCTCCGTGGTTTTCTCTTTGCGATCCATGACGGGCTCCGACTCGATAAGCAATCGTGTGGATGCGAAAAGCAAGTCGCGTGCCACGGCCGCCGCGGCGCGGCACACTGCGGATTCATTGGGGTTTGGCGCGCTGCCCGGAAATGCACGGAGTCCCCAAGCGCAACATGCGCCGCAGATAGCGCAAGAATTGCGTGTCAGGTGATGAACCTGGAGCGCGATGCCAAGCGCACCCAGCTCCGGCGGATGGTCCGCATCAAGAACAAGCGCACGCCCGCCCAGCAGGCCAAGCTTACGGAGATCAAGGGGAAGATGGTCGGCATCCAGCAGAAGATGCACCAGGCGCAGGAACTCGCCCAGCAGTGGAAGCAGGACGGCCGGGACGTGTCGGACCTCCAGACCCAGCGTACGTAATTCGAACAGTTGCTGCGCGAAGGGAAGATGGAGGATGCCGAAAAGCTGCTCGACGCGGCGCTCCAGACGCTCCAGCAAAAGGCCCCCGGGAAGTTGAGGCGCCGGACTATAGTTTGGCGGCGGTCATTTAACCGGGGGGGCCGGCCTTGCATATCCAGATATAGTCGAAGCGGCAGGTTCCGGTGAGCGGTTTGCCGGTAGCCAGGTCCAGGCGCAGTTGCCGCAGCCGGCCTTTCGAGTGCGGGATCGTCGCGAGGTCCACGCGGTAGGTCCGCGCCGTGTTGTCGTTGGCCACCACGCTCCATGTCCGGCTGTTGGCGTCATTCCAGCCGGGCTCCGTATCGGTCGTGAACCGCAGACGCATTTGGGTGGCCGGCGTATGGTTTTGGAAACGGAGGATCACAGCCGCGCCGCCGCCCAGCGCCACGCCCAGGTGATCGGCCGAGAGCAGGTGGGCATCGGTACTCTCTTCGAGTGCCAGCACGTAGTATCCCCCGGCGACCAAATCCACCGGATGCGCTGTGGTCGACCAATGGGGATCGGGCCATTCCTGTATGCGCGTGCCGGCATTAACCGCGCTCCATCCTTCCTTGTCCAGGTTTCTGTTGAATTCCCAGGCCGCGGCCCACGTGGTGCCAGGGGGCTGAACATGCACGGCCACCGTCCTGCTGCGCCACAGTTGGCCGTTATCGGCCACCAGGCGCAGGATATAGTCGCCGCAGGTTTCGAAAGTAGCGCTGGTCGCCGCGGCCCCAGGGGCATCGAACCGCACCGGGCCGGGCCCCTCAAGCACTTCCCAGGTACTCGTCAGCGGCTGGCCCGTGGGTTTGCCGGCGGTACTGACCCGGCCGCGGAGCATCACTTGACGCTGGTCGGTGCGAATATCCTCGCCGGCATCCACCGTGGGCGGGGGGGTGCAAGGCATGGCCCGCTCCAGGTCCGGCACGGTGGCGTAGGGGGTGTTAGCGCCCAAAGCCCAGTTCGTCAATCGCGGCGCCTCGTTGACGAAGAATTCGTTGCCTGGCAGCAGCACATAGCCGTTCCCGTTGACCGTGCCGGTGCTGCAGCAGATGGCTGGATCGTGTGTCTGCCCCCAGACGTAAATTTCCGCCGGGCCCAGTTTGTGTGCCGTGTTGTTCTGGATGAACCGGCAATGGTGGATCTCGATGTTGGTCGTCTGGGGCATTTTTAGTCCCAGCACCTCGATGGCCGCCCCGGCGTTGTTTTGGAAGGTGCAGTCCTCAAGCAGGCAGCCGTTGCCGCGGTTCTCGAAGTCGATGCCGCCTTCGTCATGACTGCCCGAATCGGGCTGGTTGCAGAAGAAGCAGTGGCGGATGATCAGGCCCTGGGGATCGCCCAGCATGATGCCCATGGTGCCGGCGCTGGCCTGCCAGCCCGCGGCATCAAAGAGGCTGTTGCGCACCACGGCGCGGCGCACATCAACCAGGAACGGATGGGGCGAGGTGTTGGGCACGCAGTTGTCATGGCAGTACACACGGTCCACGAGCACGTCATCGCCGCGCACCAGGAATCCCGAAGAACATTGAAACATCTCGCAGTCGCGCAGCACCCGCGCGGCACCCCCGCCGGTAATGGCGATGCCGGGGGAGTTGCTCACGCCGTCGCCGCCCGGGCCGTGGCTGCCGCGCCACTCCGGAATGCCATGGGCATTGAAACGGTAGAGGCCTTCGATATGGTGGGCAATGCAATCGTCAATCAGCAATCCGCGATGTCCGCCTTCGCTGTAATGGACGATCAGGCCTTTGGCGGCGTAGCACACTACCAGGCCGCTGATGCGGAGATAGTTGGGATTACTCACCAGGGCGCAGCGGTCGTTGATGTCCCCGTTACGCCGGATGATCGGGCGCGCGCCTTGGCCATACGCCCCGATTGCGGCCCAGTTGGCGGCCGTACCGCAGGCGGAGATGTTCAGTTCCTGGTTCCAGACGCTTCCCCGCCGCAGCAGCAGCCGCTGGCCCGGGCCCAGGCAGCGCCCGTTGATGTTCGTGAAGTCCTTCCAGGCAGTTTCCGGCGCCGTGCCGGCGCTGGTATTGCTTCCGGCGGTGCTGTCGATGTACCAAGTGGTGGCCTGGCTCCCACGGGCGTCCGGGGCAGGAAGTGTCTCCGCCGTCCCGGGTGGGGGGCCTTCCGCGCTGGGGAAGAACACCAGCGGATGCTGGGCGGTGGTCGGCGCGGTGCCGGCGGCGGTGATCTGGAGAACCGCCGCGGTGATGGCCGGTGCGTCGGCTGCGACGCTCCAGTCAATGGTCTTTTGGGCCCCGGTAGCCATGGCCCCCAGCTCCCGCGTGGCCGGGTCGCCGGTGCGCACGCCCGCCGGCAAAGCGAAACGTACGGTTACGCGCTCCGTCGGCGAGCCGATGTTGCGCAGGATCGTCGTGAACTTCTCCGTGCGGCCGGCAACCAGGATGGCATGTTCCTGGCGCGCGGCATCCACCTGGAGCACCGGCCGCCGGGGGTTCTCGATTCTCAGGTTCTTCACCAGACCGCCCAGGGGGCCGACGACCAGGGGCGCATCGGTCGGTTTCGCCAGCCCATGCCGTGGGAGACTGCTGCGCTGCCCGTTGACCTCCAGGGCCAGGGTATAGCCGTCCCAACTGGCCGTCAGCCGATACCATTGGCCGGGCACCACGCGTTGTTCGCTGCTGATCCGCGGCTCCCAGCCATTGAGATTTACGAAGAACGCGAAGCCGCCGCCTTCTTTTGCCGCTTCCAGGCGGAGCTGGTACTCGCCGTCTTTCATAATGATTTGGCGGGTGTTGGACGGCACCTGTTCAAAAAACACCGCGCAATCGATGCGGAATCCTGGTGCCAGTTGCAGGTTGGGATTACTGGCCACCTTGACGCTCCGGGCGCCGGACTGGAGCGCTGGGCCGCCGGGCACGGCGGCGAATTCCGCCCCTTCGCCCGTGAGGTCGTATCCATGGCGCGAGGAATCGCGGAGATTGCCATCCAAGAGCCACTGGGCCACGCCAGCCGGCGCGGCCGCCGGGTTCGCGATGCGCAGCTCGTCCAGCACTCCAGCGAATTTGCCCAGTTCCAGCGGTTCGCCGCTTGGCTCCGGCGCAACGCTGCGCGGCACGCTGGTGCGCTCGCCATCGACCTCCAGCCACAGGTCGGTGCCGTCCCAGCCCGCCACCAGGTGATACCACCGGCCAATCTCCACCGCCTTCCGGGAGTTAACACGCGGCTCCCAGCCATTTTGGTAGAGGAAGAAAGAGAACCGCGCCCCTTCCTGAATTGGATCCACGCGCAGTTGGTAGCCGCGTTCCTTGAGCACGATGGCCTGGTAACTCGTGCCGATGGCATCAAGTTTGGCCCAGCAGTCGATCCGCAGCCCCGGCGCCGGCCGGAGTTCCGGGCTGTCATGCACGACCACCGGTTCCCCGGCGCACGCGAGTCCCTGGCCACGATGTCCGGCCACAAAGACCGGTGCCGGTGCGAAGGCTTCATTGCCGCGCCCCGAGCGATCGGTCAGGTTGCCATCAAAACTCCAGGCCCCAACCGCAGGCTGCTCCTCGACCGCGGCCTGATTCAGACGCACCGCCAAGGTCAACAGGAGCACGCCCAGTATTACAATGGGCTTCTGGTAGCGCTGCAATGGGTCGAAAACAGGTGGCATCTGCGAGATACTAACCGAAGAACGTGCAGCGTCCCAAACGCCCCCCTGCGTTTTCCAGCCGCCCCCACGATAGATAGTTCCGCCCCTGCCCGGTCGAGCCTCGTCGCCGCGTAGATCCGCGGCATATTGCCGCCCTCGGACGGCGGTGTGTGCTTGATGCGTGGGTAGTTGCGTGGGTCTGGATGGCTGGGAGTTGCATGGTTACCATGGTCGCTCTCATCGGGCGCACAAGGAGATTGGAACATGCGGTTGGTGGCCAAGATCAAAGTCGCGGCGACGTTGGTGGCGGCGGTTGTGCTGGCGATGGCCGCGGTGGCGGCGGCCGAGGCTGGAGCACCGGTTTATTCGTGGCAGGAAGCGCAGGCCACGGTGCTGCCCGGCGGCAATCTCGCATGGGCGCCCCGGCCCGTGGTCTTCGAGAAGGGCGCATCGGTGCGCTACATCGACTTTGCCGCCGGCGCCGATACCCAGGATGGCCTGACGCCGCAGACCGCGTGGCAACACCATCCCTGGGATGATCACGCGACGGGCCCCGCCCGGGCATGCAAGGGCATTTACACGTACGTGTTCAAGGGCGGCGTCATTTATCGCGGCGCGATGCAGGCGGGCGAATCGGGGGCGGCGGGCAATCCCATCCGCCTTACCCGCGATCCCGCCTGGGGCCAGGGCGCGGCCGCCATCTATGGCTCGACGCAGATCCGTGGCGGATGGAAGCCGGCCAGCGCTGCCGAAGCCCCCGGCATGCCCCGGCCGGAGAAGGTCTGGTACATCGACCTGGGCAAGGACTACGATCCGGACCCGGACAGCGCGAAATTCTCGGCCATGTGGCAGGTCAACGGCGAAAAGGTCGAACGCCTGCATATCGCCCGCGAACCCAACTACGACCTCTCGGATCCGAACAATCCGGTGCAGAATTGGCCGGTATGGACCGGCTATGATCCCCGGACCGGCACGCTCACGGCGCCCGTCCTCAAAGGCCTTGGCGACAAAGAGATGTTTCGCGGAGCGACCATCTGGACCGGGACGGATTTCCTGATGGCGGCCAACACGGCCCACTCCATGGCCCAATGGGTCTACGATCCCGGTGCCGGTTCCCTATCGAGCAAAGAGCTGAGCCCGCGCTCGTTTGGCCGCATTCCACGGGCCCAGGTTCACTTTATGATCGAAAACGTGGCGCAGTTTCTGGACGCGCCCGGCGAATATTTCTTCGCCGTCCATGGCCCCAAGGCCGGGCGCCTCTTCCTCTGGCCGGCGGGCGGTGTCGATCCCAACAGCGCCCGCTATGAAGTGGCGCAGATCCGCTGCCCGATAGCGATCGCCGACCAGCACGACATCGTCATCAGTGATTTGGAATTCCGCTACAACGATCCTGACGATGGGACGCCGCACGATTATTACGTGGGCAACGGGTCCCCGTCGCCCTGCGTCCGCCTCATCGGCTCCTGCGCCAACATCACCGTGCAGAACTGCAAGTTCTACCATGTCGCCAATGCGGTCGTGGCCAGCCTGCATCCCGATGGCACCACCAACCGCCCCCTCCGCGGCGTGATGGACAACATCGTGATCCGCGACAACGATATCGAGCACTCCGAGCGCGGCGGCACCATCGCCGTGCTCGGCGACAGCCAGCGCACCCCGGGGGCCGCCTACGGCCAACTTCAGCGTGTTCAGGTGCTGCGCAACCGCGTCATCGATACGGGATTCCGGTGTGGCTATAGCCCCTGGAGTTCCATACCGGCCATCCAGGTGGAGCTCCCGGAAACCTGCGAAATCGCCGGCAATATCATCGACACCAGTTTCGGCAACGGCATCATCACCACCGGCGGCAAGAGCAGCGGCAGTTACAACGTGGTGCCGCTGACGCGGATACTCGTCCATCATAACCAGATGGACAACACCATGCTCGGCTGCAACGACTATGGTGGCCTCGAGCACTTCCAGGGCGGCCCCGCCTATCTTTACAACAACATCACCCGCAACTGTGTGGGCAACCGGACCCTGGGCGTGGAGCTGGGTTACAGCCTCTATCTGGACGGCGGCTTCAAGTGCTACTGCTTCAACAACATCATGGCCGGCAACGTCAAGCCCAGCCAACCGGACTACTACAACAACTGCGGCTATTTCATGGTCTTCGGATTCATGGATCAGCTCTTCAACAACACGATCTACCACTTCGAAAAATCGCTGGACGGCAGTTCGGGCAACCGCTCGAACATCTTGGGCAACCTGATGGTGGACTGCCACAAGGAATTCATCGGCCAGAACCGCGCGGGCGACGTTTCCATGCTGGGCGGGGGTGATACCGGGGAGATGGGCCGGACCGGCATTCCCACGATGTCCTACGCCAGCAACGTCTTCCAGGGCAACCCCGCCAACTTCGGCACCGTGGCCGGCATCAGCCGCACGGCCTCCTACAAAGGCGCCCCCCTCGTGCCCGGCAAAACCCTCCAGGAACTGAGCGCGAATCTCGCGGCCCAGCAGTGCCGCCTGGCCAGCATTGGCTGGCACGTGGCCGAGGCGCCCCTGGTCGATCCGGCCCGGATGGACTACCGTCCCACCGCCAATTCCGGCGCCCGGCACCGCGGCGTGAAATACTTCGTCCCCTGGGCCTTGGCCCGCACTGTCGGGGAATGGAACTTTTTCAAAAGTGCCGCCAACCCGCAGGTTGTCCTGGGCGAGGGGTTCTACATGACCGATGAATATCTCGGTCGCGACATGTACTACTTCATTCCCCGCAATGACCTGGCCGTTTCCGCCTGCACCGCCAACGACTACGTGCCCGGGCCGCTGGAGGATTGGATCGCGGGCGCGCTGGTCTTCGACGGCCATCGCGTCGCCTCCCTCGCCCATGCCCAAATGACCAGGAACATGGTCTATCCCGCCGGGAAGGACGGTGCCAAAAACGCGTACGACGGTTCGAAACGCGAAACCCTCGACATGGGTGCCAACAACTTCCTGATCGAGATCGTCCTCAAGACCGATCCCGGCCACACGCGCGGCACGCTGGTTTCGAAGCTGGCGCAATCGGGATACAAACTGGCCCTCGCACCCGACGGCGGCCTCCGCCTGACGCTCCAGGCGGGCAGCGCTGGCGCCGGGATCGGCTCTTCGGCCACGGTTAACGACGGCCAGTGGCACCACGTGATCGTTGAGGCGGACCGTGCCGCCGGCAAGGCGTCTTTCTATGTCGATGGCAAGGCCGCGGGCGAAGGCCCGCTCGGCGCCATCGCCCCGGATGCCGCGTTATCGAACACGGCCGACTTCATCGTGGGCCAGGAATTCCGCGGCGCGGTGGACTTCCTGCGTGTCTGCCGCAGCACCCTGGCCGAGTCCCGAACGAGCATCGCGGAACTGTACGCCTGGGAGTTTGACGGCCCGTTCCTCCGGGACTTTGCCAATAAAGTTCCCGCCGACGGCCAACGGGATGCCGGGGCCATCGGGCGATGAATGCCAGCGGTCGGCGTTTGATCCCCGGGCGGGGCGCTACGTCCCGAAGGTGCCGCCAGGGTGGACCGCGCAGGCCTGAGCCCTCGGCGCGGCGTGCTCCGCGCCCAGCGCGGGCACCAATTCCGGGTGGCTCCCGATGCTGGTACTCGCCGTAAAGGGTTTGATCAAAGCCCCACCGGAAGGCTATTCCGCGGAGGCCGGACGGAAGCGCTCCGCAACCTGCTCCACGCCGCCGCGCGGGCCATCCACCGCTTGGTAGCGCTTGGACTTCGCGTCCCAGGCGGTTTGTTGCGGATAGGGATAAATTGGCAAGCGGTTGCCACCCACATCATTGGGTATCGTTCCCTTTTCGCGCCAAGCGATCACCAGCGGCAAAATGTTGGGACCTCCGCCATGCGCCATGCCGGGAATCATGTAATAACGGAAGAAAGAACGCACCTTGTCCAAATCCTTAAAATGCGCCACCACCCGCTCATAATAGTCGAGCGTGGCCGTATAAGGCACAATAGAATCCGCCGTGCCCGACACCATGATCAACTTGCCGCCGCGCCGTTCGAACGGCGTCAGGTCGGGGTTCTCCGCATTGAGATACGGTCCCAGGAGTCGCGTATAAGTGTCGATATCCTCCCCAAAGTTGATGTCATTGGTCTTCTTCCGGCCCCCCAACGCCCAGGAAAACAGATAGAGATGGCCGTGCGACTGGTCGAGGGAACTGCCAAAGGGAATTCCGCAGAAGATACGCTCTCCCGTCACGGCATGTCGCGGCCCATCAAACAGTTTGAACAACCCTTCCGCCTGGGTATCGGTCAGGGTCGGATCCTTTTGCCGGGCCAGTTGGATAACCCCCGTGATGTCCTTGCTGGTATAACGCGGGTCCGCCACACATTTGCCCGCCTGCGCGGGCACCTGGCGCGGCGCCATGAACGCAATACCGGCCTGCTCAATCGCAGTCTTCTGCGCTGGCGTGAAAGCGCACTGGTTCAGAATCTGGTCGTTCCAAAGGAAATAGGCGTGCAGCGGAGTGCGGCAATGCGCCGGAATGCCGGCCGCGATCCCGTCATAATCTTCGGGATACCGTTGCGCTTCCTGGAGTGCCTGCTGCCCGCCCGTCGAGCCGCCGCTGAAATAGGAATATTCCGGATCTTTGCCGTAGTAAGCCTTGATTGCCTGTTTGGCGACCACCGTCATGAGGTGCGTTGCCCGGAAACCGAAATCTTTCCATACCTCGGGATTCCCCATCCCGGAAGCGGCATTGGGTGCCGTGCCCATGTCGGTCGTAACGGCCGCAAAGCCCTGGGCGCATTGGCCCAGGAGGATGCCAGGGTTGATATTCCCCGCGGCGCCACCATTGCCCAGGCCAATCATGCGGCCATTCCAGTTCGCGGCATCCGGCAGCCAGATCTCCACGTTGATGTTGGAACCCTTGGCGGGCTGGAGTAGCACCTTGAGGACCGTTCGCGGCGGGACATGGGCCGTGATGTGGCCATTAATCGTTGCCGCCGGATTGTCCGCGCGCTCCAGGAATTGGATGGTGCCGGACGCGATCTTCAGGTCGCGGAGAGCCGCCAGGTCACCTTTGGCCGGTATTGGTTCCGCATGGGCGACCATTGCAAGCAAGGCGCACAGCAGGGCACTCCACCGCACACAACGCAAAACGGCGACCGGGTGACGGTTTAGCGCGGCAGGACAGTCGCCGCAAATAACCAAGGACAATGTGTTCATAATGAATGTCCCGAAAGGCGCAAGAATGAAATCAGGACTGGCGTCTAATCGCCCGCAAGCACGGCATAAGTAATTCCCTTATCGCGCGGCTTTGACTCCCGACCGGCCCCCGCCTTCTCCCTTGGAATTTGCATCGTCATTCGAAAGTCGTCAGGTGTCATTGGCCTCCTCGCGCCGGCCTCCCATTCGCGCGGCCCAGTCCCCCAGCCGCGCGCGGGCGCAGCCGCATGGCCGCACGCCGCCGGCCAACTCAGGTCGGCTCAAGGAGGCGGCGAAGCAGGCGGCCGTATTCGATGGCGCGCTTGACCACCTCATCGGCAGATTCCTTGACGATGATGCGGTCCCCCGTGGTCAGGGTGATCATGGTATCGGGAGTGGACTCGACGAACTTGATCAGCTCGGCGTTGACGATGAGCTTTTGATTGTTCAAACGGGTCAGTGCAATCATGTCCGTGACGGTCCTTGGAAAAACCTGAGCCGACGTCTGCGGGTATCTTGCCCGCACGTGCGGCCCACCGGGTAATGACGCGCGGGCGGGCCCGGAGCCCGCCCGCACGATTATTTGAAGGGCCCAGTGACGGCAGAATTAATACCCCGTCACTGGGCCTCTTATTTCAAGTGAATTAGCGCCCGGCGGCCATCAATTCCTGGAGCATCTGGTTGCTGGTGGTAATGATGCGCGACGCGGCGCTGAAGCCGGTGCTGGCGGCGATCATTTTGACGAACTCCGCGGACAGATCGACGTTGGATTGCTCCAGGGAACCGCCCACCACGGTGCCGGCGGAGAACTGGCCCGGCGCGGAGATGATCGGCGTGCCGGAATTGGTTCCGGCCACGAAGTTATTGCTGCCGACATCCACCAGGCCATCATCGTTGCGGAAGGTGGCCAGGGCAATCTGGCCCAGGTTGCGGGTCAGACCGTTGGAGAACGAGCCGGCGATAATGCCATCAGTACCCACGGAGAAGGTCTGGAGCGTGCCCTGGGCGTAGCCATCCTGAGTGGCGCTGGCCATTTGGCTGGTGCCGCTGGACAAGGCGGTCATATTGCCGAAGTTTACGTTGAACGTCAGATTGGGCACGGCGCCGGTGCCGCTGCGATCGATGGTAATGGTGGGGGTGGTGGTACTACCCAGTTGGCCGGCGGTGTTGAAGCTCAGCAGCCCGGTGCCCACGGCCGTGTTGGTCGCGGCGCCGGTGGTGGTGGTGTTGGGGCTTTCGGCAAAGTATTGCCAGGTGGTGCCCGTGGCGGTCGACGAGACCATGGTGGCGGTGACCCCGACGCTCACGGCATTGCCCAGGGAGTCGTACGTGTTAAAGGAGGTATAGACCGATTCGCCGTTGGCGGTGGCGGATTTGGTGAAGGTGAACGGCGCCACGGTGGTGGTGCCGCGCTGGATCGAGAGGCTGGAGGCCGACAGGGTCAAATCGTTGGCGGTGCCGATATTGCCGGTGATGTTGAGGGCCACCGCGTTGCCGGTGGTGGTGTTGGTAATTCCCGCGGCGCTGGCGGTGCCGTTGGCGCCGGTGGTGGTATTGATACCCAAGACGCCGGTCATGAACGATTCCAGGTCGCCCAGCGTGGTGGTGCCGGTGACGGTGAGGGTCTGGGTGCCGACGCTGCGGGTGCCCTTTTCGCCTTGGACGGTAATCACGTCACCGTTCTGAAAGTACGGGGTGTTGGTGGCATTGGCCAGGCTCGTCAGCAGCGTGGTGGTGGTGGGGGGATTAACCGGGTCCACGGCGCTGGCTCCGGCCAGGTAGAAGGATTGATCGAGCGTGGAGGCGGTGGCCGTAGTGGCTACGGTGCCGCCGGCATTGAGGTTGCCTTCCATGGTGACATTGGAAGTGCCTTTGGCGAGGGTCAGGGACCCGACGGGAATGGTCACGTTGGTCAAGGCCCCGGGAATGATATTGTAGCCGCTGTCGATGCCGTAACCCTGGACCATGTTGCCGTTGCCATCGACCAATTGATGCTGGTTGTTGAGCTGGAAATTGCCAGCGCGGGTGAAGAGCTGCTGGGCGCCCTGCACGACAAAAAAGCCATCACCCTGGATCGCCATTTGGGTATCAACGCCGGTGATTTGCTGGGAACCGTCGTTGAAATTTCGCGTGGTCGCGCCCGTGGCGGTGCCATTGCCGATCTGCATGGGATTGGTGCCGCCGTTGGTATCCAGGGGCGCGGTACCGTAACTGAAGGTTTGGGCGAGTTGGGTCTCAAAATTTACACTTTGCGTTTTGTACCCGACGGTGTTGGCGTTGGCGATGTTGTTACCGACGATATTGAGCATCGTCTGGTTGGCCGTCAGGCCGCTCAAGCCTGTGCCCAGTGCGTCGGAAATGCCCATGCGTGTCTCCCCGTATCAATCAGGCGCGGGGCGTAACGGGCGGATCCCTGGGGGATGCGCCGTGGCGGCCCGGCCGCGGTAGTTAATGCGACGTGTCGGAGTGGACTCCGCCACTCCGATGAATCACGCCGCGCACGAGTTTTGCAAAGGCCGCCTCCTTGCGACCTGTACGAGACTAGCTGGCAACGGTAGCGGGGGCCACGGGACCGACGAAGGTGGAGGCTGCGGGCGTCGCCGTGGCGGTGCCGAGGGTTGTGCCGGCGGTGGTGGTCACGGGCGTGGTGGCCGGGGTGGTGCCGGTGAGCCCCAGAAGGCTCGCGAGATTGGAAAGACTATTGGTGGTGCTCGCCGGCGCGGCCGTGTTGGCGGCGGTGGTGAGATTGGCCAGCGGCAATTCCTTGCCCGAGTCGAGTTCCAGGAGCACCGCGTTGTTCTGGACCTTGATGGAAGTGACCATGCCGCTGACGGCGGTGCCATCGGCGGCGACGCCGGCGACGGTTTTCCCGATCATATTGCCGCCGGCGCCAATGGACTGTTGCAAGGACAGGCCATTGAGGGTGCTCGAAAGCGTCTGATTGGATTGCAGGGACTGGATCTGCGAAAGCTGGGTGAGCAGGTCGGTGGAGCTGCTGGGATTCAAGGGATCCTGGTTCTGGAGCTGGGCCAGCATCACCTTCATGAAGTCGCTGCTGCTCATGCTGTTGGTGGCCGTGGTGGTCGTGGTGGCGGCGGTGCCGGTCGTGGCGGAGTTGAGGGCGGAAATTGCGTCAGCCATGTTTAGTTCCTCCTAAACGCACGGGGATCAAATTTCGTCAAGGCTTAAGTGTTAACTATGCCAATACATCAATCGGAGCATTGTCCTGGGCCTGCCTGACCATGCGGGCAAAGCTATTGCGTTCTTCCGGGCCACGCGGCGTGCCCTGGCGGTTCTGTTCGTACCCGCCGGCACTGCGGCCGTCATGATTGAACGACCCGGTGGGGCGCTGGTCGGGGGCCGGTGCCGGCGCGGTTGGTGCCGCCGCGGTCTGCACCGCCAAATGATCGACGGCGATCCCCTGGCCTTCCAGTACGGATCGCAGCTTATCGATGTGATTGGAAAGCAAGTTGCGTGCCAGATCGGTGGAAGTTTCGAATTGGGCGCTCAGCGTGCCCTGCGTCAGACTGATACTGACCCGTAAAGTGCCGAAATTGGGCGGCTGAAGCAGGATTTCCGCTTTGCCGTTCTGCGCATCAAATTTTCCCCGCAATCCGACCACCACCTGGTCGAGGATGTTTTGGTCGGTGGCGGCGGGCGATTGTTGCGCGGCCGGAGCAACTGTTGCGCTGGCGGTGGCCGGTGGCGGTGCCCCCGTGACGATGGTCGGCAAGGGTGTGGCCGCGGTCGTCGGTGCGCTGGTGGCGGATTTGAGCGTCAGCGGCGGCACCATGGCCGGCACGCCTGGCGGGGTATTGGGGGCGGCCAGAGTGGCGACTGCGGGTGGGGATGCCGGGGAGGTGGTGCCGGTAGTGCCCGCGGGGGCAGCCGGGGCGGCGAAATCGGCGGCATCCTGGCCCCATTGGAATTTTGTCCCATGGGGACCCGCGTCGGACCCGTTTGGACTGTTATTAGATGTGGTCTGGTCGGGCGTGTCGGGCGCATCGGATGCGTCGGCCGTATCGACGGCAGCGCCCGCGGCCAGGGACGCACCGGCTTTGGCTTTGGTGCCATCGAACAGCGCCAGACCTTTCTTGGCGGCCGGCGCTGCGGGTTTGGATCCATCGCCCGGGGCTGGATCTGCTTTGGCCGCCGGAACGGGCGCCGGCAAGGCCCCTGGGACTGGCGCAGGGTGCGGTGCAGTGGCGGCCTCCGGCGCTGCCGTGTCGGCCGGATGATTCACATAGGCTGCAAGGGTTTGGGCCAGTTGCGGGTCCAGCGGCACCGGCCCTGCTGCGGCCTTGTCGCCCGGCGCGTGTGCCGGGTCATTGGCGGTGGCATCGGTGGCCGCCATGGCCTGTCCGGCGGGATCGGCCGCGGGTTTGTGGGCGGCGGCATCGGGTGTCGCGGCGTCGGTGGCCGGGGTTGGCGTGGCGCCGGCCTCCTTGTTGGGCGCGGCGGGTGATGGCGACGCGGCGGTAGTTTTGGCGGCGTGCGTGGTCAGAGCTTCAAGCGTCTGATTAAAGTCGCCGGCACCGGTTCCCAGGGCGGCTTTGGTGCTGGGGGCGGCGAGAGTGGTGGTACCTTTCGCGGCGTGGTGCCGGGCCGTGCGCGTGCGGGCGTGATGCAGTTGGAGTAATTGTGCCATACAGAGTTCCTGCGCTGCGGGTTTACGGCGCGGCTGGTGCGGTGGCGGGAATCGCCTCGGCCGGCGCTGTCGTGGCAGGGACAGATGCAGATGGCGTGCCAGAGGGGTCCGTGCCAGTACGGATTTTCTCCAGGATGGAGCTCAGACTGGCCTTTTCCTCCGGGGTCTTGAATTCGGCGATGATTTTGGCGGCCCGTTCGGAGTCCATCGCTTTGAGGAACTCTGCGGCCGCGTCGGGGTTCAGGGTGCCGAGAATATCCTTGACCTGCTTGGTCTTAAGTTCGTTGTACAGGTCCAGGGTCTTGGTGAACGCGGCGCTGCGGGTTTGGGCTTGGGTGGCGGCCACCTGTTCACGGAATTTCTTTTGGGCCGCATCGAGTTGGGCGAGGTTGGCATCAATCTGCGCCCGTTTCTGATCGAGCAATTGTTGCCGATGCTGCAATTCCTGCGCTTCATGATCCAGGCGCAGTTGTTCGAGTTCGATGACCTGCCGGGCATAGTCCAAGCGTTCGGCGGCACTGGCCGCCATCTGGCTGGCCGCCACCGCTAATCCGGTGGCCCGCGTGGTGGCCGGCCCGGTGGCTGGTGCCGTGGCCGTGGCCGGCGGCGCCGTAAAGACGGTGTAAACCTGCTGCCGCAGATCCGGGGGCGTGTGGGTCTGACGGACCATATCGAGCATGGTCTGCAGTTTTTCGTTGTCCAGGCGTCCGGTGGCCGCCAGATAGCCCGCCAGACCCAGGAGCACCAGGAGGGTCAGAACGGCGACCATATTGAAAATTGACAGCAATGTTTTCATGCGGATCTATTCACCTTGTGCACATCAGTCTTCAACCAGCAGGCCCCGGAGTGCAACCTGCGTGCCCAGTTCGTCGAGCTGGGCGGATTCTTTACGGTCCTGCTCCTGCCGCCAGCGGAAGAACTGCTTTTCGCGAAGTTTTTCGATCACCTTGCGGGCCTTGGCGGCCTCGAGCAATTTGGCCCGGGCGCCGACCATTTCCTGTTCCCGGGCCACCAGTTGCTGGAAGGTCTGCACCAGCAGCAGTTGCAGGTTGCCGACAAAGCGTTTTTCATGGGTGATGTACGACAGATCCAGGCGGCCAATGAGCTTGTCGGCCGACAGGGCGCGATGCTGCTGGCTGATGGCCTGCTGGGTCTGCTGAATCTGGCGGCGCAAGTGTTCGATCTGCTGCTGAATCTTAGCCACGGCGCGCTGCTGCTCCTTTTCGGCCTGCCGTCGCAGGTCCAGTACGGTTTCGAGTTTGAAGATGAAATGAGGCATAACGTTCCGCGAACATAAACACGAAGCCACGAAGACGCACGAAGAAGGAAGGAGAGGGACCCGGGGGGATAAATTAGCCACAAATGAACACGAATGAACACAAATTCAGAAGGTGAAAAAACATTCCCGTGGAAGAACAACAGCGTGTATTTTTTTGTTCCTATTCGTGTTTATTAGTGTTCATTTGTGGCTAATTTACGTGTTCCCGCCAACAGCGAACAACGGATACCTTATTTTTTTCTCTTCTGTTCGAGGTTCTTTTCTTCCTTGTCGATCTGCATTTTCAGGTCCAGCAGGGCGATCTTGGCCTGGGCGAAGGTGATCGGTTTGTCGACGGCTTGTTTCAGGAATTCCATGATGCGGCCGTTCATATTCACCGCCAGATCGTTGAGCGGATTGGCCCCCGGGGCAAACGCGCCGATGTTAACCAGGTCTTCCAGGTCGGCGTAGGTGGCCAGGAGTTGCCCCACGCGGGCGGCGGCGGCCCGCTGTTCGCCATCGGTCACGTCGGTGCGCACACGGGAGATCGATTGGAGCACGGCAATGGCGGGGAAATGGCCGCGATTGGCCAGGTTGCGGTCGAGCCACAGGTGGCCGTCGGTGATGCCTTTGACGGCATCGGAAATCGGCTCGTTAAAGTCATCGCCCTCGACCAGCACGGTGTAAAAGCCGGTGATCGAGCCGACGCTGGTGCGGCCGGCACGCTCCAGGATTTCCGGCAGCATGGCAAAGACACTGGGCGTGAAGCCCTTGGTGGCCGGCGGTTCGCCGACCGACAGGCCGATCTGGCGCTGGGCATGGGCCATGCGCGTGAGCGAATCGAGCAGCAGCAGGATGTTCTTGCCTTGATCGCGAAAATATTCGGCGATGGTCGAGGCGACCTTGGCGGCGCGGATGCGCAGCAGCGGGGAATCGTCGGCCGTCGATACGACCACCACGCTGCGTGCCAGACCCTCCGGACCAAGGGCATTTTGCAAAAAGTCCTGCACCTCGCGGCCGCGTTCGCCGATCAGGGCGATCACGCTGATGTCCGCGGAAGTATATTTGGCCAGCATCGACATGAGCGTGGACTTGCCGACGCCCGGGCCCGAGAAAATACCCATACGCTGCCCCATCCCGCAGGTCAGCAGGGCATCAACGGAACGCAGGCCCGTGCCAATGGGCTCGCTGATGGGCACGCGGTCCATGCAATCGACGGCGCGCACATTGATGGAGCGGTATTCCGGCAGCCGGATGGGGCCTTTGCCATCCATGGGATGGCCCAGGGCGTCGATCACCCGGCCGATCAGGAACGGCGAGCAACTGACGCGCTGGGCGATATGCCGGGCCACCACGACGTTGCCGCGGGCGATGCCCTGGATGGGCCCCAGGGGCATGATCATGGCATGATTGTGATCAAAACCGATAACCTGTCCGGGGATGCATTCGCCATCGGCGGTGTGGATGGCAACGGACGAATCGACCGGAACCGGCAGGTCGATGGCACGCAGCGTCAGGCCGCGGACAGAGTCCACCTTGCCGCGCAAGCCCAGCGGCTGGATGTGGGGTAGTTGGGCGATGTAGGAAGCCAGGGCCATGGCTAAACCTCCTTGGCCAGCAGTTCATCGGCGATGCGTTGAATCTGGGTGTCCAGGCGGGCATCAACCTGGCCGGCGCCAAAGCGGGTGATGCAGCCGCCACGGGCGACCGTGGGGTCGGTTTGCAATTCGATGCCGGCGACGTTTTTGAAACTGGCCACCAGCGTGGGCATATAGGTTTGGACGGTCGTCAGGTCCTCGGGGTGCAACTGGAGCACGACGTGGCGCCCGGCGGTAACCAGGGCCAGGGCGGCTTCGACGTTGGCCTGGACCACGCCTGGATTGCGCAAGGCTTCCTGGCGGGTAACGATGGCGGCGATGGCCAGGGCCAGACGCACCAGGTCGGTGCGGGCGTCGGCCAGATGGGCCGGCAGGTTCTCCTGAAATACGCCCAGGGTTTGCTGCCAGCAGGCCAGGAGCTGGGCCACTGCGGGGGCGTGCTGGGCCAGGGCTTCCTGCCGGCCTTTTTCCAGGCCCTCGGGCAGCCCCGTCTGCACGCCCGCCTCATGGCCGGCGCGGCGGGCTTCCTCCCGAATGGCCGTGGCCTCGGCAGTGGCCTGGTCGCGGGCGCTCTGGAGGATCGCGGCGGCCTGGCTCTGGGCGTGGGCAATGAGCGTGCGCGCCTGGATTTCCAGGTCGGCCAGGTCCATCACGATGGCGCTGGTTTGCAGATGGTGGGTCTGGCGTGCTTTGACGACGGGCATGGGGACCTCGGAAGTTTAAACGACCAGATCCTTTTCGCCGCCGCGACCGCTGATGATGATTTCGCCGGATTCCTCCAGCCGCCGGACCACGTCGACAATCTTCTGCTGCGCGGCTTCCACGTCGCTGACGCGCACCGGACCCATGTAATCCATATCTTCCTTGATGAGCTGGGCGGCGCGTTCGGACATATTCTTGAAGATCTTGTCCTTGAGGTCCTGGGAGGCGGTCTTGAGCGCCAGGGCCAGATCGTCGTTGTCGATCTCCTTGAGCATCGATTGAATGCCCTTGTCGTTGACCATCATGATGTCTTCGAAAACGAACATGAGCCGGCGGATCTGCTCGACCAGGTCGGGATCCTCCGCCTCCAGCCCTTCCATGATGCTCTTTTCGGTGGCGCGATCGGCGAGATTGAGCATCTCGGCGACGGTGTCGACGCCGCCGGCTTTTTCAAAGGTCTGGTTGATCATGGCGCTCAGGCGGTGTTCGAGTCCGCGTTCAACTTCCTTGATTACTTCCGGGTTGGTCTGTTCCATGTTGGCGATGCGCTTAACCACTTCCACCTGCTTCTGGGCCGGCAGGCCCACCAGGATTTCCGACGCCTTGGTGGGTTTGAGGTGGGCCAGGATCAGCGCGATGGTCTGGGGATGCTCTTCCTGGATAAAGGTCAGAAGGTTTTCGCTTTCGGCCTTCTGTAGAAAGGCAAACGGGGCGGATTGAATGGTCTGATCGATCTGGGCGATGATCTTCTTGGCTGTTTCCTCGGGCAGGGATTTGATCAACAGCGATTTGGCGTACTCCCAGCCGCCTTCGTCCATGGTGCTGCGGGCCAGGGCCAATTGGTAAAACTCTCCGACGACTTCATCACGCTGCACCTGGGGAATCGGACCGAGGCTGGCGATTTCCCGCGAGATTTCCTCGATCTGGCCGGTATCCATGTGGCGCAGAATATCCGCGGCCACCCCCTGCTCGAGCGAGAGCAGCAGGACGGCGGATTTACGCAGGCCGGTCATTTCCTGTGGTTCTGCAGCCATGGACTATTTACCTTTGGTCATCCAGCGTTTGACGAGTGTGGCGGCGCTTTCGGGATTTTCCTTGATCATGGTCGAGACTTCCTCAACCATCTTGCGGCTCTTGAGGGTTTCGTCGTCGAGCTCGATGCCGGTCAGGACGGCTTCGCCTTCGTTGGCTTCGCCATAGACATCGTCGCCGACATCCATCGCCCCGCCCTCGCCCTTCTTGCGGCGGGGTGTGGCGGAGCCGGACGTAAAGGCGCCGGGATTCAGATCGTCGCCAGCGCCCGCGGGCACCGCCCGGCGGACCATCATCAACATCATGCCCAGAGCGCCCATGGCCATCACGGCCAGGATGCCCTGCTTGGCATAAAGGCTCACCAGCGTGCTAATCGTCCCGGTCGAGCCGGTGCCGGCCATGCCGGCCAGGAGCGGCTGGGCGCTGATCGTGTCATCAAAATAATCGATGCTGATCTGTTCGTCGGTCTTGGCGCCAATGGTGTTCTTGGCCTGGCTGCGGACGCTTTCGATTTTGGCGGTGATGATCGGTTTGAGCATGGTGTCATCGGGATCGATCTTGGGATCCTTGGCGACCCGGAGTTTGTAGATGCGTTCGAAGTAGCTGCGCGGCAGGCTGATGCTGGCGGTCATTTCCTTGATTTCGGTGCCGGCGGGGAGGATCTTTTCTTCGGTCTGTTCGGGGAAACGCACCTCGGTGGTGGTGGTGGTTTCGGTGCTGTTCTGGGCGTTGCCGTGGGTCGCGCCGCCGCTGCCGGCGCTCAGGGCCACGTTGGGCTGTACGCCGGGCTGGCCGCCGGCCGGCGTATCGCTGGAGATGGTTTCGTGGGAGGTGGAGTTGGTGTCGGCCTTGACGGGCTTGCCTTCATAGAGCTTGGATTGGGTTTTCCGGGAGGACATATCGATAATGACGTTGACGGAAACCTTGGCCCCCGGAATATAGGAAAGTTGATCGATGAGCTTGCTGGTTAGCGCATCTTCCATTTTCTTCTTGGCTTCCAGCAGGTCGGTCGGGGTGGGCTGGTCGTCGCTGGGCACGTGGTAGGCGCGGGCGCCGTCGGTGACGCGGACATCTTCCCGGCGCATGCCGGAGTTGGCGCCGTGCACGGTTTCCACAATCGCCAGCAGTTGCCCGCTGTTGAGTGGTTCGCCGCTGCGGGTTTTGATGGTGACCATGGCCGAGGAGGGCACGCCGGCATGGCCCAGGCCGATGGGCTCGCCCTTGGAGATGATCACGGTGGCATCGGAAATATAGGGGAAATTGCGAATGACCTTGGAGAGCACTTCCTGTTTGGCCAGGTTCCACAGCCGGTCATTCTGGGCGTCGCTGTTAAGGAAGGGATTGGCCTGGGCCAGCAGGGCAAAGGCCCGGGTGGTATCCTTGGGCAGGGCCTGTTCGGCCGCCAGTTCGCCGCGGATGGCGAAGGCCTCTTCGGCGGGCACCATGATCTTGTCGCCGACAATTTCATAGGAGTGCCGGCCATCGAGGTGGCTTTTGACCAGCGCCATGTCTTCCGGCGACCAACTGCCGGGGAGCAGGTCGGTCATGACCGGCTTGGCCGAGACATACACGACGCCAAAGACGATGCCCACCATGATCACCAGCAGGCTGGCGATGAGCAATTTCTGGCTCATGGTCAAACCCACGAGCTGGTTGCGGATGTTGGCGAGATAGCGTTGCAGGGTTTCCATGGCCTCCATGCCTTAAATAAACCCGGACCCGAAACGCAGGGGACCGGACAATCCTTGTCGGGTGGGGCCTGCGGTGCCGCGTTAGCGGCAGTAAATGCGTGATGCCGCGCAGGTTCTGCGCACGGCGTCAATGAATCTTATCGTTCCGGGGTGGTGAAAAACTTTGACCAAAAACCAGAAAAATCTGGTCAGCCCAAAATAGTCTCGTAGGTTTCGACGCGTGGTTCGTCGGCGCAGAGCTTGTCAACTTCGGCCAGCAGAGACATGACATAGGGCTGATAGAGGTGGACATCAAAGAGTTTTTCACTGGCAAAACGACTGAAGACAAAGAACAGGTGATCATCGGTGGTGCTGCGGTAGAGGCGATAATCGAGGTTGCCGGCTTCCGTGCGCGAGATGGGCACGCGATCACGAAGGTGGCGCTCCAGTTCCCGTGCTTTGCCCGGTTTGGCCCGGTAGCCAATCGTTACAATATACTGTTTAAAATGCGAAATGGTGGCGACCAGCCTTTCTGCCGTCTGACCGTGACGATGGGCAAATTGTAACGGGTTCGTGGAAAATTGCATCCTTTATGTGCGGGCGATTGCCGGATACACTATGCCCTTGGCTCAAAACCCGGTGATTTCGTACGCAGGACAAAAATCATGATTGAGAATGTTGTCGGTGATCTGTTTGTCAAACCCAACCAGCGCTATTGCCTGGTGGTGGCGGAATTCAACGAATTTATCACCACGCGCCTCGCCGAAAGCGCCATCGAATGCTTGATCCGTCATGGCGCCAAGGACACGCAGATTACGCAGATTAAGGTGCCCGGAGCCTTCGAGATTCCGACCGTCGCCAGCCAGGCGGCCAAGTCGGGCAAATTTGCCGCCGTGCTGTGCCTGGGCGCGGTGATCCGCGGCCAGACCGACCATTACGACCATGTGGCCGATCAGGTATCGCGCGGGGTTGGGGCCTTGGGCCCGGCTACCGGCGTGCCGGTGATCTTTGGGGTTATTACCGCCGATACGATCGAGCAGGCCATTGACCGTGCGGGTTGCAAGGCGGGCAATGCCGGCTGGAATGCCGCCTGCTCGGCCATTGCCACCGCCAGCATCCTGGCCAAGTTGCGAGGCGAGGCTTGATTCCCGAACGATCCATTGCGCGGCGCATTGCCCTTCAGGGGCTCTATCAACTGGATGTGCAGGGGGAAGACTTCCTGATCAACCAGTTGCAGGATTTTATCAACGAATCGACCAGCGATCCGCGGATTCGGGATATTGCCCTGTGCATGACCCGCGCCGCCTGGGAATTCCACACCACCGCCGACCAGTGGTTCGGACGGCTGGCCGAAAAATGGCCGGTGTATCGCATGGCTACGGTAGACCGCAACATCCTGCGGCTGGGGGCCTGGGAGCTCACCCACAACCCGCAAACGCCGGTCAAAGTGGCCCTGGATGAAATGCTGCACATTGCGCGGGAATTTTCCACGCTCGATTCCATTCCGTTCATCAATGGCGTGCTCGATGCCGTGCTTAAGGAGCACCTGGCGCTGCTGGGGCAGAAGCAAGATGATCCCCATAACCATTGACCATGTGACCCGCACTTTTGGCACCACCGTGGCGGTGCGCGACGTGACGCTGGCGGTGCCGGCGGGGGCCTTGTTTTTTCTGCTGGGGCCCTCCGGCTGCGGCAAGACCACGCTGCTGCGCCTGATTGCGGGCTTTACCGTGCCCACGCAGGGGCGGATTTTATTTGGCGACCGGGACATGAGCCTGGTGCCGCCGCATCTGCGGCACACGGGAATGGTGTTTCAAAGCTACGCGCTTTGGCCGCATATGACGGTGGCGGACAATGTCGCCTTCGGCCTGGAAGCCCGGCAGATGCCGGCGGTGGCGCGGCGGGCCCGCGTGGCCGACATGCTGGACCTGGTGCAGATGACGCCGTACGCGGCGCGCCGGCCGGCGGAACTTTCCGGCGGGCAGCAGCAGCGCGTGGCGCTGGCCCGGGCCCTGGCGATTGGCCCGCAGTGTTTGCTGCTTGATGAGCCGCTGTCGAACCTCGATGCCAAGCTGCGCGGCGACTTGCGCAGCGAAATCCGGCGGATCGTCAAGCAGACCGGGACCACCGCCATCTACGTGACCCACGATCAGAAGGAAGCCCTGGCCATGGCCGATGCTATTGCCGTGCTCCACGCGGGCCAACTGGTACAGACCGGCACGCCCGAGCAGTTGTACCGGCAACCGGCCTCAAAGTTCGTCGCCGATTTTATTGGCGCGAGCAACTTTATCGCCGGCACGGTGCAAGGGTGCACGGCCGATGCGGTGCGCATCACCACGGCGATGGGGGTGCTGGAGGCCTGTGCCAACGGGCGGACATGGCCGGTGGGGGCCGGCATTTTGGCGGCCATTCGTCCCGAGGCCATCACGGTGCAGGCCGCCGGGTCCACGTCGGAAAGCAACGCCCTGCCGGGCCGGCGCCTGGCCACCACCTACCTGGGCGAACTGGCCGAGCACGTGATCGAACTGGCCAGCGGCCAGCGGATCAAGGCGTTTGAACTCAATCCGCGCGCCGCAGCGCCGCTGACCGATGCGTGCGTGGTTACGATAGCACCCGCGGACGTAGTGCTGGTTGCCGCGTGTTGACAATGCTTGGGCCGCACATGGGAAGCGGACGGCTGAAATTGTTATGCCCCCGGGCCGTCGGGGCGGGGGCCTGCGGTTTGCCGCTCGCCGGGCGGTTTGCACTCGGTATAATGACGGCATGGAACCAACACCGGAATTTCTCGCCGCGCTGCGCCGCCAACGTATAGCGCGGGTAAGCCGGATGACCCCGGAGCAGAAGCTTATTGCCGGACCGCAGCTTTTTGCCCTGGCCATTGAAACCATGCGCACCGGTATCCGCCTGGAACACCCCGAGGCCGGGGAAGAGCAACTCCGGGCAATGATTCGCTTACGCCTGGAGCGCCTGCGGCGTCGAGACGAGGTGGCCTTTGATGGACCCTGTTGAAATTGTCGCGGTGGTGCTTGGCGCTCTTAACGACGCGCAGATTCCCTACATGCTCGTGGGTTCGCTCTCGAGCAATCTCTACGGCGAGCCGCGCTTCACCAAGGATGCGGATTTCGTTGTGCAGTTGACCGGCCAGTCCCTGGAGGCACTGGCACAACGGCTGGGCCCGGCCTTTAAGCTCGACCGGCAGATGGGTTTTGAAACCATTACCGGAAGGAGTTGTTATCGCATCGCGCATGCCGGCGGCGATTTTCTGATTGAGTTGTTTGAACTCACCGACGATCCGCACAACCAGGAACGTTTCGCGCGACGGCGCACCAGTGTTTTCGCGGGGGTGCGCGTGTTTGTGCCGACGGCCGAAGATGTCATCGTTCAAAAGCTCCGCTGGTATCAGCGTGGCCAGCGGCTTAAGGATCTTCTGGATGTCCAGTCGGTTATCGATGTGCAAGCCGGCAACCTTGATATGGCGTACCTGCGGCATTGGTGTGGCAGTCACGGAACTTTGGAACTTCTGGAGAAGGCGTTTCGGGAAGGATTGGACAAGGGTAATCAAGGACGCTGACCCGCCCCAACGGGGTCCGTGGCCCATTGGTGGGTGCTCCTTCTTTGTGAGGAACGCTATGGCTTTCAAACGCCTGTTGCGGGGATGCCAGTGCTGTTTCCTCTGGCTCTGGCTGGGCTGCGCAGCGCCGCAACCGGCGACGGCGCCTTCCATCACCTCGGTGGCATCGCCGGTGTCGTACCAGCATATTGTCCGCCGGAATCCGAATTTGTCGATCCTGGTGGTGCAGATCAATCTGGGCGACCCGCGGGTGGCAGTGCATGTCTCCCGCGGCGGGCCAGCCCCGGATGGCCCCGGGCCGTGGGTTACCACGCTGCTGCCGGCCAGCGAAATTGCCGCGCGGGAACATTACGACATCGCTATCAACGGCGATTTCTTCGCGGCCCGTTCCACCCATGATATTGAGGGCTGGGGCACCGGCTATGTGAAGGGAAAGTTTGCCGCGCCGTCCGGCATGGCGATGACGGCTGGGCAGCTTTGGCACAAGGGCACACGCCCCTATCTGGAAATCACGGCGGGGCATGTGGCCCGGGTGATCGATGGCGGGGTGACGGATGCCGTTGATCCGGCGGCCCGGGAGATCATCGGTGGCGGGCAGGTTATCGTACGCGACGGGAAGGCCGTGCCTTGCACGGGTTCGTTGGCCACGGCACGCCATCCGCGTACGGTGGTGGGTGTGGATAAAAGCGGCACGCAGCTTACGCTGCTGGTGGTCGATGGTCGGCAGCCGAAACTCTCCATCGGCATGACGCTGGCGGAACTGTCCACGGAAATGCTGGCCTTGGGTTGTGCTGGCGCGCTGAACCTGGATGGTGGCGGGTCCAGCACGCTGGTAGTGCGCGATGCCGCTACGCACCAATTAATAGTGCGCAATTCGCCGTCCGATGGCAAGGAGCGGGCCGTGGCGGATGTGCTGGGCGTGACGGTGAACGGGCCGCTGCCGGAGGTTAAATAAGGTGCAATCAACCACAAGATGGAACGCACGTAGGCGGTGGCAGGTGCTGGGGGCGGCCTTAATCCTGGCGGCATTGGGGCGCACGGATCTCCTGTTGGCGGCGCCGCCGGTGTTATCTGTCCCGCAGGAACTGCCGGCCATTAAGTTGCGCGGCTATGGGATCATATCAGCCACGGTGCGGCAGGCTGGGCCGGGCGTTTCCGTGTTGGAGGTGCGGTGCGAGAATCCGGATAAGGCGCGGATCCTGCACGCCAAGTATTTGTCCGACTTGGGCCTGCTGCCGGGCGTAAGCGTGGCGGAACTGGCGACGGGGCGTGGCAAGATCGCGGTACGCCAGGTGACGGGCCAGGGTAGTATCGCGGCGGTGCGCCTGAACGAAAAGGTGTTGATCTTTGCCGCCACGACCGCTGACCAACTGCGGGGGATCATTGAGGCAACGGTGCCGGAGAATAGCGGGGCGCTGGAATCCGCGGCGCAGACGGCCGTACCCATGTACCTGGACCGGTGGGACCGGTTCGGCTTTCGCTTTTACTACGCGCCGTGGATGCGCCCTCGACTGGCCAATGGGCGTGATGACGAGGCCTACGATCCGCTGGGGGATTTCAAGTTTGCCAAGGATTCGGGGAACAGCGGCATCGTGCTTTGGAACCGGCCGGATGCGGTAACGACGGCCGAGGGGATCACCAACGTGCCCGAATGGGATTGGGCTCTGCGCGCGGCGGTGGAGCAGAAGCTCACGGTGGGCATCAACTTTGATATGGGCGAAGCCCGCTGGATCTTCAACCGCTACCCGGAGCAGGTGATTCAACGGGCTCCGCAATACGTCGGTACGTGGTATGGCATTCTGAATTACGGTATCTCCGACATTCTCTCCTGGGCTTCCCCGCAGGCGCAGGATGTGCAGTTTGCCCAGATGCAGAAGGTGATGCGCTCCGTGATGCCGTTCGCCGACAACATCACGAGCTGGCTGGAAATGCACGGTGAGCTGAGCCATCCGCCGTGCGACATGCTGGTCGATTACGGACCCGATGCCGATCGGAGCTTTCGGCAGTTCTTGCAAACCAAGTATGCAACGGTTGCGGAGGTATCCCGGCGCTATGCTGGCGACGACAAAACCTATACGGCTTGGGACCAGATTCGGGCGCCGGAAGTGGCAGAGTTTTACGGCTGGTCGCCGGAGGCCGTGGATCTAAAGGGGGCTTGGAAGATCAGCTACGACGCGGCTTGGACCCCGGCCTCGGCAGCGCCGGGGTTCGATGATGCCGCGTGGCCGGAATTGGTGGCCCCGGGCGATCAGATCATTGCCCACTTGCCGCACCAGCCGGCGGTGCTGCGGCGCACCATCCAGATCGACCCGGCCTGGCACGCCCGGCACGCCAAAGTCTGGCTGTATCTGTGGGACCTCAACGACACGCGCCCGCGCGGCGACCAACTCCGGGACGCGCTGGCCTACGTCAACGGCCAACGTATCGCCGAGCCCCGGCCGCGCCGGGTGGAAGGGCACTGGGCGGCGCTCGATGTTTCCGGCGCCATTAAGGATGGCGCCAACACCATCACGCTGATGCTGCCCGAAGGGTGCCTGATCTATCGCACCTATCTGTCCGGCCAGCCGCCGCTGGAATATCCCAATCTGGGGCCGGCGCTCAACCAGCGCTGGGCGGACTTTGCCGACTGGGTGGCGTGGCTGCGCGCCCAAACGGTGCGCCGGGGCGCCCAGGCCATCCGGCAGATTGATCCGAACCGGGAGATCGTCTTTATGAGCCCGACGGATTATGCCGCGGGCGTGAAACGCTCGTGCCAGGACTACGGCGGGCTGTTTCATGATACCGGCTCCATGGCCGGGTTCTGGACCGATCAGCATGTCATGCAGATGAGCGGCGCGGGGCTGCCGGTGGACTGCGAACCGGGCAGCGGGGCGGTGGATGCGGCGGATTTCCGGCGTTTCATGGGCCGCTGGATCACCGAGGGCACGCAAGGTGTCGATTACTTCATCCATGTCGGGGATGTGCTGTGGAAGCCCGATGTCAAGGCGTATTTCGCGCAGTCCCAGCACCTGTGGCACCTGATCGGCAAGTACCATTGTCCCGAGACGCAGGTGGCGCTGCTGACGAGCGACCGTGTGCTGCGCCTGATCGGTTTCCCCTGGGGTTACGATCCCAATACCGTGCTGCGCGGCGGCCACTGGCAGTGGCGCATCGCCGACCTGCTGCACGCCGATTACACCCGCGACATGCTCGACGAGAGCGATTTTGCGCCCGGCAGCAATGCCGACAAGTACCGCGTGATCATCGACAGCAACACGACAATCATCGATCCCCCGCTGCTGCGGGGGATCGAGCAATTTGTGCGTAACGGGGGGATCTTTGTTACCTATGTGCAGACGGGGCGGCACACGTCGGCGGAAAAAGACTCTTGGCCGATCGCCAAGCTGACCGGCTACAGCGTGGCGCATGTGGATCCGTACGATCTGCACGGCAACGCGCTCCAGTGGCGCGGGCTGCGCGTGGCGCCGGGGCAGGAAATCTTCCAGGGAGACTGGGAGCACGTGCGCGATGGCAATGGCCTGTCGCTCAAGAAGGAGGCGGCGGATTGCCAGGACCTGCTGCTGTGGGCTGATGGTTCGGTGGCGGCGGGAATGCGGCGGATCGGCAAGGGGGCCATCATTAACCTGGGGGTTAAGTTCACGGGCGATGCGGGCAATGGCGGCGCGACCGGCCGCATGTTCGCGGACATTCTGCGCTGGGTCAAGGTGCCGCGGACCCCGGCCACCGTGACGAATGTGCTGATGAGCCATTTTGTCAGCAACAACGGCCTGTATGACGTGTGGACCCTGTTCAACGAACGCCCGACCGGTGTTACGGCCGACATCACCTTCCGCGATGGCTTGGTGCCGGCGACCTACACCGAGGTGACCGCCGGCACGTTGGCTCCGACGGACCTGGCAGGCAGCACTACGATCTGCGGCCTGAAATTTCAGCCGTGGGAAACGCGGGTGATCCTCACGCCGCACCAGCAGATTGCCGCGGCGCCTCTGCAATGGCTCAAACTTCAGCGCAACTGGTGGCGCGGCACCGCCGATGCCGGCCCGCCGGTTCCCCCGCTGGAACAGAAAATCGCCGTCGATTTGACCGACGACTGGGCGCTGCTGCCGCTGGACGACAAGGCGGACCTCACGCCGCTGATCCAGTTCCAATGCGATGATTCTAAGTGGGCCAAGTCGCCACTGCGGCTTTTGAGTACGGCCGAGCGCCAGGGCTTGGGACGCGTGCTTTTCCGCAAACGTTTCCGCGTACCGGCCCGGTGGAACGCCGGGGCCGTCAAGTTCTGGTGTCAAATTGAAGCCCACTCCTCGCTCCACGACAGCGGCCGGCTCTTCATTGACGGCCGCGAAGCCTGGAACGGGCGCGGCGATGGACCTTCGGAACTGGAATTCGACGGCCTGCTGCGCCCGGACTCCGAGCATGTGCTGGCCATCGAGGTCCGCGGCCAGCGCTCGCTGGTCGGCGTGCTGGCCGGCGCCTGGCTCTCCTACGTGCCCGATGCCCCGGAACTCATCAGCCTGGCGGGGGAGTGGGAAACGTCTGACGACCCCTTGCGTTTCAAGACCACGGCGCATCTTCCAGGGGCCTACCATGGTGCGTTTGCCCGCCGCTCCATCCAGATTCCGGCCACGGCCAAAGAGCGCAACATCGTTTTGCACGTGCTCACGGAGGAACTCAATGTGCGGGGCGTGCTGGTGAACGGGCGCTGGATCCAGCGCACCAACCCCTACATGGGCAAGGCCGCGGATTTCAACATCACGCCATACGTCAAGTGTGGGGCCGAAAACCAGATTATTCTGGTCAACACCACGCCGGGCCGGGTGCGGGAGTTGACGATTAATCTTTATGGCAAGGGAGAGTATCCGTAGAAGAAATTTTCGATTTTTGATTTTCGATTGACGGGGCCGCTGCCGAAGAATTGAGATCGGCACGCCAGCGGTGTTTAGCGCCGTCGCAACGCGACGTTGTGAAGTTACTTAGATGCACGGATACCGCACAACCTGAATCGGAAACTATTGCCGGATACACTGTACTTTCAAAATGAATACCCCAAAGACCACGGAGACCTCATGGCAAGATCCCCATCATTCAAATATATCTTCCCCATGGTATTGATGGGTGGGGCGCTGTTGCTGGGTTCCTGCCGGCAGGCGCCGCCAACGCGCCGGGACGCTCCGCCGATCGAGACGACGCGTGCGGCCTTTCTCAAACTGCTGGATCGGCCGCGGGTGGCGCCGGCGGTCCAGGAACGGGCCGTTCCGACCAAAGATGGCCTGACGCAACTGCACATCAGCTTTGCCGCGGAAGCTGGGCAACGGGTGCCGTTCTGGCTGGTGAAGACCAGCAGCGTGACTCCGCGGCGTCCCGCGGTCATTGTGCTGCACGGCACAGGGGGCAACAAGGATGACTCCCTGGGCCTGGCCCGCCGCTTGGCCAGGCAGGGATTTATCGCCATCGCCATGGATGGGCGTTTTCACGGCGAACGCTGCGCGGCGGGGCGGGGCACGGCGGAGTATGACGCGGCCATGGCCCAGGCTTGGCGGGACGGCCAAGCACATCCGTTTCTTTACGACACCGTCTGGGATGTCATGCGCCTGATTGATTTGTTGCAGGCCCGGCCGGATATCGATCCCAACCGCCTTGGCGTGATCGGCTTTTCCAAGGGCGGGATGGAGACGTATCTCCTGGCGGCCGCCGACCAGCGCGTGGCGGTGGCGATTCCGTGCATCGGGGTGCAGAGTTGGCGCTACGCCCTGGATAACAACCTGTGGCAGGCCCGCCTGGGCTCCGTGCAGGGCGCCATCAATACCGTGGCCCGGGAGCAGGGCGTTCCGATCACACGCGAGTTTGTGGAGAAGTTCTATGACCGGCTGGTGCCGGGGATCGCCGGCGACTTTGACGCCCCGGCGCTGCTGCCTTTGATTGCCCCGCGACCACTGCTGGTGATCAGTGGAGAGCGGGATCCGCGGGCGCCGTTGCCCGGCGTGCTGCGGGCGGCGGATGCCGCACGGGACGCATATGAAAAGGTCAACGCCGGCGAGCGCTTCTGCCTGAAGGTCCAGAAGAAGATCGGCCACGCGGTAGCACCTGCGACTTTGGACGAGGCAATCGCCTGGTTCGAACGGTGGCTTCTGCCCGGTGCATCCGGCTCCGGCGAAGTAAGGAACATACACGATGGCTTCGATGTGCTTCCCAAATGACCATCACGCATGGAGATCTCATGGTACGCAATCGGTCATTCGCGCCGCTGGCATTATCGGGGCCGATCGCTTAGTGATCATCGGGTGCAGGCGGTGGCGTTTCGGGTGGTGTCCTTGTTGGTCCTTCGAAGAATGACAACCGAAGGCTGCCAACTGGCGGGGGCGGGGGTGGCAGACTTCGGTTTTCGGGGTCAAAAACGCGGTTTTGGGGTGGTGGAAGGCTCTGTGATTGGCAGCCTTCGACGGCGGGGGACAACCTTCGACAGCCCGAAGATGGGCCAAGACCTTATTATGGACGGGGTCGAAATAGGTTTGGGGCAGGAACGGGCTCTGATGAAATCCTCCCCGGGCGTTCGCACTTACCAACTTCAGGTCGGTGAGATTACTTAACTCGTCGGTCCCAACGCCGCCTAAAGGCGGTACTCCAAACATTCGTCTTTCCGGCGACCGCTCGTCATTTGCAGGGTTTCATCAGACCCACAGGAACGTCTAACTCTCAACTTCAAACTTCCAGCTTCCGGGGTTGGCGGAACCGCGTCGGGGAAGGGGCAGGCGCGGGAGATGCGGGCGGCGATGTCCAGGGCGAGGAAGGATTTGCCGAGGCCGGGGTGGGACCGTAAACCCTAAATCGTAAAGCGGGTGCCGGGGCGTCCGGTGTTCCAACTTCTGCTTCCCCCGCCCGAATATCTGCGTTCATCTGTGTTCATCTGCGGTTCCCTCTCGTTGCCATTCTTCGTGGGTCTTCGTGACTTTGTGGCTTCGTGTTTATGGCTTTGGTTTTGGATTGGGCGCGGAGGGGATATCTGGCGCGGATTGACGCCTGGCTCCGAGGGCCACCGCTAAAGGGTGTTTCGTGGGTTTTTGTGGGTTTCGTGGTTCGGTGGTCTCGCGCTGCGTTTGCAAAAGTGCCGGGCGGTTGGGCGTTATGTGGGTTTGGCTTTGATGATTTGGTCCCAATCGTAGACGCCGGCGGCCTGCTGGCCGGGGGACAGAACGAGGAACTCGGCCGGGTCCCAGTGGCCATGGAGCAGGTTGCGGATCAGGTGGAGGTTGCCGGGCAGATCGACGACCTGTTTGCCGGCGGCGGCGGCCTTTTCATGGAATTTGTCGCGGTAGCCCAGGTGGGCGGTTTCGGGCACGTCGATGAATACCGCCTTGTCCTGCCCCGCCTGGCCCGGCGGGTGCATCTGGTCCCAGATGAACTGGGCATCTTCAGCCCCGAATTTTTCGACCAGTTGCTGGTAGGCATCACCGATG
>Ga0316217_10000629_pt1 | contig 49032 bp, 36 predicted proteins | sample 1anoAmetaG_FD_203633 | JGI IMG/M metagenome (GOLD analysis project Ga0316217, IMG submission 203633) | Freshwater microbial communities from Trout Bog Lake, Wisconsin, USA - 1anoA | ecosystem: Environmental > Aquatic > Freshwater > Lake > Hypolimnion/Profundal zone | place: USA: Wisconsin...
CCCAGCGCCCCCGCGCGGTCCAGCACGCCCCTGGCCTTCGCCTCGGCCCGGGCGTCCTGCACGAGGATCTCCACCCGCTCGCGCCGGGCCAGGTGGCGGATGATCTCCGCGAAGACGAAGGGGATGGCCGCGAACTTGCCGGGCCAGTCCATGCGGTTGTGGGGCCAGGCCAGCCAGGTGGCGGCATGGGGTTCCCATTCGCCGGGCATGCGCAGGTTCGGCATGGTCTCAGTCCAGGAAGCGCCGGGGCAGGTCCCCGTAGGCGTCGATGCGGCGGTCCCGGAGGAAGGGCCAGTTGCGGCGGGTGGTTTCCAGGAGGTCCAGGTCGATGTCCCCGATGAGGATCTCCTCCCGGTCGTGGCTGCCCTGGGCCAGGATGCGGCCGAAGGGGTCCGCCAGGAAGGAGCCGCCCCAGAACTCCAGCCCCAGGCCCGGCGCCTCGTCGCCGCGGATGTTGCCGGTCTCGAAGCCCACCCGGTTGACGCTGGCCACGAACACGCCGTTGGCGATGGCGTGGCCCCGCTGGATGGTGCGCCAGGCGTCGTGCTGGGCCTCGCCGTACTCGGCCTTCTCCGCGGGGTGCCAGCCGATGGCCGTGGGATAGAACAGCACGCTGGCCCCCTGCAGGGCCGTGAGGCGCGCGCCCTCGGGATACCACTGGTCCCAGCACACCAGGGTGCCCAGCTTGCCGAACGTGGTGTCATGGGCCCGGAAGCCCAGGTCGCCCGGGGTGAAGTAGAACTTCTCGTAGAACAGGGGGTCGTCGGGGATGTGCATCTTGCGGTAGGTGCCCGCCAGGCCGCCGTCGGTCTCCAGCACCGCCAGGGTGTTGTGGTAGAGCCCCGGGGCCCGCCGCTCGAAGAGGGAGGCCAGGAGGACGATGCCGCAGCGCCGGGCCACCTCGCCCAGGCGGGCCGTGGCCGGCCCAGGGACCGGCTCGGCCAGGTCGAAGAGCGCGATGTCCTCCCGCTGGCAGAAATACTGGGTCTGGAAGAGTTCCGGCAGGCACACCACCTGGGCGCCCCGGCTGGCCGCCTCCTCCACGAACCCGATGGCCCGCGCGAGGTTGTCCTCGGGCTCGGGCCCCATGGCCATCTGGATCAGACCGACTCGGAAGTGCTTGGGCGCCAAGGCAGACCTCACGGAAAAGGGGCTCCACCAGGATAGCAGGAGGCGCGGAGGGTCCCTATCGGGGGCCACCCAGGTCCCAGGGAAGGGCATAGTCGAATTCGCTGATCTTTTCCATACGCTCGCACAGGGCGATTACCAGGCCCGGGGCGACCTTCAGGTTGGGGTAGGACTCCCGGAAGGCCTTGATGCCCCGGGCGTCGGTGCGGGAGACCTTGGTCCGGCTCTTGATCTCGATGGGGAAAAAGCGCCCGTCCCGTTCCAGAACCAGGTCCACCTCCGCCCCGCCCGTGCTCCTCCAATGGTGCAGCCGCGGGGCGGGGGACATGAGGCTCATCTGTTTGCGGATCTCGGCGGCCACGAAAGTCTCGAAGAGGTGCCCCCAGAGCGGATGCCCGCCCAGGGCCGCGGGCGTGGAGATGGCCTGGGCCCAGCAGGCCAGGCCGGTGTCCGCGAGGTAGCCCTTCGCCTTTCCCGAGACGCGTTTGCTGGCATTTCCGGAATACGGGGGCACTTCGAACCACTGGAAGGTGGCGCTCAGCAGTTCCAGCCAGCGGCGGCCCGTCTGGGGAGTAATGCCCAGCTCGCGGCCCAGGTGACTGGCGTTGAGCTCCTGGGCGGTCAGGGCCGCGGCCAGGCGCACGAAGCGCCCGAAGGTATGCCAGTCCGATAGTTCCGTCAGAAGCCGCACATCCCGCTCGACGTAGGTACGGAAATAGGCGCCCCAGAAATCGGGGAGGGTCTCCTGGGGCAGCCGGGTGGCGTCCGGGAGGGTTCCCCGCCAAACTTGTTCGAAGGGACCGCAGGGAAGGGACATCCGGTTCCGCGGGGTTCCCATGAAGGCCTCCGGATCCTCAATCCAGGCTGGCAGCCAAGCAGTAGCAGGGGCGGTCTGAGCAACCTCGCCCAGACTGAAACCTTCGAGGTCCAGGAAGACGGCTCGGCCTGCCAGGCTTTCGGCCAGACTGCGGAGCACTTGCCATTGCTGGGATCCCGAAAGAAGATACTGCCCCGGGCTTCGCTTCAGGTCGACGCGGCGCTTGATGGCCGCGGCCAATTCCGGGGCGTACTGGATTTCATCCAGGATCAAGGGCGGTGGATGGTTGTCCAGGAACAGGTCGGGGTCCCGGCGGGCATTGCCGATGTCCTGGGTCGGGTCGAACACCACCGTCTCCGCCCGCTGGCCGAAGACATGGTTCAAGAGGGTGCTCTTGCCCACCTGCCGGGCCCCCGCGAGAACGACGACCGGGAAGCTTCGGAACAAGGCCTCCAGCCGGAGGGTGACATGACGGGCCGTGTACATGCTTGAATTCTAGTGATGTCATCATCAGATTGCAAGGATATTTGGGTCGACAACGTCGGAACCCAAGTCCTCGGTTGGTTGGCGCCAATGGTCAGATTGTGCCGGATGTCCCCTCCCAGTCCGGACCACCACCGCGAGCGCCGGTAATGCATGGGCAAGTGTCACAATGGACCATGGCCAAGCTCCCTGCCCAGACCGTGGACCGCCTCCTCCTGGCGGGGTTGGGGCTCACCCTTGCCACGTGGCTGGCCGCGTTCATGGCCGCGCGACTCCACCACATCCCCTACCTGACGGTGCGCGGAGCCATGCTGGCCTTCCTCGTCCTGCTGGGGCTGCGGCTCGGCCGGGGGGTGGGGCAGGTCCTGGGAGGCGAACTGCCGTGGGGCCGCCTGCTGCTGCCGGGCCTCATCTTCATTGAAGGGGTGGAGGCCCTGGTCCATACAGGGCCGGGCTGGCTCTGGGCCAAGGCCGCCACGGTCGTGGTCCTGGAGCTTGCGATCCTGGTCGCGGCCGCGCAGGTCTGGCGGCATCCGGCCCAAGGGGCCGGACAGTGGCCGGAGGAACAGCTGGCCACACGGCTGGAGGGCTTCCTGGCGCCCAGGCTCGCCCGGGTGCTCAGCGTTGAAATGGTCATACTGGCCGGGGCCCTGCGCTTCCTGGCGGGCGGCTGGCGCCGGCAGGCGGCAGCCGGCGGGTTCAGCTACCACCGTGAAAGCACCCTGGGGGCCCTCCTGATGGCGCTGCCGGTGATGGTCCTCGCGGACCTGCTGCTGATGGAGGTGCTGCTGCGCAGGCTGTCGCCCTGGATCCGGTGGACCGTCCATGGGCTGGACCTCTATGGCCTGCTCTGGGTCGTGGGCTTCTGGGCCAGCCTGCGCCTGCGGCCGCACCGGATCTCGGCAGGGATGGTCCACCTGCACCGTGGTGTGGTGGGCAGGGCGACGTTCCCCCTGGCGCAGGTCGCAGACCTGGTTTCGGTGCCACCCCTACTGGAAGGGGAGGAGCGCAGGGCCTTCCTGGGGGCTGCGGCGCCCTTCGGGGCCCGGGGCGGTCCGGAGGTCCTGGTCAAGTTGAGCGAGCCGTTCACGCCCATCGGCCTCTTCGGAGCCCGGCGGCCCCTGGCGAGCGCCGTGGTGGCCGTGGATGACGCCCAGGCCTTCCTGGGGGCTTTCCGGACCCGGGGCTGACCCGGCCGGGCTCACTCCAGCACGGCTCGCGCCTCGACCAGGGCCTTGGTCGCGTTGTCAAGGGTCCGGGCCACCACGACCACCTGGGTCTCCGCCAGCGGCCAGTCCCGGGCCTCGATGGCCTCGCGCACCGCCGGCAGGGTCTTGGGGCCATAGCCGGTGTAGCGGCCGGGCGCGTAGATCTCATGGACATACCAGGGACGCCCCGGCAGCCCGTCAGGGCTGGTGAGGGACCGCTCGAAGGTTCTCAGCCGGGTCTCCAGCGCCCGTGCCTTGGCGGGGCTCAGGCCTCCCGGAGCCGCCTCGGCCGCCGCCAGGGCCTCGTCGAAGCTCTGGGCCGCTTTCTGCAGGCGCTCGACGGCATTCTGGAGCGGAGCGAAGTTGAGGAAGGGCACGGGCCCCTTGGGCAGGGGCGCCACGTAGGCCTCCTCGGGGTCCGCGGCCAGGAGGCCCCACCGTTCCTGAAGGGCCTGGTCGTGATCCTTGGAGTCCTTGCGCATCCCGTCCAGGTCCTTCTGCAGGTCCTCCAGGAAGGCATGGATCCGGTCGGCGGCGGGACCGAGGGCGAAGGGGAGCCGCTGGGCCTGCGCGAACCGTAGGGTCACCCGCCCACCCACCTTCGCCAGGGCGACCCCATATTTGAAGCCTGGGTCCCCGAATCTCAAATAGTGGTCGAAGGAGTCGTAGCTGGAGTGGTACTGGCCGTACTTCTCCTCGCCGCTGAAGCCGAGGTTGAGCGAGGCGATTCCGGCGTGCTGGAGAAACGCCGAATAGTCGGAACCGGACCCCAGCGCTTCGAGCCTGAGCGCCTTGCTGTCCTTGGCCTGGCGGGCCTGGTCGGGGCTGGCGTCGATGATCAGGGAGGCCCGGGTCCGCTCCCAGAGGGAGATGCCCCGCTCCGGATCCATGACGTCATCCGCCACTTCCCCCACCATGCGCTCCAGGGAAGGGGAACCCTCCGCGAACAGGAAGCCGCGGGTGTTGAAGTCGGAATTGATGTAGATGGCCGTCTTTATAAGCAGATCGGCCTGATGCAGCTCGACCCACTCCGTGGAGCCCAGCAGGCCGGCCTCCTCACCGTCCCAGACCGCGTAGACCAGGGTCCGCTGTGGCCGGAACCCGCCCTTCACCAGCATTCCCACCGACCGCGCCTCGGCCAGCTCGGCCACCAGCCCGGAAACGGGGTCGGCGGCGCCGTTGACCCAGGCGTCCTGGTGCTGGCCGCGGATGATCCAGGCACCTTCCGGATCCGCCCCGGGGAGGACGGCGATGACGTCGCGCACCGGCTTCAGGCTCCAGTCGAAGCTCACGGCGAGGTGAACCCTGGCTGGACCGGGGCCGAGGTGGTAGGGGATGGGGAGCGCCCCGCGCCAGCCTTCCGGAGCCATGGGACCCGCAAGGGCCTCCAGGAGGGGCTGGGCGTCCGCATAGGAGATGGGCAGGACGGGGATCCGGGTCAGGGTCGCAGCTTCGGCCAGGGGCAGCCGCTTCGCTCCGTCCACAGCCGCCACCCCGGGGGTCAGGGGGTCGCCAGGGTAGAGGGGAATGTCCATCACCGAGCCGCGCTGCACCGCCTTGGCCGACCGCCAGCCTCCCTTGGGCCAGACCTCGCCCTGGGTGTAGCCGTCCTGGGCCGGGTCCGAATAGATGATGCAGCCCAGGGCCCCGTGCTCGGCCGCCACTTTCGGCTTGATGCCGCGCCAGGAACCTCCGTAGCGCACCAGGACGATGCGGCCCTTGACGTCGATGCCGCGGACGGCGAGCGCCTCGTAATCCCGGGGCAGGCCTTCGTTGGCGTAGACCAGCTCGCCGGTCACGTCACCGTCGATGGAGTAGGCGTTGTAGGGAGGCAGCTGCTCCGCGCCCTGGCCGGAGGTGCGGTCCCCGGGGACTTCCGGCTCCTCGAGCGCGGCCTTGAAGGGGCTGGGCCCGAGCAGCTCCAGAACCCGCAGCTTGGGCGTGGGGAAGAGGACCTGGAAGGTCTCGACCCGGGTCTGGAAGCCCCAGGCCTGGAACTGCCCCACCAGCCAGTCCACGTTGGCCTTGTTCCAGGGGGAACCCACGTGGTGGGGATGGGCCGTGAGCCGCTGCATCCAGTCCTTGAGCAGGCCGGGATCCAGCTGGGCATCGAAGCGCCGCTCCAGGTCGAGCTGGGCCGTGGCGCCCGCGGCGGTGAAGCCGGTGGGCCTGGCGGGGCCCGCGGGCGGGCCCGCCAGCGCGAGGCAGCCAAGGGCCAGGAGTAGGGTGGGTCGGAGCATGGCCTTCCTTTTCAGTCTGTTCCTGCGCACACCTTAGTTCTTTACCTTGCCCAGCAGCCTCAGCAGTCCGTCCAGGATCGTCAGCGGGTGCGGCGGGCAGCCCGGGATGAGGAGATCCACCGGGATCCCCGCCCCCACCGCGCCGCCCAGCTGCTCCTCCTGGTCCAGGTAGGGGCCTCCGCTGATGGCGCAGGCCCCCACGGCGATCACCAGCTTGGGGTCGGGGGTGGCGTCCAGGGTCTTGCGCAGGGCCAGCTCCATGTTGCGGGTGACGCAGCCGCAGATGACGACGGCGTCCGCGTGCCGGGGGCTGGCCACGATCTGGATGCCGAAGCGGCCCAGGTCCCAGCCGATGGTGCCCAGGACGTTCACGTCCACCTCGCAGCCGTTGCATCCTCCCGCGCTCACCACGCGCAGCTTCAGGGACCGGCCGAAGAGGGCCATGGCCTTTTCGCCCAGCTCCCGGGCCAGCTGGTAGGTCTCGTCCTGGCGCAGGACCAGGTCCTCCCGGGCGCCCGTGGCCAGGCGGAACTCGTCCGTGAAGGCGAGGCCATGGTCGGGGCAGGCCTCGGTGCAGGCCGTGCAGAACAGGCACCGGCCCAGGTCGAGGGCCATGGTTCCGGGCGTGGGCTTGGTGATGGCGGCCGTGGGGCACGCCTCCTGGCAGGCGGAGCAGTCCTCGGCGCAGCGCTCGGGGTGCAGGACGGGGCGTCCGCGGAAGCGGTCGGGCATGGGGGGAACCACCTCCGGGAAGCGGTTCGTGCGGTGCCCCTGCTTGAGGCGGGCGGCCATTATCTTCAGCATCAGAGGTCGAATCCGCAGTAGGAGAGGTTGAAGCTCTTGTTGCAGAGCGGGAAGTCGGAGATCTCCTCCCCGCGCAGGGCCAGGGCCAGGCCGGTCCAGTTGTGGAAGGAGGGGTCCACGAGCTTGTAGAGGGAGAACCGGCCATGGTCGTCGGTCACCGCCAGGTGGGCGATCTCGCCCCGCCAGCCCTCGGTCATGCCCAGGGCCAGGTGGTTGGGAGGCAGGGCCCGGGGCGCCGGCACGGCCACGGGGCCTTCGGGGAGGGTGCGCAGCACGTCCAGGGCCCAGCGCAGGAATTCCACGCTGGCCTGGATCTCCTGCCAGCGCACCCGCGCGCGCGCGGCCACGTCGCCCAGGTCCTCGTGCCCCAGGGTGATCTCGGCCTCGGCGTAGGGTCCGAAGGGGTGGTCGTGGCGCACGTCCTGGCGCAGGCCGCTGGCCCGGGCCGCGGGCCCCACGAGCCCCAGGTTCTCCGCCTGGGCCCGGATCACCCGTCCGGTGCCTTCCAGGCGCGCCAGGACCGAGGGGGTGTTCCACATGAGCTCCACCGCGTTGGCCGTGTCGGCCGCGGTGGCCTCCAGCCGGGCCCTGAGGTCCGCCAGCCGGTCGGTGTCCACATCGAACCGGACGCCGCCGGGCTTGAGGAGGTCACGGCCCAGGCGGCTGCCGCAGAGCACGGCCGTCATGTTCAGCCAGTCCCCCCGGAGCCGGCCGCAGTAGGAGAGGGTCGGCAGGAAGCCCACGTCCCCGGCGATGGCGCCCAGGTCCCCGGTGTGGTTGGCCAGGCGCTCCAGTTCCAGGGCCACGGCCCGGATGAGCCCGGCCCGCAGGGGGACCTGCAGGTCCAGCAGTCCTTCCACGGCCAGGCAGTGGGCCCAGGCGTGGCCGATGGTGGTGTCCCCCGAGGCGGTCTCCATGTGCTTCAGGGTGGTCCGGTGCGGCCCGCACAGCAGGGCGGCCTCCAGCCCCCGGTGCTGGTAGCCCAGGGCGATCTCCAGGTTGAAGACGGTTTCCCCGTTGCACTGGAAGCGGAAGTGGCCCGGCTCGATGACCCCCGCGTGCACCGGGCCCACGGCCACCTCGTGCACCTGGGAGCCCTCCACCCGGAAGAAGGGGGTCACGCCGGGCAGGATGGGCCCCGTCCGGCCCCAGGCGTCCCGGCCCGTGTTGTAGGCCCGGTGGTAGCGCACCGGTTTGAGCCATGGATGCCCCAGGGGCTTGAGGCCGCGCTGCTCGGCGATCTCGCGCTCGAACAGGTGGGCCTCGGGGCACTCCGGCGTGATCGAAGGGAAGTCCGGCTCGGGGAAGGTGGTGCGCAGGACTTCGAGCGCCGGGCCGCCGGTGCCGGCGAGGACCGCGTAGCCTTCGAGGCCGCGCCCAACACACAGGCACACCAGGCGGTGGTCGCCGCCGCAGGCCTCCACCAGGTGGTCCTGGAATTGGTCGAAGGGCAGGCGGGGCACCGCCGAGAGGGGGATGGCGGATCCATTCGTGAGGGCCGCGGTGGTCATGGGTGGCCCTCCACCAGGAGCGCCGCCTTGGCGAGCAGCGAATACAGGGGACCCGGCAGCCACAGCCCCAGGGCCAGGGCCAGCACCAGCGCGCCCACCAGCGGGGCCGTCAACCCGGCCGTGTCGTGATAGTGCGTGCGCACCGTGTTGGGGTTCGGATTGCCCTGGAGCACGGGCAGCACCACCGAGCCCATGGCCACGAAGATCCCCCCGAGGAGCCCGAGGAAGAGCGTTCCGGTCAGGATGTGGCCGCCGCCCAGCGCCGCCGAGGCGATGCCGAAGATGCTGGTGAAGGGCGCGAAGGGGGGCGAGCCCACCACCGCCACGAAGCCCAGCAGGAAGCACCAGCCCGACACCGGCAGCCGCCGGATGGCCCCCGTGACGTCGGCGAGGTTCTTGGAGCTGAACGAGCGCACGATGTTGCCCGAGCCCAGAAAGAGCACGCTCTTGACCAGGGCGTTGGCCGCCACGTGGAAAAGGGCGAACAGGGTGGCCTTGCCGCCGATGCCCACGCCGAAGGCCAGGATCCCCATGTGCTCGACGCTGGAATAGGCCAGGAGCCGCCGCAGGTCCCCCTGGCGGATCATGAACACGAAGGCCCAGGCCATGCTCATGAGGCCCATCACCACCAGGAGCTGGCGGGCGAAGTCGCCCAGGCCCGCGGCGGCCAGGATGGAGAACATGCGCATGAGGGACAGGAAGGCCATGGAGGTGACGCCGCCGGCCAGGATGGTCCCCACGATCCCCGGGGTCTCCCCGTAGGCGTCGGGCTTCCAGGTGTGCATGGGGGCCAGGCCCATCTTGGTGCCGTAGCCCACCAGGAGCAGGACGAAGCCGGCCTTGAGCCAGGGCGCGGGCATGGCCCGGGCGTGGTCCACGAGCCGGTCCAGGTAGATGGGTTCATGCAGGCCCCCCAGCTGGGCCGCGTAGGCCACGAAGAACGTCCCCAGCAGGGCCAGCGCCATGCCCACCGAGCAGATCAGGAGGTACTTCCAGGTGGCTTCCAGGCTGCGCTTGTTCTTGTTGTAGTAGAGCAGGGGCGTGGTGGTGAGGGTCATGGCCTCCATGCCCACCCACAGCACGCCGGGGTGGCGGGAGGTGGCCACCACCGAGGCCATGGCCAGGAAGGTGAGCATGCAGACCCCGAAGATGCCGAAGTCCCGCTCCTGGCGCAGGGCCAGGTAGGCCGGGGCGTAGCTGGCGCAGATGGTGAAGAGCGTGCTCACCACCAGGAGGATCCAGCCGCCCAGCGGGTCCAGGCGGAACCAGGCGCCGGGGCTGAGGTGGAAGGAGCGCGTCAGGACGATCACCACCAGGGCCAGGTGGAGGACCGCTGCCACCGGCAGCACCTTGGCCCGCCTCAGGCCGGGCTTCATGAACCACACGATGAGCGCGGCGAGCAGAGGCAGGAGGATGAGGGCGGCGATCACGGTCTCAGTCTTTCAGGTGCGCGAGGCGATGGGTGTCCTGGGAGTCGAAGGCGGTCTGGATGTGGTTGATGACGATGCCCATGACCGCGATGCCCACCACCAGGTCCAGGAGCACGCCGGTCTCCACCAAGAGGGGCATCTCCTTGACCAGGAGCAGGCTGAAGAGGTAGACCCCGTTCTCCAGCACCAGGTAGCCCACCACCTGCAGGAGGGCGCGCTTGCGCGTGATGAGCAGGAGGAAGCCCGTGAACAGGGCCATGATCGAGGCCGGGACGAACAGGGTGCCCAGGTTCCCCGCCTGCAGCGGCAGGTGCCGGGCCAGAAGGAAGGCGAGGCCCGTGCCCACCGCGGCCAGCACGAGGGAGGTGGTGTAGCCCACGTAGGGCTCGGGTTCCCGCTGGGCCTTCATGCGGTCCTGGGCGCGGTTGAGCATGTAGGGGATCAGGATGCCCTTGATCGCCGCCGTGCTCATCGCCATGAGCAGGACGAGCACCGTCCAGCGCTCGTGCATGAGCACCAGCACCAGGCCCAGGATCCCTCCCTGGAAGGCGGCGAGCTGGATGCACTTGGAGACGCGGCTGCTGGCCACCAGCATGAAGTTGATGAGCATGATGGCCGCGAGGAGGAGGTTGATGGACATGGCTCAGGCCTGGAGGAGGAAGAGGAGGAAGCCGAAGGTCCCGGAGACCACCGCGGCGATGAGGGCCTGGGAGACCCGGCGCAGCTTGAGGCGGGCCATGACCGATTCCACCACGCCCACGCCCATGGCCAGGACCGCCATGCCCGCCACGAAGGCGGGCCAGTCGAGCCACCAGCGGCCGGACATGGGCAGGCAGAGCTTGACCACCAGGGCGCCCAGGACCCAGAGTTTCAGGCTGGCGCCGTAGAACACCAGGCCCAGGCCCGGGCCCGAGTGGTCCAGGACCATCACCTCGTGGATCATGGTGAGCTCCAGGTGGGTGTTGGGGTCGTCGAAGGGGATGCGGCAGTTCTCCACGAGGAACACGATGGTCCAGGCCGCCAGGACCAGCACCAGGGGCCCGGCGGAAGCCGTGTTCCAGCCCTTGCTCGCCGCGGCGAGCATGGGCCCCAGGGACGTGGCGCCGCAGTGCATGGACAGGGCCGCCAGGCCCAGGAAGAGGGCGGGCTCGGCCAGCACCGCGAAGGTCACTTCCCGGGAAGCGCCCATGCCTTCGAAGGCCGAGCCGGTGTCCAGGGCCGCGAGCACGATGAAAAAGCGCGCCACCCCGAAGAGGTAGGCGAAGACGATGGCGTCCCCGGTGAAATGGAGGGGCGCGCCGGCCCCGCCCATGGGTACCATGAGCGCGGCGGTGAGCCCCACCGCCACCGAGGCCACGGGGCCGGCCAGGAACAGCCCCGTGCTGGACCGGCTGTACACCGAGTCCTTGCGCATCAGCTTGGCCAGATCGAAGTACAGCTGCAGGACCGGCGGCCCCACCCGCCCGGCGAAAAGCGCCTTGACCTTGTTGATGATGCCCGGCAGCAGCGGGGCCAGCGCCAGGGTCAGGCTGACCTGGGCCAGGAAGGTGAGGACGGGCCGGATCATGACAGCGTCCAGACGAAGAGCGCCACGAGGGTGACCACCACGTAGAGGATGTAGATGGGCAGGTGCCCGGCCTGGAGGATGCGCAGCCAGGACATGGCCCAGGCGGCGAAGTCCACGGAGGGCTTCACGGCCCGGTCCAGGAACACGTCGGGGGTCCGGATGCGGAATACGGCGGAGCGGGGGAACAGGCCCTGGATGCGGGGCCGGCGCTCCAGGGGCCGGAGCACCCAGTAGAAGGACTCGGTGAGCATCTGGGCGAAGGACGCGCCGGTGTACTGGATGCGGGCCGTGGGGGCGGCGTAGCCGCAGTCCCAGGTGCCCGCGACGGTGGAGGGCGCCCGGCGGACCCGGTCCCACACCGCCGCGGCGGCCAGGAGCCCGATGGCCGCCACCAGGGAGAGGTAGCCCAGGCTGGCCAGACCGGAGAGGTGCGCCGTGGTGCCCAGGTCGGAGGCCGCCCGGTCCAGGGCCGGCTGGAGGGCCACGGGCGCCAGGCCGATGGCCGCGCAGAGCCCGGCCACCACGGCCATGGGCCGGAGCATGCTGTCGGGGGCCTCATGGACCGGACCCAGGTCCGTGCGGGGCTCGCCCAGGAAGATTACGCCGTAGGCCCGGGTGAAGCAGGCCACCGCCAGGGCCCCGATGATGGCCAGGGCCACCAGGGGCACCACCGCCCACAGCCAGCCCCCGGGACCCAGTGCCCGGAAGGAGCCCAGGTAGATGAGCCATTCCCCGGCGAACCCGTTGAGGGGCGGCAGGCCGCAGATGGCCGCCGACCCCACCAGGAAGAGGAGGCTGGTGCGGGGCATGGCCTTTGCCAGGCCCCCCAGGCGCTCCATGTCCCGGGTGCCGGTGCCGTGCATCACCGAGCCCGCCCCCATGAAGAGCAGCGGCTTGAAGAGGGTGTGGTTGAGCAGGTGGAAGAGGGCCCCGGCGCCGCCCAGCATCACGAGAGCCTCGATGCCCCGGGCCTTGCCGGCCATGGCCAGGCCCAGCCCCAGGAAGATGATGCTGACGTTCTCGATGGAGCTGTAGGCCAGCATGCGCTTGAGGTCCTTCTGCGCCAGGGCGAAGGCCAGGGCCAGGATCCCCGAGGTCGCGCCCAGGCCCGTGAGGAGGCCGGCCCACCACAGGGGAGGGTCGGGGGTCCACGCCAGGAGGCGCAGGAGGCCCAGGATGCCCATCTTGAGCATGAGGCCGGAGAGCAGGGCCGAGACGTGGCTGGGGGCCGAAGCGTGGGCCCCGGGGAGCCACACGTGGAGGGGGCCGATGCCCGCCTTGAGGCCGAAGCCCGCCAGCAGGAGGAGGAAGGCCGCGGTGCCCGGGGCGGTGGCGGCGAAGCCGGCGGGAAGCGGGCCCAGGTCGAAGGTGCCCGTGGCCGAGGCCAGCAGGGAGAAGCCCGCGAACAGGCACAGCGTGCCCAGGTGGGTGGCCACGAAGTAGACCCAGCCCCCCTCCCGCACCGAGGCGTCCTGGTCGCTGATGGTGATCATGAAGAAGCCCATCATGGCCATGCCTTCCCAGGCGAAGAGGAAGACCAGGGCGTTGGCCGCGGCCGTGAGCAGGACCATGGCGCCCACGCAGATGCCGAAGAAGAACCGCAACTGCCGCGCGGCATAGCCGTGCTCCGCCTCGCTCCAGTAGTCCTTCCCGTAGACGGAGAGGAGCGCCGACACGAGGACCACCGGCGCGAGGATGAAGGAGCCCAGCGCGTCCCCCTTGAAGAGCAGGTGGGCGTTGGGAAGCCTCCAGGGCAGGTCGGCCTGCCAGGTCATGCCGCCATACAGGACAGCTCCGGCCAGGACGAGCCCGCACAGGGCCGCCCCCGCGAGCAGGACCGAGGCTGTCCAGCCCCCGACCCGCTGCAGGACCAGTCCCGGCACGCCTGAGAAGGCGGCCAGGAACACGGCGCTGAAGAACAGAGTGGACAGGAGCATGGCAGGGCCTTGTGGGTTTGCGCCGCGAACGGGAGCTGAACCAGGGATTCCCGGGGGGTATGCCTACCAGACTACCATCGCCCGCCAGCCCAAGGTTCCGGCCTTCGTTTGGCAAAGGGGCCGAAACCACGCAGAATGAACGCCATGGCCCATTCGAGCAGCCCGGCAGCCTTGCCACCTCCCCAGCACCCCCATCGACCCCGGCGCTACCTGCGGGTGGCGCGCAAGCGGACCCTGAGTTTCATCCAGGGGCACATGGACGTCCACCACGGCCTCGGGTGGGCGGTGGAGAAGACCCTGGACCTGCTGCCCCTGGACCCCCAGCTCCTCACCAAGCAGGGTTCCGACCGTGGTCAGCTCCTGAACCGGCAGCTGGCCTGGTCCATGGCCTTCATCGCCGGCGCCATCAACGCCGGCGGCTATCTGGCCGTGAAGACCTACACCTCCCACGTCTCGGGCACGGTCTCGAAGATGGCCGACGAGTTCGCCCTGGGCCATGTCCGCCTGGCCTGGGGGGCCGTGGAGGTCCTGGTCTGCTTCGTCCTCGGGGCCTTTTCCGCCGCCTCCCTCATCAACCTGGGCCGCCGGCTCAAGTTCAAGGGGCCCTATGCCCTCAGCCTCATGATCGAGGCCGTGCTCATGCTGCTCTTCGGGCTCATGGGCGCCCACCTCAACCACCTGCACGAGCTCTTCCAGCCCGTCACCGTGATCCTTCTGTCGTTCATCATGGGCATGCACAACTCCGTGGTGACCAACATCTCCAACGCCGAGGTGCGCACGACCCACATGACGGGCAACGCCACCGACTTCGGCATCGAGCTGAGCCGCCTCCTCTACCCCAACGTCTTCAACCGCAGCGGCGTGGACCCCATCCGGGCCAACCGTGGCCGGCTCAAGCTCCACGGCCTGCTCCTCGTCTCCTTCTTCAGCGGCGGCGTGGTGGGGGCCGTGGGCTTCCGGCACGTGGGCTACAAGGTGACCGTCTTCTTCGCCGCCTTCCTGTTCCTCCTGGCCATCCGGCCCCTGATCCACGACCTCCGGGTCCGGGCCCGCATGCTCGGGGTCCGGGGCGCATAGATCGGGTCCGCCAATCGCCTGGCCTCAAGGGTGATCGCTTCGGGATAGCCGCTGAGTTCCAGAAGTCGGATGGCGTTGCGGGAGCGCGCAGGGCCGGGAAGTAGCCGAGCATCTGCGGGCCCTGCACTTCGTTGATGACGATGTTCAGGGTGACGAGGGCCAGGGCCCCAAGGAAGAGCTGCGGGAAGGCGAAGCCCCCCAGGACGCAGAGGGCCGGAGCCAGGCTGCAGAGGTAGTAGAGCCACGGATGGCGAGGCCCTTTGGGAAGGCCGTCCATGATGAGGGCCGGCAGCCACGCCGCCTCGCGCCCCTTGATCCGGGCCTGCACCCTCCGGGCCTTGGCGACCCAGGCCGGGTTCGCCTGGAGCACAACATACTGGCGGGTCCATTCGGCCAGCGCGGCGTCTTCCGGCTCCAGGACCCGCATACGGTGGTAGAGGAACTGGCGGCCCGGCATGCTCACGGTCAGGTCGAGCTTCTGGAAGACCTCGTCCATGCCCAGGTCCTGCCAGGTGGAGTCGTCCACCCGCTCCATGGGGCCCCTCTGCAGCGCATGGTGGAGCCGGGCCAACTCAGGGGTCGCGTCCGTTCTCTCCATCAGAGGTGCGGCCGGTGGTTGCTTGCCGAACCGGCCGGCGAGCCGGTGATAGCTCTCACGGCTGGCTGCTATGAGGTAAGCGACGAGGTTCAGGGGGGCCTTGGCTTGATCTTGCTGGGTATGGAGTTAATTCATGATACCGGCTGGTTGGACGGTGCCTATGGTGAGGAATTTTGCGTGGGGGGCTTGCTCGTCGAGCTTCCGAGGCGTAGCTTGAATTGTAATTCGATTTTATTTCACTATATTTTCGTTTAATTAAACAATCGAACAACGCTGTGTCGACCCTCTATCCGGAGCGGGCCTGTATGTCTGTTGCCGAAAAAACGTCCAAGCAAACCAGCGCCACCATCACCCGGGAAGAGGGTCAGCGGATCCTGTTCGGCATGGCCTCCATGAAGGCCGCGCTCGGGGGGGTGGATATCCAGGAGGCCTGTTTTCGAGGCCGGGATGGCGTGGGCTGGGTGGCCTTCCTGTACGGCGCTCCGGGCTGGGGCCCACCGGACTTCCGGGGTGGGTGGGGCATCGCCAAGGAAAAGGCGAAACGGTCCTATGAACATGCGTTGAATGCGGATGACCCAAGTGCTGAACGAACCCTGGCGGCGCTGCCCATGGTCATTGTCCTGGGGAAGGCCACCCGCCTGGCGCCCATTCATGCCCTGGAAGGGGAGCGGGTCCGCCTGGAGTTGACCGTCCTGGGGCAGCACTTCCGAGTGGTCCTGGTCAAGGATGGGAAGGCCGATAATTATTGGCTTTTGACCGGCTATGAACTCCGGTCGGCACGAGCAAGGCCCCCGGTGAACCCGAGGAAATTAACGGTTCCTTCGGGTCTACACCCCCAGGACCTATACGGTGGCGTTCCTGAGGGGGAGCGGGGGCCTGCCCCACGATGATAGGGCCGCAAGCCTGACCTCGCAACCGGACGGACGAAAAAAAGCAGACTTTTGAGCGGATGGGAGATCGGAATTGCGACGATCAAGCAAGACCCCGATGGCATCGCTGAGATTCATGACTCGGGCGGGCCTACATCCACCAGGACTACACAGTCGCATCCTGGTGGAGGAGCGGGGGAACCTAAGTTTGAGGTCTTCACCTGTCCCCCGCAAGCCTCGGCCTTGAAACCGGAACCTACGTTCAGAGCACCCGTGCGGCTAGGCCAGGGCGTTCTGCGCCACGGCCAGCTCGGCGTTCAGGACGGATCCGCCTGCGGCGCCGCGCTCGGTGTTGTGGCCGAGCAGGGTGAACTTGATGCCGAGCACCGGGCAGGGGCGGACGCGGCCCACGTGGACGCTCATGCCGTTGTCCAGCTCCACGTCCCGGCGCACCTGGGGTCGGTTGTCGGCGGTGTGGACGTGGATGGGCACTACGGGGGCGCTGGGCAGGCCCAGGCGCTGGGGCAGGGGCTTCCAGGCGGCGAGCACCTCCCGCACCTGGTCGGGGCTGGGGTTGCCCTTGAGGCGGACGCTGACGCTCTCGGTGTGGCCTTCCAGCACGGGCACCCGGTAGCACAGGGCCGAGACGGTCATGGGGTCGGACTCGGCCAGGCCGTTGACGACCCTGCCCAGAAGGCGGCCCGTCTCCACTTCCACCTTGCCCTCCTCGCCGCCGATGTAGGGGACGACGTTGCCCAGGATGTCCAGGCTGGGCACGCCGGGGTAGCCGGCGCCGCTCACGGCCTGCATGGAGGTCATGATCACCGTCTCCACGCCGAACGCTTCGTGGAGAGGAGCCAGGGCCATCACCAGGACGGTGGTGGTGCAGTTGGGGTTGGTGAGGATGCCGCCCGTCCAGCCCCGCTCCCGGCGCTGGGCGGTCAGGAGGGCCAGGTGGCCGGGGTTGACCTCGGGCACCAGGAGGGGCACGTCCAGGTCCATGCGGAAGGTGGCGGCGTTGGAGAAGACGTGGGCGCCGGCCCGGGCGAAGGCGGGCTCGATCTCCCGGGCGGGACCCGAGTCCAGGGCGCTGAAGGCGATGGCGGTGAGGGCCTCGGAGGGGTCCGAGGCCACCAGGACCTGGTCGCCGAGCCCTCCATAGGGCTCGCCGTCCAGGCGCCAGTCGCAGGCGTCCCGGTAGCGCTTGCCGGCGCTGCGGTCGCTGGCGGCCAGGCACTTCAGCTCGAACATCGGGTGGTTGGCCAGGCGGCGCACGAAGCGCTGGCCCACGACGCCGGTGGCGCCCAGGACGGTTACGGGAATTCGGGTCATGGCTGCTCCTGGAGGAAATGGCGGGCGAGGCGCTCGTTGAGGGCCGCGCCCGCCCTGAGGTCATGCATGGTCAGATGTTCGTCATCAGTATGGGCCACCCGGATGCTGCCGGGGCCCGCCAGGGCCACGGCGCCGCCTGGAATGAGGCCCCGTAGCCAGGGCACGTCGGAACCGAAGGGCACCGGGGCCTGGTCGAAGCCGGGCAGCAGCGGGTAGAGGCAGGGGGGTTCGTCCACTTCCACCGTCAGCCGGCCCCGGGGTGGGCACAGGGCGGCCACGGCGTCGTGGAACCCGGAACCCGGGATCATGCGGATGTTCAGCTGCGCCTGGGCGTGGGCGGGGACGACGTTCACGCCCACGCCGCCCTGGATGGTGCCCAGGTTGTAGACTTCGGAACCCAGGTGCGGATGCCGGCCCAGGGGGATCCGCCGCACGCCCTCCAGCCAGTCCAGGAGGTCGAGAATGGCGTTGTGGCCCAATTCCGGGCTGCCGCCGTGGGCGGGAACGCCTTCGCAGCTGAGGCGGAGGTTGCGCACGCCACGCTGGCCGGTGGCGACCTTCAGCTCCGTGGGCTCGCCGTTGATGAGGGCTCGGCAGGCGCGGAAGCGGTCCTGCCAGATGGCGGCGTCCTGGGCGCCCAGACTGTCGGTCTCCTCGCCGGCGACCCCCAGCCAGGCCATGCCTTCGGCCTGGAGGTTCGCGATGGCCATGAGCTGGGCGACGATCTGGCCCTTGGCGTCGCAGGAGCCGCGGCCCCGGAGGGTGTCGCCGTCCCACGCGGGAGCGATGAAGGGCGGCACCGTGTCCAGGTGGGTGGAGAAGAGGATCCGCGGCTCGCCCCAGGTGGCCAGGACGTTGCAGCGGCCGGGAAGGAACTCGCGCACCTCCACCTTCGCCCCCATGGCCTCGAGGGCCGGGAGCAGGGCCGGCAGCACCTCAGCCTCGCGGCCCGTGGTGGAATCCAGGGCGCAGAGGGACTCCAGGAGGGCGGCGGGAGCCAGCATCAGGCCTCCCACACTTCCCGGGGAACCGGGTGGGAGAGGAAGGGGGCCATGGCCTCGGTGAAGCCGTAGGCGCCGGCCATGCCCATGGCCAGCAGGGTGCCGGGCTCCAGGAGGGGCAGGTCCACGTCGCCCAGGCGGTCCAGGCTGGTGCACAGCGGCCCGCAGAGCGTGGTCAGGCGCAGGGCGCCGCTCGAAGTCACCGCCCTGGTGGGGAAGGGCTGGCCCGTGAGGAGGGGCCGGAGCAGGTGGTTGACCCCGCCCTCCAGGATGGCGAAGCGCACGCCGCGGCTCTCCTTGACCCGGGTCACCCGGGTCAGGTAGACGCCGCAGGAGGCCGCCAGGAACCGGCCCGGCTCCAGGATCAGCTCGCCCCGGAACCAGGGGTTGGCCTCGAGCAGCGCGCCCAGGCCCCGGCCGAGGGTCTCCACGTCCAGGGGGGTCTCATCGGACGAGTAGGGCACGCCCAGGCCTCCGCCCAGGTCGATCTGCTCCAGGGGGTGGCCGAGAGCCTCCTGCAGGCGGCGGGCCATGTCCAGCACGTGGCCATGGGTGGCCAGGAGGCTGCCGGCGTCGCGCTGGTTGCTGGCGGCGAACACGTGCAGGCCGCGGATGGCGACCTTGCCCAGGCGGGCGGCGCGGCCCAGCAGGGCGGGCAGGTCCTCCTCGTCCACGCCGAAGGCCGAGGGGCCGGTGCCGCCGATGATGGGGGAACCTTCCAGGATGCCCCCCTGGGGATGCACCCGCAGGTTCACGGCCACGGGGCCCGTGGCCAGCTTCTCCAGGCGCTCGAGGTCCTCCCAGCCCTCGGCCTGCACCCGCACGCCCAGGTCCAGGGCCGTGGCGAGCTCCTCGGTGCGCTTGCCCGGGCCCGCGTAGAAGATGCGCCCCTGGCGCACCTCGGACCCCAGGGCCGCGGCCCGGGCCAGTTCGCCCCCGGAGGCGCAGTCGAAGGAGGCCCCCAGCTCCGCGAAGAGCCGCAACAGCGTGGCATGGGGGTTGGCCTTGATGGCGTAGGCCAGCCGGACCCGGTCCGGCAGGGCCCTGCGCAGGCGCAGGTAATTGGCCTCGGCCACCGCCAGGTTGTAGGCGAACAGGGGCGTGCCGCTTCGGGCGAGCCGCTCGCAGGCGGCATCGTCGAAGGCAAAAAGACTGGAGGAAATGGTCATGGCTTGCTCCAGTACGGTGCGAGGCGGGCGACGCCTTCACGGATGCGCCCGGGGTCCCCGGCGTAGGAGAGGCGGATGTGGCCCCTGCCGCCTTCGCCGAAGGCCTGGCCCGGCACCACCACCACCCGGCCCTCGTCCCGTAGTCTGAGACAGAAGGGCATGGGGTCCGCGCCGGCGGGCAGCGCGAGCCAGTGGTAGAAGCCGCCCGAGGCCAGCGGCGGGGCCTGGCCGAAGTGGGCGGCCCAGGCCTCCGAGAAGGCCTGCCACCGGAGCCGCAGGTGCTCCCGGGCCTCGGCGAGCACCTGGCTCGATGCTGCCAGCAGGGCGAGTGCTGCCAGCTGCGAGGGGCGGGCCGGGGCGGTGACCATGTAGGCATGCACCAGGCGCGCAGGGGCCAGGAGGGCCGCGGGTCCCAGGGCCCAGCCCACCCGGAGGCCCGGGGCGCCCCAGGCCTTGCTCACCGAGCCCAGGACGATACCGTCGCTTGTGACTTCCCGAAGGGACGGCACGGGGTCGCCCAGGCGCAGCTCGCGGTAGACCTCGTCCGAGATGAGGAGCACGCCCCGCTCGGCGCAGGCCTCGGCCACCTCCCGCAGGGCCTCCAGGGAGGCGCCCGCGCCGGTGGGGTTGCCGGGGTGGTTGACGAGGGCCAGGCGGGCCCGTGGCGCCCGCTCCAGGGCCTCCCGGAACCGGGCCCCATCCAGCCGGAAGCCCTCCCCCAGTTCATAAGGTACGGGTTCGGCCGCGGCGAGGCGGGCCAGGGCCGGGTAGGCCAGGAAGCCGGGGTCGGGCACCAGCACCTGGTCGCCGGGGCCGGCATAGGCCTGGATCAGGGCGAAGAGGGCGCCCTGGCTGCCGGCGGTGAGGAGCACCTCGGCGGCGGGGTGGCCGTGGAAGGCGCCCACGGCCTCTTGCAACTCGGGGAGGCCCGCGTTGGGACCGTAGGAACAGGGGCCCTGGCATCGGGCCAGGGCCAGGCGGGCCGGTTCGGGCAGGTCCCAGCCGGGCTCGCCCAGGCCCATGGGCACCGCGTCGGGAGGCGCCCCTTCGCTGAGGGCCCGGATGGGGCTGGGGCGAAGGTGCGCCAGGCGCGTGGCCGGGTTCAACGCAGGGCCTCTTCCAGGGCCGTGGAGGCGCCGGTCTTGTCATCGCGGTACTTCACGATGCAGGGGGCGTTCACCGACAGGCGCTTGTTCATGGCGTAGACGCCCGAGGCCGGGCGGGTGCCGGGCACCACCACGGCGCCCTCGGGCACGATCCGGGAGATCTCCCGCTCGTTCACCAGGTCGAAGATCCGGGTGGAGGCCGTGAGGATCACCCCGGGGGCCAGCACCGCCCGGCGCTTGATCACGACCCCTTCGAAGAGGCCGCAGAGGCCGCCCACGAAGGCCTCGTCCTCCACCACCACGGGCAGGGCTCCGGCCGGCTCCAGCACGCCGCCGACCTGGACGCCCGCGGACAGGTGGACCCGCTTGCCAACCTGGGCGCAGCTGCCCACCAGGGCGTGGCTGTCGACCATGGTGCCCTCGTCCACGAAGGCGCCCACGTTGATGTAGGCCGGCGGCATGATCACCACGCCCGGGGCCACGAAGGCGCCCCGGCGCGCGGCGCTGCCCCCGGGGACGACCCGCACGCCGTCGGCCAGGGTGAAGGACCGGGGCGGATAGGCCGCGCGATCGAAGCATGGGCCGGGCCAGCCCGGCATCTCGGTGGTGGCGGTGGAGCGGAAGCCCGCCAGGATCGCGGTCTTCACCCAGGTGTTGGCATGCCAGAGGCCGTCCCCGTCCTGGCTGGCGGACCGTACGGCCCCCGTCTCCAGGGCGCGCAGGAGCTCCGCGAAGACTTCGGGGAGACCGGCGTCCCCCAGGATTTCGTCCATGGAACGGGAGTAGAAGCCTTGGAGATCCATCAAGCCACCTCGACATGGAAGGGTAACAGCTCGGCCAGGCGCGCCCGGGTGGCCTGGGAGGCGCTGGTCAGGGGCAGGCGCAGGGTCGAGCCGCAGATATCCAGCTGTTCCAGGGCGGCCTTCAGGGGGATGGGGTTGCTCTCCAGGAAGAGGGCGTCCATGACGGGCAGGATGGCGTAGTGCAGGGCGAGGGCCTCCTCCCGGCGGCCCGCCAGGGCCAGGCGCACCAGCTGGCCGGTCTCCCGGGGGAGGATGTTGCCGATGACGCTGATGAGGCCCGAGGCGCCGACAGCGATGGAGGCCAGGCCCAGGCCGTCGTCCCCCGAAAGCAGGGTCTTGCCCTGGGGGAGCGTCCGCGCGATCTCGGCGATCTGGGCGAGGTTGCCGCTGGACTCCTTCACGGCCACCACCTGGGGGTTCTCCCAGATCCGGGCCAGGGCCTGGGGCGTGACGTTCAGGCCCGTGCGGCCCGGGACGTTGTAGACGATCAGGGGCAGGCCGGGGGCGGCCTGGGCGACGGCTTCATAGTGGGCCACCAGGCCCCCGGTGGTGGGCTTGTTGTAGTAGGGGGTGACCACCAGGGCGCCCTGGGCCCCCTGGGCCTGGGCTCGCCGGGTCCATTCGGCGGTCTGGCGGGTGGCGTTGGAGCCGGTGCCCACGATGACCTTCGCGCTGCCGGCCTCCTCCAGGGTGATGGCCACCAGGGCGTCGCGCTCGTCGTCCAGGATGGTGGCGGCTTCGCCGGTGGAGCCCAGGACCACCAGACCATCGGCGCCGCCCCCGGCCACATGGCGCACCAGGCGGCGGAAGGCGGGGAAATCGACGGAGGAATCAGCGTTGAACGGGGTGGCCAGGGCCACGTGGAAGCCGTTGAGGTTCATCGTAATGCTCCGAATAGGGGGTCCAGGGTTTCGTTGGCGCAGTCGTCGAAGGTGAAGAGGCCCTTGCGGCCGTGGAGCCAGCGCGCGGCCCGCAGGGCGCCCTGGGCGAACACGGCCCGGGAGCGGGCCTGGTGGCTGACATGCAGGGTCTCGGCGGCGCCGTCCAGACCCACGGTGTGGCTGCCGAACTCCGTGCCGGCCCGGATGACGGCGATGTTCAGCTGGTCGGGGGCGGGGGTGCCCAGGGTCCACGCGGTCTTGGCGGGGCAGCCCGCCAGGACGGCCTCGGCCAGCCTGCGGGCCGTGCCGCTGGGGGCGTCGGCCTTGAGGCGGTGGTGGTGCTCGAGGATGTAAGGATCCAGCTCCCCGTCCAGGGCGGCGAAGCGCCCGAGCACGGTGGCGAGGCGGGCCATGAGGGCCACCGCCAGGCTGAAGTTGGGGGCCACCAGGACGCCGATGCGGCCCCGGCAGCGCTGCTCCAGGTCCGGCAGGCTCCAGCCCGTGGTGCCGATCACCAGGTCCGTGCCGGTGGCCAGGGCCCACTGGAGGTGCTCGGGCACGGCGGCGGCGGTGCTGGCGTCGAAGGCCAGGTCCACGGCCTCGGGGTTCCCGGGCCCGTCCACGGCCCAGACGAGCTCCAGGTCCGGCGCGCCCCGCACCAGCCCGGCGATGGCCGAGCCCAGCCGGCCCTGTCCGAAGATCCCGATCCTCACGACTGGCTCCCTTCGATGAGCGCGGCATGCAGGCGCTGGACCACGGTGCGGGCCACTTCCGCCTGCACCACGAAGCTGAGGTTGATCTCGTTGGCGCCCATGCTGATCATCTCGACGTTGATGTCCCGGAGGGCGCCGAAGGCCTGGCCCGTGATGCCGGGGGTGGATTTCAGCCGCTCGCCCACCACGGCCACGATGGCCCGGCCCGGCGTGACGCCTACCGTGGCGAAGGCCCCCAGGTCCTCCAGGAGGGCCTCCAGGGGCGCGTCGGCCTCCACCGTGAGGGACACGCTCACTTCGGCCGTGGCGATGAGGTCGACGCTCACCTTGTGCCGGGCGAAGACGTCGAAGAGCTTGGCCAGGAAGCCGCTCTGGTTGAGCATGCGCAGCGACGTGGCCGTGAGGATCGTCACCGGGCCCCGGTGGGCCAGGGCCGTGACGGGACGGCCGGTGCGCACGTGCTCGGTGATGGTGGTGAAGCGTCCCTGGGGGCGCCGGGTGTGGCGCACCGTGACGGGGATGCCCTTCTCCACCGCGGGCTGGATGGTGGCGGGGTGGAGGACCTTGGCCCCGAAGGCCGCCAGTTCCGCGGCTTCCAGGAAGCTCAGCGCCTCGATGGGCTGGGCTTCGGGCACGACCCGGGGATCGGCGGTGAGGACCCCCTCGACGTCCGTCCAGATCTGGATGTCCTCGGCCCCCAGGGCCGCGCCGAAGAGCGCTGCGCTGTAGTCGCTGCCCCCCCGGCCCAGGGTGGTGGTGAGGCCCTGGGCGGTGGCGCCGATGTAGCCCTGGGTCACCACGGCCCGGCCCGGGCCCAGGAGCGGCTCCAGCAGGCGCCCGGCGAGGGCCTCCAGCTCCGGCAGGGGTTTGCCGCAGCCGAAGGTGGCGTCGGTGCGCATGACGGTGCGGGCATCGACCCAGGGTGCGTCCAGGTAGGCCGCCAGGATGCGGGTGGAGAGCCGTTCGCCGATGCTGGCGATGGCGTCCATGCTCCGGGGGGAGAGCTCCTTGAGGAGGGCCACGCCCCGGAGCAGCAGGTCCAGTTCCGCCGAGAGGTCGGCCAGGGCGCGCTCCAGTTCCTCGGGAAGGCCGCCCGGGAGCAGTTCCCGGGCCAGGTTCCGGTGGCGCTGCAGCAGGGCGGCGTGGAGGGAGAGGGCCAGGGGCAGGTCGCCGCCTTCGGCCCGGGTCGCCGCCTCGAAGAGCTGGTCGGTGGTCTTGGCGGTGGCGGAGAGGACCACCAGGGGCGAACGGGGCAGCGCGGTCCGGACCAGGTCGGCCACTTCCCGCATGCAGGGGGCGTCAGCCACGGAGGATCCGCCGAATTTCATGACGATCATCGCTGACCTCCTCGCGAGGCGCGGCTGCACCCTTGAGTCCCGGACCCTTGGCTTGGGATCCTGGATCCTTCGAGGGAGAGTCGGTTGGGAAGGTGTAGCACGAAGGCCTCCATTTGGAAACGGATGAAGACCTTTGACCCCTTCCCGGCCACGGGGGCCAGGCAGTCGTCCTAAGGCACTCCGCGGCGATTTGGCGCCGCGACAGCCGCCGGGTGTTAGCCCTGACGTCCAAGGTCCGCGGTGATGAAACGCGGCCCCTTCGGCGATCCTCCCCTTTCACGCGGACTCATCGGGTTCATCACCCTCCTCCGAGCTAATGATGGGAATCGCTCCTCCATCGGTAGCACCACCCTCGCACCTTTCGGCCGGATTTGCAACATACTTGGTGCATGTCCAAGGCCCCCTCCACCTCCGCCACCCGCCTCCTGAAGGCGCTCAAGATCTCCTACACGGAGCATTTCTATACCTACGAAGAGCACGGGGGCACGGCCGTGGCCGCGCGGGCGCTGGGCGTCCCTGAGCACGCCGTGGTCAAGACCCTCGTCCTGGAGGACGAGTCCGGCAAGCCCCTCGTGCTGCTCATGCACGGCGACCGGGAGGTGAGCACCAAGGCCCTGGCCCGGCAGCTGGGCTGCAAGGCCGTGCACCTCTGCAAGCCCGAGGTGGCCAACCGGCATTCGGGCTACCTGGTGGGCGGCACCAGTCCGTTCGGCACACGAAAGGCCATGCCCGTCTATGTGGAGAAGAGCATCCTCGCCCTGGAGCGCGCCTTCCTCAACGGCGGCAGCCGGGGCTTCCTGGTGGGCCTCGCCCCGGCGGACCTGGTCAGGGCCCTCCACCCCACGGAGGTGGAGGCGGGCCTGGAGGGGTGACGGTCACACCGGCAGGAGGATGCGCACGGCGGTCCCTTTGCCGGGCGCGCTTTCCACCTGCACCGAGCCGTCATGCCCCTCGGCGATCTCCTGGACCATGGCCAGCCCCAGCCCGGCCCCGCAGGGTTCCGCCCGGGCGGTGAAGAAGGGCTCGAAGATCTGCCGGTGGAGACCGGGGGGGATGCCGGGCCCCGGATCCCGCACCTCGAAGAAGACCCGGGGCCGGGGCGGGCCGGGCAGGCCCCCGGGACGGGGCGTGCGCGGGCCCCGGAGGCCGGTGACCACCTGCAGGGTTCCCGTGGGCGAGGCCTGCCAGGCGTTCCGGAGGAGCTCCAGGAGCGCCACCTCCATCTGGGCAGGGTCCAGCTGCAGGTCGGGCAGGTCGGCCCCGGGCCTGAACTGGATCTGGAGGCCGGGGCCGGCCTCCGCCCGCGCCCGGGGCAGCAGGTCCTCCACGAAGGCATTGGGGTGGACGAAGGCGCGGGCGGGCCGGCCCAGCTGGGCGAAGGTGCGCATGCGGGCCAGGAGACGATCGATTTCCTGAAGAGGCTGGAGGGCTTCCGCCAGGCCCGGGTCCCGCCCCAGGAGGGCGGTCAGCGTGTTCCTCAGCTTGTCCTGGAGCTTACTGGCCAGGCGGCGGGACAGGTCCCGGGCCCCCTCCGCGCGCTTGCGCTGGAAGGCGCGTTCCTGGAGCCAGACCTGTTCCGTGATGTCCATGAACACACCCCGGTAGCCCTCGGGACCGCGGTCCAGGTTCCAGCGCAGCCAGCGCCAGGAGCCGTCGGTCTGGCGCACCCGGGCCTTGAAGCTGACGTTCTGGCCCTGCTCGAGGGCCTCCATCAGGAACTGGGCGTCCTCGGGATGGAGGAGGTCCACCAGGGCCCGGAGATCCGGGGGCGGGGGGGACACCCCCAGGATGGCCGCGCCGTGGTCCGGAATCACCAGGCGGTCCTCCACCAGGTACCAGGGCACGACCCGGGTGGCCAGGGCCGCCTCGCTGTAGCCCTGGCGGGCGTTGCCGATGGCCTTGAGCAGCGTGCCGGCTCCCTCCCGGGGCTGGGGTTCCCGGAAGCTGAGCACCCGGCCCACCATCTCGCCGCCCACCTTGTGGGGACGGCCCGATTTTTCCAGGATGCGGTCCCCCACCAGGGGGAGGATGCCATGGGTCTCCTTGTCCGAGCGGGAGCGCAGCAGCCTGGCCTCGTCCAGGAGGGTGGCGGGATCCCCCACCTGGTCGGTGAGATACTGGATCACCCCGTCCATCTCCATGGGGGCATGACGTATTCGGGAATGCCCATCAACGACAGGAACTTGCGGTTGTAGGCCGAGATGCGCCCGGCCAGGTCCACCACCAGGATGCCCTCGGAGGTGGCTTCCAGGGTGGCCCGGAGCAGGGCGGCCACCCGGCCGTGGGAGGCCTCCGCCGCGCGGCGCGCGGTGGCCTGGCCCGCTTCGATCAGGGCCCGGCGCGCCACCGGGGCCAGGCGGGAGAGGTTGGTCTTGAGCACGTAGTCGGTGGCGCCCTGGCGCAGGCACTCCACGGCCCGCTCCTCGCCCAGGCTGCCGGACAGGTAGATGAAGGGGATGTGCGGCAGGCGCTCCCGGGCCAGCTCCAGAGCCTCCTCCCCGCCGATGTCGGGCAGGGAGAAGTCCACCAGGAGGAGGTCGTAGTTCCAGCCGTCCCGCAGGGCGCTCAGGTAGGCCTCCCGGGAGTTGACCCAGGTGAGTTCGCAGGCGAAGTACTCCCGGGCCAGGAGCTCCCTGACCAGCTCCACGTCAAGGGGGCTGTCCTCCAGATACAGGATGCGGAGGGTCTTCCTGTTCATGTGGGGCTCGAGAGATCGTGCTCGAGTTTGGGCAGGAGCCTGCCGGCGCCCCGGCTGGCCTGGGCGGACTTCAGGCGTTCCCGGGCCGCGGGCAGCAGCAGGGCCCTGCGGCTGGGGTCATGCTGGATCTCCATGGAGAAGGCCAGGCCTTTGAGGACGTTGGAAGAGGGGGCGCCGGGGTAGATCCGGAGGGCCTGGTCGGCCATGCGGTGCAGGCTGGCGAGGCTGGCGGCGGGATCCATGGCCCTCCCGGCCTCCCAGTCCGCACGGATGAACCAGGCCTCCGCGGCGGTCTCCAGGGTGGTCCAGGCGTCGTTGGCCTGGATGCCGGCCTGGAGGCGGCCCAGGTTGTTGTCCAGGGTCGGCCGGGGGTCCTGCCCTCGGGAGACCTCGAACCGGGCCTTGAAGTTCAGCACCTCGCCCAGGTAGTCCCGGTTGAAGGACTCCGTGGGCAGCGAGGCGCGCAGGGCCTCCAGGAGGGCGGGGCCCGGATCCTGGCCATGCTGGGCCCGCGCTTCCGCCATCTGCCAGAAGATCACCATCCGTGCCGCCTGCAGGGCGGGAGTGGCGGGCTCCTTGACCCGGGTCGCCATGAAGGTCAGGGCCCCCTCCAGGCCCGGCCGGGCGTCCCCGCCCAGGGCGTTCTGGCACTTCGCCGTGAGGAACCGGGTCCCGAGCCAGTCCTCCAGGAGGGCCGGCGCGTCCGGTTCCAGCTCCAGGGCCAGGTCGCTGTGCACGCCCAGTTCCTTGAGCAGGGGCATGGGATCCTGGCCCCGCTCCCACTGCACCTCCGCCAGGCCCAGGGTGGCCTGGGCCAGGGCATGGTGGAGGGACGTGCTGCTCTTCCATACCTCGACCTGCTTCTGGGCGGAGACGCGGGCCTCCTGGTACTGCTCCTGGGCGCCGGGGAGGTCCCCGGCCCGGTAGCGCTGCCGGCCCAGGGCGCACAGGGTCGCGGCTTCCAGGCCCGCGGGATCCTGGTGGCTGGCCTTGGCTGTCAGGGCCAGGCGGGCCGTCACCGCGGCGTGGGCATAGTCCCGGCCGTTGAAGAGGCCCGCCGCCTCCAGGAATTCATCGCGCTCCTCCCCGGCCTGGGGGGCGGGCCGTGCCGTCCCCGGGGCCAGATCCGGCCTCCATAAGCCGGTGGCCGCCTGGGCCAGGGTCTGCAGGCTCTGCCGGTTGTGGCCCTGGAGGCCGCGGGTGTCCATCCTCTCCGCGTCCGCCCGGGCCTCCTCGTAGTCCCCCAGCAGGAGGTGGCAGCGGCCCAGGGCGTACCAGCCCATGCCCTTGGCGAGCAGGCCCCCCTTGGCCATGCGGGCCCGGATGGCGGCCATGCGCGCCGCCACCAGGGCCCGGGCGGGTCCGAGGTCATGGGGCGGCTGCAGCTGGGAGGCCCTGAACTCCCCGATGGCCGCGCCCGACAGCAGAAGGGCGGCCATGGCCGCGTCCTCGTCCCGGGCCTGGGCCTCCAGGGCCCAGCCCAGCCTTCCGGCCAGGAGCGTGGCCAGGGCGAGCCCCAGGCACAGGGCGGGCACGAGCCGGTGGCCGCGCCGGGGCAGCCGCATCGGAAAGCGGCGCCAGCGCCGCCGGGGCCGCGCATGGATGGGTTCCCCGTTGCGGAACCGCCACAGGTCCTCCGCCAGGGCCAGGGCGGTGGGGTAGCGGCGCTCGGGATCCGGTTCGAGGCATTTCCGGATGATGGTGTCCAGGTCCCTGGGCAGGCCCGGCCGGGGTCCCCGGCGGGGGGCGGAGGAGGAGTCCATCGCCCCCGGGGGGAAGCCCAGGAGGGCGTAGTGCAGGGTCCCGCCCAGGGCATACACGTCCGTGGCCGGGGCGATGCGCTCCCGGTCCCCCCGGGTCTGCTCGGGGGCCATGTAGGCAGGGGTGCCCACCACCGAATTGCTCATGGTCATGGCGGGTTCCCCCAGGGACACGGCCAGGCCGAAATCGCAGAGGTAGGGAATCCAGGGGCCGTCCGCGGTCCGTTCCAGAAGGATGTTGGAAGGCTTGATGTCCCTGTGGATGAGGTTGACCCGGTGGGCCGCGTGCACCGCTTCGGTCACCTGGCAGAGGATGCCCACCACCTCGTCCACGGACAGTTGCTTGGCTGCCTGTTCGAGGCTGGGCCCTTTGACCAGCTGCATGGTGATCTTCAGGGTGCCGTCCGAGCTCTCGATGTCATAGATCCGGCAGATGTTGGGGTGCACCACCCGGGCCTGCACCTGGGCCTCGTGCATGAAGCGGATCATGGCCGCGGGTTCCATCTCCCGCAGGGCCTTCAGGGCCACCGTGCGGCAGAGCACCACATCCCAGGCCTCCATGACCTCGCCCATGCCCCCCTTGCCCAGGAGCGGACCCAGCACGTAGCGGCCCTCCCTGGGAAGCTGGGGGTTGAGCCATTTGGGCTGGAGCGATGAATCGTTCATAGGCACCCGGTGGAATTTAGGACTGGATGCTTATTTTGTTGGGTTCGTGTTTGGCAAATAAACCGAGACAACAAGGGGTGAAACGAGCGACCGATTAATAATATGTGACTGTGGAAAAGTTACAAGATGGATCAAGAATTATTCCAAAAACATTAAAAACGGGCGGCCACTTGGCCGCCCGTTTCGGGAACCGGAGCCGACTCAGCCTCCGTGGGTCATGCGGGACAGCATCGCGTAGATGATGAGCGCGAGGAGGAACAGGCCCATGCCGAAGAAGAGATAGCCGGCGGTGCGGGCGATGCCCTTCCAGGCTTCCCATTCGTCCTTGACCCGGTGGTCCTCCAGGCGGCCTTCCTTCGAAAGCCGGTCATACCAGCGCTTGCGCTCGTGCAGGAGCTCGCTCTTGGAGACGCGCCCCGAGAAGATGACCGTGTCCATGGGGAACTTCTCCAGCCGGAAGTGGGTGTTGAAGAAGTGGACCGTGAAGATGAACCCGGCGGCCAGGAGGGCTTCGTCCGAGTGGATGATGAGGGCCACGTTGATCATCCAGCCGGGCAGGAAGTGGCTGAAGAACACCGGGAACCACATGATCAGGCCCGAGACGCCGATGGCGAATACGCCCCAGAACACGGCCAGGTAGTCGAATTTTTCAAAATAGGTCCAGCGTTCGAACTGGGGCTTGGGGCCCTTGCCGAAGAACCACTTGTTGTGGGCCACCAGGTCGTCCAGGTCCTGCTTGGTGGGGATCATGGAATCGGGGTGGGCCATGGCCGTGAAGATCCGGCTCACCTGGAACTTTCCGGTGGCGGGGTCGTTCAGGAACCCGCGGCGCTTCCAGAGGTGGACGGCCGTGTCGCTGATGTGGAGGGCGAAGTAGAGGAAGGTGATGACCGCCCCCAGGTGGTGCAGGGTGCGGGCCACGTCGGCCCCGCCGAACCAGCCGAAGATCATCTTCGCCCAGTCGGCGTAGTAGAACTTCAGGGGCATGCCGGTGATGGTCAGGAGCAGGAAGCTGGTGACCACGAGGATGTGCAGGAAGCGCTCGAAGGGCTGGAAGCGAACGAACTGCTCGTCGTCCGAATTGAGCTTGGCCTTGGCCTCGCGGAACGTCTTGGAGTCGTGGCGGTAGAGCCACACCGACCGGAACAGCCACATCAGGGTGTGGGCGCCGAACAGCGAGAAGGTCACGACCAGCAGGACCGTCATGCACAGGAAGACCCAGTAGAGCTGGGGGTAGTTCTTCCGGTCCAGGGGGTTGGCGTGGGGGGCGTACTTGGTGAAGCTGGCGTTGGCCGTGGGGTGGCACTTGCGGCAGGTCTGGACGATGTTGCCGGCGGCCAGGTGGCTCTCGGGATCGGAGACCCGGCGGACGTCATGGTGCCCGTGGCAGTCGTAGCAGGCCGCGACTTCGCTGGCCTGGTTGGTCCGGCCCAGGGCCATGGCCTTGCCGTGGTAGGTGTCCCGGTAGTGCTCCAGGCGGTCCGCGTGGCACTTGCCGCAGATCATGTCCGAGCCGGCCTTGAAATGGGCGTTGGTGGGAGCCTCGATGGAGTGGGCGGTGTGGCACTGGATGCACACCGGACCGCGGGGGTCGCCCTTGGCCAGGAGCTGGCCGTGGACGCTCTTCATGTAGGTGGCTTCCACCGTCGTGTGGCACTTGCCGCAGGTCTTGGCGACGTTGGCGTGGTTGATGGGCGAGCTGCGGTCGACGCTGCGCTTGATGTCGTGGACCCCGTGGCAGTCATTGCAGCTGGGGGCGACGATCAGGCCCTTTTCCAGCAGGGCGCGGCCGTGCATGCTCTCCTGGTAGTTCGCCTCCACGGTCGGGTACTTCATCTTGTACTCGGCGGTGAGGCCCGGGTTGGCGTGGCACTTGCCGCAGGTGTAGGGCAGGTTCATCTTGTAGACCGGCGAATCGGGGGACTTCACCGGCTGGATCTCATGGTGCCCGTGGCAGTCCTTGCAGCTGGCCGACCCGGAGGCGCCCATGGCCTGGCTCACGCCGTGGATGCTGGTGGCGTAGACCTTGGCCTCATCGGAGTGGCAGGTGCCGCAGTCCACCTTGGTGTAGGCCTGGGTGCCGCCCTGGTGCTCGTCGGTGTTCTTGACGTGGCAGTCCCGGCACTTGAGGGAGGCGTGCACGGAGGCGGAGAAGTGCTGCTGGTCCACGAAGAGGGAGCGCTTGCCGCCCTTCTCCTCCTTGGTCATGTCCTTGTCGGAGTGGCAGTCGAAGCAGCCCTCGGGCTTGGGCTGGGGCGCGGCGCCCCGGAGGGGATTGAAGAGCAGGGGCAGCGCCAGCAGGAGTCCTGCCAGGGGCCGGAAGCTGAAAAGGCGTTGGCGGAGGGTCATGGCCTGCTCCCGGGGAGATGGTCCAGGTTGCGGTGGAAGGTTTGCATGCGTTGTCCTTGCGTTGGCTCGGTGATCACGGGAAGGGAAAGGGGTCAGGCAGGGGTGGGACGCGTTCCGTGGGCTACCTCTCCTCCTCGTCGGGTTCCGTGGGGCCGTGGTCCTTGGGACCCAGGTGGTCCAGGGGGTGCTCCTCGTGGTGGTGATGGGGGCTCACCTTGCCGTCCCAGAAGGCGAAGTTGAGGGGGTAGACCTCGGGATCGAAGATGACGAAGTAGAAGTGCCAGACGATGATGGCCAGGGTGGCCAGGATGGCCTCGAAGTAGTGGACCGTGATGCCGACATCCACCACCCACCGGGGCAGCCACTGCGTGAAGTAGATCTTGAACCAGATGAGCGCGCCGGTGGCGGCCATGAGCCAGGTGCCCCACACGACGGCCCAGTATTCCATCTTCTCGGCGTAGCCGAAGCGCTTGAACCGGGGCCTGGGCGCGCCGGCCACGAGCAGGTAGCGGATCTGGGCCAGGACGTCGAAGAGGTCCTTGGGTTCGGGCAGCATGTCCTTCAGGAAGGTGCGGCCGTCCTTGGTGAACAGGGCGTAGTAGAGGTGGGCCAGGGCCCCGACGACCATGATGCAGGCGGCGATGCGGTGGGTGAGGCGCCTTACGGCCTCACTGCCGAACATCACCCATTCCAGCCAGGAGTTGGGGTATTTCAGAGCGAAACCGCTGATTACCAGGAGGATGAAACTGCCGGCCAGCAGGCCGTGCTGGATCCGCGCCGCCAGGTCCATGCGGGTGAAGGTGCGGTTGGGATCGTTCAGGTTGGCCACGAGCCGCTTGCGCAGGAGCAGGAGGTTGTGGACCGCCATTCCTCCGATGGTCATGAAGATCAGGGACAGGTAGATGCTGCGCACCCAGTGGTCCACCTTGGTGCCCAGGTCGGAGACCGCGTCCTTGGCCTGGTGGATGGTGCCGAAGGCGAACTTCTCGCTGGCGTTGGGGTGGCACTTCTGACACGTGGTGACCAGGTTGGCCTTGTTGATCGATGACCGCTTGTCGGTGGCCGCGAGCACCAGGTGGTAGCCGTGGCAGCTGGCGCAGTTGGCGGCCTTGGTGGAGCCCTCCTTGGCCGACATGCCGTGGTAGCTCTCGAAGAAGGTCGTGACGCGGTTGTTGGGCAGGTCGAACTTGGCGTTCATCCGCGCCGAGCCGTGGCAGCGGCTGCACACCAGCTGGGACACCTTCATGGGCGAGGCGGTCTTCAGGCTCTCGATGGCATGGTCCGAGTGGCAGTCGATGCAGACCGGGGCCTCCTCGACGCCGGCGGCCGTGGCCTGCCCGTGCACCGATTCGTCCAGGTCCTTGACCACGTCGGGGTGGCACTGGCCGCAGGTGGTGTGCTGGTTCTCGCGCTTGACGGGGGAGGTGGCCGCGGTGCTCTTGACGATGTCGTGGGTGCCGTGGCAGTCCGAACAGCCGGCGGCGCCTGTGTTGCCGGCCTTGCGGGCCCGGCCGTGGGTGCTGTTCTCGTAGGTCTTGGAGGGCTTCTCGTGGCAGGCGGCGCAGTCCACCTTCGCGGCCTTGGTGGCCGGGTGGGTGGCCACGTCCACGTCGCCGTGGCAGCTGGAGCACCCGTTGGCGGCGTGGATGGAGGCGGCAAACTTCGCCTTGTCCACGAAGGGCGCCTGGGGGCCCTTGGCATGGGCCGCGGGCTGCTTGCCGTGGCACTTGAAACAGGCGTCATCCGGACCGGCCGGCTGGGCGGCGGCGGCAAGGGCCACGGCCAGGCCCAGGAAAGTAGTTCGTACGAGTCCCCACATCATCAAAAGACCTCTCCATCCGAAATTCGATAGTCCAGTCTATTGTTTTTTTCACGTAAGGGAAGACACATCTGTCACCTGCGGCAAAATCCAAGGGAGATTGCGACTCAGGACAGAACAACGGAGTTCCTTCCCTGGTTCCGGGAATCTGCTACGATGATGGTTCGCGCCTCAGGATTGGGGCGCACCTTTTTTTTATATGGCACAAACCTCCCCAGATACCCGCCTCTCCTTCCGGCATCGCGCGGAAGCGGGAATCTTCCATCTGGTGGACGGCATCGTGCACCGCCTGCCCTGGTCAACGGCCCTGGCCCTTGGCCGCGGGCTGGGCCTCCTGGCCCACGCGCTGGACCGCCGGCACCGCCACGTGGTCCGGCAGAACCTGAGGAACGCGGACCTGGGCCTCGACGAGCAGGCGATCCGGGCCATCTCCCTGGACTGCTTCAAGCATTTCGGGGCCCTGGCCCTCAGCAGCATCCACCTGCTCCACATGGAGCCCGAGGAACTGGAGCGGCGGGTGCAAGTCCTGGGCCTGGAGAACTACGACGCCGCCCAGGCCGAAGGCAAGGGCTTCATCGTCCTCACCGGCCACTACGGCAACTGGGAGGCCACGGCCCTGGCCCTGAGCGCCAAGGGCCGCAGGCTCTCCGTCATCGGCCGGGAGCTGGACAACCCCCTCCTCGAGCCCCACCTGCGCAGGCTGCGGGGGCGCTTCGGCAACGAGGTGATCCCCAAGGACGGCGCCTTCCGGGGCGCCATCAAGGCCCTGCGCCAGGGCAAGGCCGTGGGCTTCCTCCTGGACCAGGACGCCCTCACGTCCGGGGTGTTCGTCAAGTTTCTCGGCCAGTGGGCATCCACCTTCCCCTCCGCCGGGCTCCTGGCGGTGAAGTACGACCTGCCCGTGGTCCAGCTCCGCAGCTGGCCCCGGCCCGACGGCGGCATCACCGTCTCCGTGGAACCCCCCTTCCATGTGCCCGTCACCGGGGACATGGAGCGCGACGTGTGGACCGCCACACAGCTCATGACCCAGAAGATCGAGGCCGAAGTCCGGCGCGAACCTCGATGGTGGTTCTGGATGCATCGCCGTTTCAAGACCCGGCCCGGCGAAGGCAACCCCCTCCCCGCGCCTCTGCCTCCTGATGAATGGCTACTTAATAGCCATTGAGTCCTCCCACATCCTGTTATTGGAATCGATATGCCCAAGCACGTTCTCGCGAAGCTTGAGATCGAACTCAAGGCCCTCAAGCAGGCCCTGCTAATTGATATTCCCAAGGAAATCCACAGTGCCGCCTCCCAGGGCGACCTCTCGGAAAACGCCGAGTACGAGCAGGCCCTGGCCAAAAGGGACATGTACCAGAACAAGGTGGTGGTCCTGGAAAAGCGCATCGCCGAAGTGGCGAGCCTGGACCTGAACCGCCTGCCCAGGAACAAGGTGGCCTACGGCACCCGCGTCACCCTCCTGGACCTGGATTCCGAGAAGGAAGTCACCTACAAGCTTGTGCTCCCCGAGGAGTTGGGGGATCATCCTGACCACTTGAGCATCAGTTCGCCCATCGGCATGGCGCTGGTGGGGCTCGAGGAGGGAGCCGAAGTGAAGATCAAGATTCCCGCCGGCAGCAAGCGTTTCGAGGTCCTCAGTCTGGTCACCGTGCACAATCAGTGACCGGGCCGCGTAGAATCGGTGGGGCGGGCCGGGCCGTCGGCCGCCGCAGGACCCACCATGGTATGGACGGAGCAGGTGCGTAGGAGAAACGATGAACAAGCCCAAGCGTGACCAGCACTGCTCCTTCTGCGGCAAGGCCCCCCACGAGGTCGAACAGCTTTTGGCAGGGCCCAACGCCTATATCTGCAATGAATGTGTCGAGGCCGGGCAGCTCCAGCTGCGCATGAGCCGCCAGGGCAAGCCCGCGGGCAAGCATGAGCCCCGCCTGGCCCGCCCCAAGGAGATCAAGGCCTTCCTGGACGACTACGTCATCGGCCAGGACGGCGCCAAGAAGCGCCTGGCCGTGGCGGTGTACAACCACTACAAGCGCATTCTCACCCCCCAGAAGAGCCTGGGCGGCAACGAGGTCGAGCTCTCCAAGAGCAACATCCTCCTCATCGGGCCCACCGGCACCGGCAAGACCCTCCTGGCCCAGACCCTCGCGCGCATGCTGGACGTGCCCCTGGCCATGGCCGACGCCACCACCCTCACCGAGGCCGGCTACGTGGGCGAGGACGTGGAGAACATCCTCACCAAGCTCCTCCAGGTGGCCAACTACGACGTGGAGCGGGCCCAGCGGGGCATCGTGTTCATCGACGAGATCGACAAGGTCGGCCGCAAGAGCGAGAACCCCAGCATCACCCGGGACGTGTCGGGCGAAGGCGTGCAGCAGGCCCTCCTCAAGCTGGTGGAAGGCACCGTGGCCAACGTCCCCCCCCAGGGCGGCCGCAAGCACCCCCACCAGGAGTTCATCCAGCTGGACACCTCCAACATCCTGTTCATCTGCGGCGGCGCCTTCGTGGGCATCGAGGAAACCATCAAGCAGCGGGTGCGGGCCAAGGCCGTGGGCTTCGGCGCCAAGGTCTCCTCCAAGGGGGACAAGGACAACCTGCTGGCCCTGGTGGAGCCCGAGGACATCATCAAGTTCGGCCTGATCCCCGAGCTCGTGGGCCGCCTGCCGGTGGTGGCCACCCTCCAGCCCCTGGACCGCGACGCCCTCGTGGCCATCCTCACCAAGCCCAAGAACGCCGTCACCAAGCAGTTCGCCCGGCTCTTCGAGATGGACGACATCGAGCTGACCTTCGAGGCCGGCGCCCTGGACACCATCGCCGACCAGGCCCTGCTGCGCAAGCTGGGCGCCCGGGGCCTGCGCTCCATGCTCGAGCAGATCCTCCTGGAACCCATGTTCGAACTGCCCAGCGAGGAACGCACCGCCAAGGCCACGCTGCACCTGACGCGGGCCGTGGTGGAGAAGGAGCTGGGCATACCCAGCCTCCCCATTCCCGCGGCGGGCTGAAGCGCCCGAAGCCTTCCCGCATGAACGACCCACTCGCGAAGACCATCACCCTTCCGGCCCTGCCCATCAGGGACATGGTCCTGTTCCCGGGGACCCGGGTTCCTTTCATGGTGGGTCGGCGCGCTTCGGTGCGGACCCTCGAGCTGGGCATCAAGGTCGGCGACCACCTCGTCATGCTCACCCAGCGCGAGCCCCGTGAGGAGCAGCCCAAGCAGGAATCCCTCCATGCCATCGGCACCCTGGCCCTGGTGGAGTCCCTGATCCCCCTGCCGCGGGACTACTACAAGGTGGGTGTCAAGGGCATCGCCCGGGTCAGGCTGGAGCGGTACCTGGACGAAGGGGACGTGGTGCAGGCCGAGGTCACGATCCTGGCCGAGCCCGCCGCCATGGGGGAGGCCGCCCTGCAGGAGCCCTTCCGGGCCGCGCTGGAGGGCTTCCTGGGCCGGAACCCGGAGCTCGTGCGCTCCCTCAACCTGGATCCGGGGCTGCCCCTGGGCCAGGCCATCGACGCCGTGGCCGCCGTCCTCCCCGCCGATGTGCGGGAGAAGCAGGCCGTGCTGGACCAGGTGGAGATCGAGCCCCGCCTCCACACCCTCCTCAAGGTGCTGGAGACCGACGCCGCCCGCCACCAGGCCGACCGGGCCGAAGGCAATGGCGACGGCCCGAACCTCGAGAAGGACCACCGGGCCTTCGTCCAGGGCGAGAAGATGCGCGGCCTCCTTCCCGACGGCAAGAAGGACGAGGTCGCCCAGCTCAGGGAGCGGATCCTCAAGGCCGACATGGGGGACGAGGCCGAGGCCAAGGCCATGGAGGAGGCCGACCGCCTGGAGGGCATGCCCCCCCAGAGCGCCGAAGCCACCGTGAGCCGCACCTACATCGACTGGCTCCTGGCCCTGCCCTGGCGCAAACTCGCCGACGACCACCTGGACCTGGATGAGGCCGCGCGCATCCTGGACGAGGACCACGCGGGCCTGGAGAAGGTGAAGGAACGCATCCTGGAGTACCTGGCCGTCATGCGCAGGCTGCGGGACCAGTCCGCCAACGCGCCCCTGCGCGGCCCCATCCTCTGCCTCGTGGGACCGCCCGGCGTGGGCAAGACGAGCCTGGCGCGCTCCATCGCCCGGGCCCTGAACCGCCCCTTCCTGCGCTTCTCCCTGGGGGGCGTGCGGGACGAGGCGGAGATCCGCGGCCACCGCCGCACCTACATCGGCTCCATGCCCGGGCGCATCATCTCGCTCCTGAAGAAGGGCGGGGTGCGCAACCCCCTCATGCTCCTGGACGAGCTCGACAAGATGGGCTCCGACTGGCGGGGCGACCCCAGCTCGGCCCTCCTGGAGGTGCTGGACCCCGAGCAGAACGCCACCTTCCAGGACCACTACCTGGACGTGGGCTTCGACCTCTCCCAGGTGCTCTTCCTCACCACCGCCAACGTGCGCCACCTGATCCCCCAGCCGCTGGAGGACCGCCTGGAAGTGCTCGAGCTCAGCAGCTACACCCTGGGCGAGAAGAAGGCCATCGCCGAGGCCCACCTGGTGCCCAAGGCCCTGGACCGCCACGGCATGGCCGAGCTCGACATCCGCTTCGAGGGGGAGGCCCTGGAGAAGATCATCCAGGACTACACCAAGGAGGCCGGGGTGCGCCAGCTGGAACGGGAGATCTCCGCCGTGCTGCGCAAGCTGGCCCGGCAGAGCCTCCAGCCCGGGGACGCCCCCTTCGAGCCCCTGGTCACCCCGGGCCGCATCCCGCGCCTCCTGGGCCCCGAGCGCTTCCTGGATGAGCCCCTGGGCGGCCAGGAGAGCCCCGGCGTGGTCAACGGCCTCGCCTGGACCCCCACCGGCGGCGACCTCCTCACCATCGAGGCCGCCAAGCTGCCGGGCAAGGGCGTCCTCAAGCTCACCGGCAAGCTGGGCGAAGTCATGCAGGAGAGCGCCAACCTGGCCCTGTCCTACGTGCGCATGCGCTCGGAAGCCCTGGGCCTCGAGCCCGATTTCCTGGAGAAGACCGACCTCCACGTGCACCTCCCCGAGGGCGCCATCCCCAAGGACGGCCCCAGCGCCGGCATCACCCTGGCCACCGCCCTGATCTCGGCCCTCACCGGCCGAGCCGCCCGCTCCGACCTCGCCATGACCGGCGAGCTCACCCTGCGCGGCAAGGTCCTCCCCATCGGCGGCCTCAAGGAGAAGCTCCTGGCCGCCCACCGCATGGGCATCAAGGCCGTGATCATCCCCGCCGGCAACGCCAGGCACCTGGAGGAACTGCCCGAGGAGGTCCGGAACGACCTCGTCATCCATCGGGTCGAGCACATGGATGAGGTGATTCCGCTGGCGTTGATGCCGTAGGCGCCGTCCTGGTCGAATGCCCTTCTCAAGGCTTTCGCCCGCTCAGGGCCCAGGCGGAGGTTTGTACTTAAATAACAATGCCGTTAAATTTCAATGACTTAGTGCTTTGCCGGAGGTCGGAGACGGTTAGTTCTGAAATGAGAATGACTTGGTTTACTCACTGCTTCCAGGCTTGGTGTCAGCTTGGAGGGCGCCGGATTTCCCCAGGTTCCGTCCGCTTGCTACCTAATTGCACCAATCCCGCTATCTTCCCCAAACGAGCCGCCGACTTGCGACAATGACCCATGACCTTTGCGCACCTCCACCTCCACACCGAATACTCCCTCCTTGACGGCCTGACCCGCATTCCCGAGCTCGTCAAGAAGTGCAAGGCCACCGGCATGGGCTCCGTGGCGGTCACGGACCACGGCAACATGTTCGGCATGATGAAGCTCTTCGATGCCTGCGAGAAGACGGCGGACGCGGACGGCAACTGGGCGGTCAAGCCCATCCTCGGCTGCGAGGTGTACGTGGCACCCCGGTCGCGCCATGACCGCAAGCTGGACAACGCCGCCCTGAACGCCGAAGGCATGGAGGACTGCCTGGACCCCTCCGGCCAGCGCGACGCGGGCTACCACCTCGTGCTCCTGGCCAAGAACCCCGTGGGGTTCCGGAACCTCTCCAAGCTCGTCTCCCGGGGTTTCACCGAGGGCTTCTACTACAAGCCCCGGGTGGACAAGGAACTGCTGCGGGAGAACAGCGAAGGGCTCATCGCCCTCACGGCCTGCCTGGGCGGTGAGGTGCAGGCGCGGCTCCTGTCCGGGAACCTCGACGCCGCCGAGCGTGTCGCCCGGGACTACAAGGACATCTTCGGCGAGGACTTCTACCTGGAGATCCAGGACCAGGGCTTCGAGGCGGAAAAGCTCATCATCCCCTCCCAGTTCGAGCTGGCCCGGCGCACGGGCATTCCCATGGTGGCCACCAACGACGCCCACTACCTCAACCACGGCGACTCCGACCTCCATGACACCCTGCTCTGCATCGGCACCAAGCGCTTCAAGAGCGAGGCCAAGCGCATGCGCTTCTCCACGGACCAGTTCTACGTGAAGAGCCCCGAGGAGATGGCCGCGGTCTTCCCCGGCCACCCCGAGCTCCTGGAGCGCACCCTGGAGATCGCCGCCAAGATCGAGCTATTCCCCATCACCCGCAAGCCCATCACGCCGCAGTTCCCCGTGCCCTCCGGCCACACCCTGGAGAGCTACTTCGTGGAGGTGGCCCGGCGCACCTTCGAAGAGCGCATCCAGGAGAGCCAGGTGCTGTGGCAGGCCGGCGCCCTCAAGCACTCCGAGGAGAAGTACCGCGCCCGCCTGGAATTCGAGCTGGGCACCATCCTGTCCATGGGGTTCCCCGGCTACTTCCTCCTGGTCTGGGACTTCATCCGCAAGGCGCGGGAGATGGGCGTGCCCGTGGGCCCGGGCCGCGGCAGCGCCGCCGGCAGCATCGTGGCCTGGTCCATGCACATCACCGACATCGATCCCATGCAGTACGACCTGCTCTTCGAGCGGTTCCTGAACCCCGAGCGCATCTCCATGCCCGACGTGGACATCGACTTCTGCCGGGACGGGCGCCAGAAGGTCATCGACTACGTCACCGAGGCCTACGGCAAGGACCGGGTGAGCAACATCGTCACCATCAACCAGCTCAAGACCAAGGCCGTCATCAAGGACGTGGCCCGGGTCTTCGAGAAGGACTTCGCGTTCGCCAACAACCTCACCAAGCTCGTGCCCCAGGAGCCCGGCAAGCCCATCACCGTGGCCCAGGCCCTGGAGCAGAGCGACAAGCTGCGCGAACTGTACGACGCCGATCCCGACGTGAAGAACATCCTGGACATCTCCGCGCGCCTAGAGGGCCTGGCCCGCAACACGGGCGTCCACGCCGCGGGCGTGATCATCGCCCCCGACGACCTCACGCGCTTCGCCCCCCTCTCCCGGGACAAGGACGGCAAGATCATGGTGCAGTACACCATGATGGAAGCCGAGCGCGCCGGCCTGCTGAAGATGGACTTCCTGGGCCTGGAGACCCTCACCCAGATCGCCAAGACCCAGGGCTACATCGATCGGACCCAGGGCCATCCCGTGGACATGACCCTCATCCGCACCTTCGACGACAAGAAGACCTTCGACCTCTTCTCCGGGGGCGACACCGACGGCATCTTCCAGTTCGAGTCCGGCGGCATGAAGCAGCTCCTGGGCAAGCTCCGCCCCGACCGCTTCGACGACCTCATCGCCCTCAACGCCCTCTTCCGCCCGGGCCCCCTGGGGGCCGGCATGGGCGACAAGTACGTGAACTGCCGCCACGGCCGCGAGCCCGTGACCTACCTCTTCCCCACCCTCGAACCCATCCTCGCCCCCACCTATGGCGTGATCCTGTACCAGGAACAGGTCATGCAGATCGCCAGCCTCATCGCCGGCTACTCCCTGGGCGAGGCCGACATGCTCCGCCGCGCCATGGGCAAGAAGGACAAGGCGAAGATGGCCAAGGAGAAGGACAAGTTCATCGAGCAGGGCGTGGTGAGGGGCTACGAGCGCACCAAGGTGGCGGAACTGTTCGATCTTATTGAATACTTTGCGGGGTACGGTTTCAACAAGTGCTTGCACGGCTCCACCCGTGTCGTCCATGCCGAGACCGGCGAAGTCCGGACCGTCGAGGAACTGTTCCGGGAGGATCTGCCCTGGTCGATCCATGCGGTGGGCAAGGACGGAAAGTTGAAAGCCCGTCGCGTGGAGGATGTCCTCGCCAACGGGCGCAAACCCGTTTTCGAACTGACCACAGCCCAGGGCAAACGGATAACGGCGACCGGGAACCATCCCTTCCTGACCATTGGAGGATGGGCCAATCTGGAGACCCTCAAGCCCGGTGATCGCATTGCGGCTCCAAGGGTGCTGGAACTTGATTCAGACCTCTCTTGGGACAGTGTGGTGTCCATCGAGCCCATGGGTGAAGCCGATACCTACGACCTGACGGTCGAGGAAGACCACAATTTCGTGGCCAATGGCCTCATCGTCCACAACAGCCATTCGGCCGCCTACGCCCTCATCGCCTACGAGACCGCCTACCTCAAGGCCAACTTCCGCACCGAATTCATGGCCGGCCTCCTCTCCACCAAGGCCCAGCGCACCGACGACGTCGTCAAGTACATCCAGAACTGCAAGGAGATGGGCCTGGAGGTCCTGGGCCCCGACATCAACTCCAGCGAGCTGGACTTCACCATCACCGGCCCCAACCAGATCCGCTTCGGGTTCGCGGCCGTCAAGGGCCTGGGGGAGGCCGCCCTGGAGGCCATCCTCGCCGCGCGCAAGGAGGAGGGGGGCTTCAAGGACTTCTTCCACGCCCTCAAGGCCACCGATCTCCAGAAGGCCAACCGCCGGGTGTGGGAGGCCCTCATCAAGGCCGGGGCCTTCGACAGCATGGAGCCCAACCGGGCCGCGCTCCTGGAGGGGCTGCCCTCGGCCATGGAGAACGCGGGGAAGGGGGGGCAGGACCTCGGCCTGGTCTCGCTCTTCGACGAGGCCGAGATGGCCAGCCTCGCCGACAACTGGGCCGTGCCCGAGGACGTGGAGTACTGGTCCCGCAAGGACCGCCTCCGCTACGAGCGGGAATCCCTGGGCCTCTATGTCTCGGGGCACCCCCTGGAGGAGTTCAGGGACGCCGTGAAGGTCCACACCGTGGGCTCCATCGCCGCCCTCAAGGAGGCCGCGGCCTCCGGGAAGAGCCGCGACCGGGACGAGGTGAGCATCGGCGCCATGATCACCAACGTCAGCTTCAAGACCAACCAGAAGGGCGAGGCCTGGGCGATCCTCTACCTGGAGGACCTCACCGACAAGGTCGAGGCCCTGCTCATGGCCGGCCACTACAACCCCGCCAACCGCAAGCGGACCCGGCCCTTCGACCTCTTCCGCCATCTGGCGCTGCCCGACGCCCTCCTGCGCGTCACCGGCGAGCTCAAGATCGAGACCACCAGCAACGCCAACGGCGGCGAGGATGACCCCGAGGAGGAGACCACCACCATCAAGCTCTTCGTCACCGGCCTCGAGCCCCTGGAGGACTTCCAGGGCAAGGGCTTCAGCGGCGCCCTGGTGAAGCTCCCCACCGGCGAGTTCCCCCACCGCCTCGTCCCCCTCCTGCGCCTCTACCACGGCAACCTGCCCCTGCACCTGGAGTACCGGGGCCCCAAGGGGCTCACCGCCCGGGTGCGGGCCGGCTCCGAGCTCAACGTCCGCTTCGATCCGGACCTCTCGGAGAAGGTGGCCAAGGAAGCGGGCTGTGCCCTGAGCTGGACCTATTGACAAGGACGTACGCATGACCGAAACCAAGGCCATCCCCGACTACTCCCGCACCGAGCGTTCGGAGGTCCCCGCAGGCCACCGGTGGCGCATCACCGACCTGTACCCGGACCACGGGGCCTGGCAGGCCGAGCTGGAGGCCGTCAAGGGTCTCGTCACCGGCCTGGGGCCCCTGGGCGAGGTGTGGACCACCGCGCCCGGGCCGATGGGCGACTTCATGGAGCGCCTGGAACAGGTGAACCTCCGCGGGTCCCGCCTGCTCAGCTACGCGAGCCTGCAGGGGGACATGGACCTGGGCGACGCGACCTACCAGACCATGAAGGGCGAAGCCCGGGCCGTGCTCGTGGACCTCGCCTCGGCCCTGGCCTTCATGGACTCCGACCTGCTGGCGCTGGGCGAGGAGCGCGTCGAGGCCTACCTTCAGGCCGACCCGCGCCTCGCGCCCCACCGGGTGCCCTTCATGAGGACCCTGCGCATGAAGGCCCATGTCCTGCCCGAGGGGGAGGAGCGGATCGTGGCCACCGCGGGCCTGTTCACCCATGCGCCCTCGGCCGCCGCGGGCATCCTCAGCAACCTGGACCTGCCCCATCCCGCCCTGACGCTCTCCACCGGCGAGGAGGTGGAGCTGGACATCGCCGCCTACAACAAGCACCGGGCCTCCAAGGTTCCCGAGGACCGCCGCCGGGTCATGGAGACCCACTTCCGGGAGCGGGCCCGCTTCAAGAACACCTTCGCCACCCTCCTGGACGCGAGCGTCAAGCAGGACCTCTTCCACGCCAGGGTGCGCAAGTTCCCCACCTGCCTGGACGCGGCCCTCTACCCCGAGGCCATCGACACCGCCGTCTACCGGAACCTGGTCGCCACCGTGAAGGCGAACCTCGGCCCCCTCCACCGGCTCCTCAGGCTGCGCAAGCGCATGCTGGGGCTCGCGGAGATGCGCTACGGCGACGTCTACGCCTGCGCAGTCAAGAGCGTGGACGTGACGTACACCTTCGAGGAAGCGCGGGACCTGGTCCTCCAGGCCACCGCCCCCCTGGGCCCGGCCTACCTCCAGGTCCTGGAACAGGCCTTCACCCACGGCTGGATCGACGTCTACCCCAACAAGGGCAAGCAGAGCGGGGCCTATTCCAGCGGCAACTACGGCGTCCACCCCTTCGTGAAGATGAACTACGACGGCTCCTTCCATGAGGTATCCACCCTCGCCCACGAGCTGGGCCACGCCATGCACTCCAAGCTGTCCGAGGCCGCCCAGCCCTTCGCCACACACGACTACCCCATCTTCCTCGCGGAGATCGCCAGCACCTTCAACGAGAACCTGCTGATGCACCACCTCCTGGACACGGTGCCGGACGACACCCTCAAGCTCTACCTCCTGGACAACTACCTGGAGACCATCCGGGGCACCCTCTTCCGCCAGACCCTCTTCGCGGACTTCGAACTGGCCATGCACGAGCGGGTGGAGCAGGGCCAGTCGCTCACCCCGGACTGGCTGGACCGCACCTACCTGGACCTCACCCGCCTCTACTACGGACACGGGGAGGGGGTCATGGAGGTGGAGGACTGGATCCAGTCGGAGTGGAGCTCCATTCCGCACTTCTTCTACAACTTCTACGTCTACCAGTACGCCACGGGCATCGTGAGCTCCATGGCCCTGTCCGAGGCCGCCCTGCGGGACACCGGCGCCCGGGACCGCTTCCTCACCTTCCTGGGAGCCGGCGGCAGCCGCTTCCCCCTGGACACGCTCAAGGCCGCAGGGGTGGACCTCACCACCCCCGGGCCCGTGGAAGCGGCCCTGCAGGCCTTCGACAGTCTGGTCGCCCGCATGGAAGCTCTCCACGACAAGGCTTAGGGTATCCTTAAGCCCCGTTTCCTAGGCGGCCCCTTGCTCTTCCTGTTCTTCGTAGCCCTTACCTGCGTCCTGCAGTACTTCCACCGGCGGTTGCTGCACCTCCTGCTTCCCGAGGGTGCCGACCGGTGGGTCACGACCGTCCTGGTCCTGCTCCATCTGCCCTTCGCCCTGTACATGGGGATGCGGATCTCGGGCCACGCGGGCTACCTGCCCTGGCTGCGCCCCCTGGCCCGGGGAGGCCTGTACTTCCAGATGGTGACGGTGTTCAATCTCTGCATCTGGGGCCTGGTGTGGGTGTTCTGGCGCGTGCGGGCCCGGGTCCGCCGCCCGGAGCCTGATGGCGATGACGAACCCGCCCGAAGGAAGTTCCTCCGCCAGACCACGGTCCTGGGGGTGGGTCTCGCCTTCGCCGGCATCTTCCACGGCCGCCGGGAGGCGCATGGAGACCCGGAGGTGGTCCGCCTGGACCTGGCCTTCGACGATCTCCCGGCCGGCATGGACGGTCTGCGCATCGCCCAGATCAGCGACCTCCACTCCGGCCCCCTCGTGCGGCCCTGGCAGGTGGCCCGGTGGCGGGCCCTGACCGAGGCCGAGCGCCCCGAGCTCCTCCTGCTAACCGGGGACGTGGTGGACAGCCTCCCCGAGGAGGCCCAGGTGGTGGCCGACGCTTTCCGGGACTTCCCGGCCCCCCTGGGCCGTTTCGCCATCCTGGGCAACCACGACTACTTCACGGACCCCCGCCCCGTCTGGCGGATCCTGGAGGCCGGCGGCTTCCAGTTCCTGGAGAACCGCTGGGCCTACGTCCACCGCAACGGCTCCCACCTGGCCCTGGTGGGCCTGCAGGATCCCATGGCCCGCCACGGGCACTTCCGGGACATCCGCTACGGCCCCGGCCCCGAGCCCCGCCTCGCCACCCAGGGCCTGCCCGCCGACACCTGGCGCCTGTGCCTGAACCACCGCCCCAGCGACTGGCCCCTTGCCCGCAAGGCCGGCGCTCGCCTCACGCTTTCCGGCCACACCCACGGCGGCCAGGTCAACCTCATCCCCTTCTTCAACAGCGCCCTCATCATGGGGCCCTACGCCGCCGGCATCTACCGCAAGGACAAGGACGTCCTCTACGTGAACCGTGGCCTGGGTGTCGTCGCCCTGCCCGTCCGTATCGGCGCCCTCCCCGAGATCACCATCATCACCCTCCGCCGCGCGTGAAAAGCTCTTCCCATACCCCGCCTATTGAGCTAGAATCATTGTTCACGCCAACCCGCGGCTCCATCGTCTAGCGGTTAGGACGGCGCCCTCTCACGGCGTTAACAGGGGTTCGATTCCCCTTGGGGCTACCACTCAAATGATTGAAGTTAGAAGCCGGAGCGACCCTCCGGCTTCTTCTTTTATACGCTTGTACTCACGACGTTGCCTCACATGGAGTACCCCGGGGAACGGCGCGGGTAGGCGAGGCTCAGGGCAGACTGACGCATGGCTCTTGCCGCGAGGTGATTCTCTGGGGCATGCGAGCATGATTAATGCATTAGCTTTGTGATCGGGCAGCCATACCGATTTCATTGGCGAAGGCAAGGAACTCAATGGCTCCGGGATATCGCTTCAAGCAGCCGGCCATAAGTTCACGGCTCCTTGCTGCCTGCCCTCTCCTCCAGCAAAGTCTCGCCAGAAAGAAGTCCGTTTCGGGTCCGGCTAAGGCTGGGTGCTGGGCGATCAGGTCGAGTCTGTCCTCGCCCTCTCCGTCCCGGAGCCAGGTCAGGAGTTCGTCGTGCCAGGCCGCAAGGTTCTTGGCGCGTCCTTCGCACTGCACTTTCCAGTCCCATTGCGATGATGAACCGCCCTTGGCCCCAGTCCGCGGTGGCTCCGCACATGTTGTGCTTTCCAGCGCAGCAAGGGCATGGTCGCAATGCGCGCCTGGAGCGCCTGGAGCGCCTGGAGCGCCGGGTCTGGGGTCAGGAACTCCGGATGGATCTCACCCCGGTCCCATATGGCCTCAACGCAAGCTGTCTCATGGGGACGCAGGGGCAGCAGCCGTGCCAGACCGGCGCGTGCTGCGGTCTGCATGGCCTCCAGATCGCAGGGCTGATCCTTCTGGCGCAGGAGGGGCCTGACCATCCTATCGAACTCAGTGGGGGTGCTGCGGGCAGCATCCGAGGCAATTGTGCGCAGATCCATCGTCCGGCTCATGGCTCCCATCACAACGAAGGGTAATCGGAGTTTCTCCTGTTCCAGGCGCGGGTCCTGGAAGAGTCCAGCCGCGTCGAACACGTCGCGTGCCGCCGATCGGTCCAGAAGCGCGATGAGTTTGCCGGCGGCAAGGTCATGCAAGTCAAGGACAGGGACATTCTGGACCTGGTAGGATCCCAGAACCTTGGAGTCCAGGAGGCGAACTGGCTCCAAGGGCACCCGATGAAGGAAGTTGAGGTCCACGCCAAGGTTTCCACCCTGGCCATGGGCGCCTTGGTAACGAAGCTGCCATTTGCCCCCTGCGTGCTCCTCAGGCATACGCCGAACCTTGAAACCATCCGCTGCAAAGATCGACTGAAGGCGCGCTTCCAGGGAGGGACGCTCTGCCTCCATGCCTTCCCGGTCCACGGAGCCGATGTAGTTCAGGTCGATGTCCACGGAAAGGCGAGGCACGTCGAAGAGGAAGAGGTTGAGCGCCGTTCCGCCTTTGAGGACAAGGCGTTCCCGTAGGCCAGGGTCCTGGAAGATTCCGTGCAATAGGCTGATCAGGCGGATCACCTTTTCCAGGGATTCGGGCCGAAAACCCGTCGCGTCGGCCTCGCGCTGCAAACGCTGGGCGGATAGGATCATCGCAACTCCTCCCAGCGACGCTCCCATATCGAATCCGGCACGATCAGGTTCCACCGTTTGGCGAGGCGGCCACCTGCGCTCCGATCCAGGTAGTGTTTCCCCCGGGGGCGTAGGGCTTCCATGGCTATCAAGGTGGACTCAGGCACGCTCAGGGCCTCCTGGTGCTGTTCGAGAAAATAGCCTACCAGGGCTGCGGTGGTCGCATTGTCCAGTCGCTCAAGGTAGCGCAGCACCGCCCCGGTATCCACGAGGCTTAGCCCTTCCAGGGAACGCCAGACCTCTTCCCAGCCGCCCCCGAGGTCGGGGCGATCCAGGACATCGACCAGGGTCCGGGCCACGGAGGTGACTGGCAGGTCAAGGCCCAGGCGATCCATCGCTTCCACCTCCATGGTCAAGGCAGCCTCACCCAGGGCTTTCGGGGCCTGGACCGGCTTGAAGGCCACCCCGCGAAAACGCCAACCCCGCTGGGCCTGCGGCACCATGATCTGGACGGTCTCGAAAATGGATTGGGCCAAGCCGTGGAGTTCAAGGGCGGTGTGGTAGCCGAGGACCCCGTGGGGGCACCCCAGGTAGCCAACTAGATAGGAATCTATGGGTGCAGTTGCCGGGGCGCACCCGGGTCCAACCGAGGCATACAGACCTCGACGGACCATGAGGAGGCGGCCTGTGCCTTGGTGGTAACGGAGCAGGGCCCTTACCGTGCCGGGCTTCGGCTCCCGCCCGGAGGTCTTGGACATGTGCTGGACAAGGGCCTGACGGGTGAAGGCAGGATGGAGAGCAAAGAAATCCGGGAGCGACATGGTTGAATCCAAGTGTAGTAGCGCGTAAATAATTTAGTCCCTTCGCTGCTCGTGTTCAACCCTAAACCGTTTTTTTGGTCAGAGCGAAGGAACTTGGCAAGGGCGTGGTTGTGTCCAGTTGCTTAAAGAGGTAATAAAATTACGCACTCGGGCGTTCATTTGCAACTCAACGTAGTTCTTGATTTAATCGGTGCGAATTGAAAAAATAAATAAATAATCAACACGGCTAACGCAAAATCGTTTGACTCTCGACCCTCCGGTTATAGCCCGGGCCCCAGGCCTCCTCAAAAACTGCCTCAGTGTTGGCAGAAATAGCCAAAAGGGAACCTCTTTTTTACCCTTGTACTCTGGATGTTTCCTCAGATGGGGTTCCCCCGGCAAGGCGTACGCATGATTAATTAATTCTTGTTGAATAAACAAACCGATCCGCCCGAGAAGAGCCAGTCTCTGCAAGCTGCTATGCAGCTCTTTTCATCCTCGTGCATCCGTGCGCCACGATTGGCGTCTCCATCTCAGGAGGTTACAACATGACAGCCTAAGATGAGGCCCTTGCTACACAGGAGATGGGGGTGGGCCCCCCGGGATCGGGCTGCAGGGCTAGATCTCAAA
>Ga0316217_10000630_pt1 | contig 48969 bp, 40 predicted proteins | sample 1anoAmetaG_FD_203633 | JGI IMG/M metagenome (GOLD analysis project Ga0316217, IMG submission 203633) | Freshwater microbial communities from Trout Bog Lake, Wisconsin, USA - 1anoA | ecosystem: Environmental > Aquatic > Freshwater > Lake > Hypolimnion/Profundal zone | place: USA: Wisconsin...
TTTCCTCGAAGCCTTCGCCAACCTCTATTCCGACGCGGCCGAAGCCATTGCCGCCAACCGCGCCTGCACCACGCCCGATCCGCTGGCGATGCATTTCCCGACCTCCCTCGATGGCTTGCTTGGCGCACGCTTCATCAGTGCTGTCATCCGCTCCAGCGAAGCCAACGGGGCCTGGGTCAGGGTCAGCCATTGACCCCCGGACTGGAGGTCTTCATCCTCCGGCAAGTGTCCCCATCCAGGCTTGCCTGACGGACCCTTCCCAGCGCCTCCTCCAGGTGGTTCCTGCTTTCAGAAGGTGAATAATCAGGGTGGATCTTTTTCCCCCCTTGCTTCAGCGCGCATCTCCGGTCTACTTGAGCGGAATCGGAGGATGTTCATGAGCGCAGATGCGGGCAGGGTCCGGGAGGTCCTTGAGGTTGCCGCCAGGCATGCCCAGGATTGGATCGGTTCCATTCCCAGTCGCGAGGTGAACCCGCGGAAGGACGCCGACCAGATCCGGGCGGAGCTGGGGGATTCCCTTCCGGGCGGACCGACCGACCCCGTCACGGTCGTCGACCGCCTGGGGCGCATCGGGGAACCGGGCTTGATGTCCATGGCGTCCGGCCGGTTCTTCGGCTGGGTGGTGGGCGGAACTCTGCCCGCGGCCCTTGGAGCGGATTGGCTGGTGAGCGCGTGGGACCAGAACAGCGCCCTCCGCACCGCCACCCCGGCCACGGTGGCGGTCGAGGAGATTGCTGCCAAATGGCTGCTGGAAATTCTCGGGCTGCCCGGAACCGCGGATGTTGGTTATCCCACTGGCGGCATGATGGCCAACTTTGTCGGCCTCATTTCCGCCAGGCAGAAGGTGTTGACGGATGTGGGTTGGGATATTGACAGGAAGGGCCTCAACGGCGCGCCGGCCATCCGGGTTCTGGTCGGGGCGGAGCGCCATGACACGATCGACCGCGCGCTGCGCTACCTTGGACTGGGCGCTCCCACCGAGGTCGCGGCGGATGGCCAGGGCCGGATCATCCCGCAGGCCTTGCGCACCGAATTTGAACGCGGAACGGGCCCCGCCATTCTCTGCCTGCAGGCGGGGAATCTGCACTCCGGCGCCTTCGACCCGTTCCGGGAGGCCATCGCCCTGGCTCACGAACACGGCGCCTGGGTGCATGTCGATGGCGCCTTCGGCCTGTGGGCCCTGGCCTCGCCGGCGCTGCGTCCCCTGCTGGATGGCGTCGAACTTGCCGACTCCTGGGCGACCGATGCCCACAAGACCCTCAACGTCCCCTACGACTGCGGAGTCGGGATCGTCGCGGACCGGAAAGCCATCCGCGGCACCTTCGGCGTACACGCCAGCTACCTGCTACCGACCCATGAAGCGGCAGGTGATCCGGTGGAGAAAGTTCCGGAATTTTCCCGCCGCGCACGGGGCGTTCCAGTCTGGGCGGCCCTGTTGTCGCTGGGCAGGAATGGAATTGCGCAGCTTGTGGAGAGGCTGGTAGCCAATGCGCGATTAATGGCAGATGGCTTGTCCAGGATCGACGGGTGCCGGATCTTGAACGAGATCGCCTTCACCCAGGTCTGTTTCGCCTTTGAAAACGATGCCCGAACCGATGCCATCTGCACCCGCCTCATCGCGGACAGTTCCACCTGGATCTCGGGTTCGAGCTGGCAAGGCAGGCGGGTGCTCCGGGTTTCGGTCAGCAACTGGTCCACGACTGAAGAGGATGTCGCGGTCGCCGTTCAAGCGGTGAAAAGAGCGGCGGCAGCGCACCCGGCCCCTTGAGGAAAGCCCCCCGGGCCGCGAGGCCCGGGGGGACCGGCAATCCGCGACCTGGACCCGCTTCTCCTGGGACCGGGACGAGGCCAAGGTCTTCGCGATGAAGCGCACGCCCCGGGCGCCGCCGACCCCCCGCCCCCCTCCGACCTTCTCCGGGAAGGCGCGCGGCACCTGCAAGGTCGCCACCTTTGCCTCGGCAGGCTGCGCCATCGCCGCTGCCCCGCGACCGGGAGCCGTCTCCGCTCCCGGCCGGGAGGGCGTCACATGTCCCGGTACCGCTTCGCAGCCGCGAGATCGCGGCGCAACTCCTCCGCCGTGCGGCGCGGGCCATAGCCGGGGGTGTCGCGCTGGATGCGCCAGCCCTCCTTGATCGGGCCCGCGTCAACGGTGTCGAAGCCGAACTGGTCGAGCAGGTGGGTCACGGTCGCCTTGGCCCCGGCGTCATCGCCGGCGATGACGAGCGCGCGGCGGTTTTGGCTGCCCGCCGGCTGGCCGTGAGTGGTCAGCTCGGCCGCGTAGATGTGGTTGAAGGCCTTGACGACCTTGGACCCCGGCAGGTGCGCCTGCAGCAGTTCCGCGGTGGTGGTCGACTCGGCGTCGAGTTCCGGAATAGGGCCGTCGCGCTGGGGGTAGTAGTTGTTGGTGTCGATCACGATCTTGCCGGCAAGCGGCTCGACCGGCACCTGGCGGTAGTTCTTCAAGGGCACTGAGACGACGACGAGATCCCCGTCCCGGGCGGCCTCGCCCGCTGTGGCTGCCCTCGCACGGGGCCCGAGCTCCTTCACCAGGCCAGCGAGCGTCTCCGGGCCACGCGAGTTGCTGATCACCACGTCGTAGCCGCTCCCAACCGCGAGCCGTGCGATCTGGCTGCCGATGTGCCCTGCGCCGATCAATCCGATGGTAGTCATGGCGAAATCCTCCATGGGGCCCGACCACGCCCCCCCCGTTGCGGTTTCCTCGTAGCGCTCCGCATGGGCAGGAAGCATGATCGGCGAGATCAGGTTCCGGCAGCAAGTGGTTATTTGGATAAATTCGATTCTTCACCATTTGGATCTGGCCAGCAGCAGACCAGGCTCGAATCGCCCCGGCACTGCTGCACGTCACGAAACGCCTACCCCAGAAACCGGCCGAGCTGGGCAAGAACCACATGCTCGACCACCGCCCCGCCAGCATGTTCCGCCACCGATTCCAGCATCCGTTTCAGCGTGTGCAGGGCGGCCCGGCCCCGAGAGGTGTGTGGCGGGTTGCCCCTCGCCTCCTGCAAGGCGTTCTGAAACCGGTCGCCATCCGCTGTATCAAAACCCAACTGGGGCGCCTTGGCGCCCAGTGTGTCCAGCACGGCACCGAGACCGATGCTGTTGCCGATCATGTCGCCCTGCACCATGATGTTGACCGACTGGGGCTTTTCCTCCATCGCCACCAGGGTCGTTTCAATGGCGTCCAGGCGGTCACCGTGGAGCCGGCTGGCATCCTCCAGGGCGGCCAACCGTGGCTCGGTAGGCACCGCTAGAAGGGCCTGCCGGATCGCCACGAAGGCCCGCATGATCTGGACGTTCACTTGCACCGCATGGTCGCTCCGCAGGACGCTGGACAACATCGCGATCCCCAATTCTGTGAAGGCCTTGGGAACGGACCGGCGACCACCATGCCTATCCGGACTTGATATCGCAAATTGCGATATCAAGTTTTTCCACTCGTCCTCGGTCACATGGATCATGAAATCCTCTGGGAATCGCGACAGGTTGCGTTTGACCGCCTCATTGAGCCGATGGGTCGGCACCCCGTAAAGGGCCGCCAGTTCCGAATCCAGCATCACCTTCTGCCCGCGGACCACGTAGATCGACCGCTGAATCGTCTCAATGGGAAGATAGGTGTCCACGTCAGTTCCTGCTCCGACCACCCTATGAACCGGAACTTGAAGTCGCAGATTGCGACCTCAAGACCCCAAATGCCTTATCTTTCAATTGAAACTTGAAGGAAAAGGTCGCCCCGGGGTCGGGGGTTGAGGGCGATTTGTCTGCAATCAATTTAGGCGAAAATTTTACGAATTCAATCGAAAATTCGTTCGACCGCCTCTTCATGCGCTGCCGTTTTCGAACTATGAATCAAAAAGGCCCCCTCCCGGGGTAATGCCGCTCACTTAAGGATCTTGAACACAAACCGTACGGGATACTTTGCTGGGCGTGATTTGACGTGGCGGGGGCATTGTCGCACCCGCCGCACTTCTTTCAATGCTTCCTTCAGCTGTTCACGGAGGCGGTTGAGCTTTCCCGGGATATTGCCGTAGGCTTCCGTGAAGGAGGCGAACATCAGTTCGTGCTGGATGAGGTGGAGGGCTCGAATGAAGCTCAGGTCGGTTGGCTGGGCTTTCGCTTCCACGGCCGCTTTGGCCATTTCAAGCCGAACCAAGTTATAGGCGATCAGCGCGCCCCAGATCTCCTGGATGATGCCTTGCGGATCCTGGGTTCGTAAGGTCAGGGGGCCTCCCAGCATGGTCTGCTTCAACTCCCTGTAACTGGTTTCGATTTCCCAACGACGCTGGTAGCAGGCGGCGACTTCCGCGGTCCGGAATCGTCGCTGGTCAATCAGCGAGGTCAGCAGGATTTTTTCACTCCCATCGGGAAGGACCGCCCTCACGGCACGGAGCGTCCAAAAGGCTGGGAAGTCAGGATGCTTGGCCCTGGCTTGGGGTGAGACCCTCATCTGGACCAGAGCATCATCCGAGCTGCCAGACAATACTTCCCACTTTGCGTTGGCCTTGGCTGGAATCAGGAAGTGACGCTGCTCCCCTACCAAGGTGAGGCCAAGGAGGAGGGAGGCAGAGAAGAAGCCCTTATCGAACACAGTCAAGGACTGGTCTGGAATCCGCTCGATCAGTTCCTGCGCGTAACGCATTTCGTTCTTTTCGTACTCGCCAAACGCGGCATCGGCGATGAGGCGAGTCGGAAGGGCGATCAAGGTTACAGCTCGGACCTGGGGATAGCTGGATACCTTGCCGCTGGCATAGCCTTGGGCGCCAAAGGTCGATCGGTTTTCAGGACTGTCAGGAGTACGAAAGGTCGTTCCGTCCATCGCCCAGAGGGAGAATCCTTTCCATGCATGGCGCGCCGAGTCCTGGCTGCACCAGGCCTTGGCCGTACGATCGAACAGAGTCCCGAGGGCGCTGGCTCCGAGCCGCTGGCGGGCCATGGTGATGGCACCACGACTGAGGGCTGAATCGTCCCCATTGGGAAGGACAAGATCCAGCGACTCGAGTACCTCTGACATGGATGTCCGCCGGTACAGCGCCAAAGCGATCACCAGCCAGACCACTTGCTCCGCAGGCAGCCGACGCTTCCGGATACTTGCAGTCCCCGTGCTGGCCAGCGCTTCCTCAATCCATGCCATGGGCAGGTGTTCCCCGAGCCGACCCAGGCCTTCCATTGGGAAGGCATCAGCGGCCGCCGCAAGCTCGAAGGGGAGATTCAGATCATTGGCCATCCAAGCTTGTACATCCGCTGCCTTTTCTTGTACATAGAAAAATGCCGCTCAGAGTGTGCCGCGAAGGAAAAGTTGTCCGGGTGAGGAACCAAAAGATGTCGCCCCGTGGACCTAAACAGAGCTGTTGGGGCCTGCCCTCGGTCGCTCTAGGAACCATAAGTTGCCCGACCGTGCAGGCCTTTGCCTTCACCCCTGGGTTGAACGAAGGCTTCGTTCGCAGCCTTCGTTCAACCATATCTTGGCCAAAGGTGTTTGAGAACCATAACCCGTCCAAACGGTCATTTTATGGGTTCGCGACACATTTGTGCCGTGAAGGAAAAGTTGACCGCGGTTGGAAGCCTATCTTGTCCGTTTTTGCCTTCAGATCGCCCCTTCCAGGCGACTCCCACGTCGAATGAGGAACCATAAGTTGTCCGGTCGTGCAAAATAGGAACCATAAGTTGTCCGCCCGTGCACGCCTTAAACAACTCGTTTGAAACCAGCGTATAGACTTTCTCAATCAGTCGAAGCTCGGGAAAGAAGCTGCCGGAGGGTTAGGAACATCGTTTCCATCGCCCATACCATCCTCGGAAAGGTTCTGTTGCAAATTTCAAAACGGACAAAGATCGACCCCTCTCGAACCGGATCAGGCAATCGTCCCGAACAGGTCCTCGACCAAGCTTGCGAGGGCCTTCCCGTCCCTCCACCAGGACCCCAGCCTTGAGCCATTTTCCAATCAGGCGCCTCACGACTCCGTCTCGCCTCCTCCTGTCCAGAATCTCCCGAGGGCACGCGTGGTCCAATGTATCGAAATACTGCCGGAAATCCGCGTCAACCACCCAACCGCCACCCATTCGCGCCAGCTGGGTCCAGATGGAATCCAACGCCTGGTGCGCTGACCTCTTGGGCCGGAAACCGTACGGGCAGCTCATGAAGTCCTATTCATAGAGTAAGGTCCAGGGGCATGACCACCGCCCTCTGCAGGCGCTTGTCCTCGAAGCCACCTACTGTGTCCTTTTGCAAGGTTTCAGGTCGTCTATGGCACCCTTCCGCCCTGCCCAGGCTTGGCTCGGCGCACCCTTGGTGAGCCTTGGCTCCTCGATGCCTCAGCAATGAGCTATTCGGCAAAACCTGGCCCAAGCGCCGTACCCACGTCCCCAATTGGACCTACTGGAGCCCGGCAGGCCCATGGTTGTCACCTTGTGGCGATCACGCGCGGCCTCGCGCCGCCGCCGTTGTAATACTTCGGGGTGTCCTGCAGGGGCCAGAGTCTGATTCCCGCCTGGCGGTTTTTTCGGTTTGCCCGCTGAACCCATCAGACGCGCTTCATTCGGGAATTGATCATGCGGCGGCAGCGCGAAACACAGTAAACAGAAAAAATGTTGACAAACGGCAAGTAAACGATAATATATCGATAACGAGTGTGATAGATAACTTTTGAGGACTTGGCTCCGGTCCACAGGCGGACCTTTCACTTCAATGGCGTGGCTAGCAGAAGATCTTCGATCATGACGGTGTTGCCGAAATGGGCCGGATACCTCGGCCTGGTCGAGGCGCCCATCCCATTCCCAGCAAAGGCGGGTTCTCAATGAGAAACGGAAAGATTGGCGTTGCAGTAATTGGATCTGGCCGAGCCGGGATGATCCATGCCACGAATTTCGCCGCCGGCATCGCCGGCGCCAAACTGGTCGCCATGGTAGACCCCTCCGCGGAGGCCCGGAACGCTGCCCTGGCAGAACTGGGCATCGACCGTGGCTACGCCGACTACAAGGACGTTCTCCAGGACAAGGAGGTCGACGCCATCGTCGTCGTGACCCCGACCGTCTTCCACAAGGATATCGTTGCGGCCGCCGCCAAGGCCGGCAAGCACATTCTCTGCGAGAAGCCGATGGCCATGACCGTCGCCGAATGCCAGGCGATGATCGACGCCTGCAGCGCCGCCAAGGTCAAGCTGCAGATCGGCTTCATGCGCCGCTTCGACCGCAATTTCATCCAGGCCAAGGCAGCGGTGGACGCCGGCCGGATCGGCGACGTGGTCCTGGTCAAGTCCAACACCCGCGGCCCGAGCGTGCCACAGGCCTGGATGTACGACATCGCCAAGAGCAACGGCCCCCTGGCCGAGGTCAGCAGCCACGACATCGATGCCATCCGCTGGTTCGCCGGCAGCGACATCCAGGAAGTCTACGCCATCGCCGGCAATTACCGCTGCCCCGACGTGAAGGCCGCCTTCCCCGATTTCTACGACAACGTCCTCATGTCGGTGAAGTTCGCCAACGGGATGCAGGGCTCCATCGACGGCGCCGTGTCGGTGGGCTATGCCTACGATTCCCGCGTGGAGATCCTTGGCACCAAGGGCGTGCTGTTCGTCGGCGCCCTGCCGGACTCCAACCTCATCGTCTGTTCGACCGGGGCTGAGATCGTCCAGCCCTCCGTCAAGAGCTGGCGCACGCTGTTTATCGACGCCTACCGGGGTGAGGATGCTGCCTTCATCAAGTGCATCCAGGAAGAATTGCCGCCTCCCGTCACCGGCAAGGATGGTCTCGAAGCGGTCAAGGCGGTCAATGCCGGCAACAAGTCCATCACCAGTGGCCAGCCGGTCAAGCTCTGAGCCCAGGGCACAAGGAGTCAGTCATGAATATGAAAGCAATCCGATTGATGGGGAAGGACGATCTTCAGGTCGTCTCGGTTCCGGTTCCGGAATTCGCCGATGACGAAGTCCTCGTAAAGACCGGCGGCGCCTACATCTGCGGCACCGACGTCCGGATGTTCAAGAACGGCACGAAGGTCATGCCGCTGACCCTCGGCCACGAGTTCGCCGGCACCATTGCGGCCGTCGGCAAGTCCGTCAAGGGCTACAAGGCCGGCATGCGGGTGGCCGTCGCGCCGAACTACGGCTGCGGCATCTGCGACCGCTGTGTGTCCGGCAATACCCACCTCTGCGACACCATCCTGGCGATCGGCGTCCAGATGGACGGCGGATTTGCCGAGTACGTGAAGATCCCCGCACCCGCCGTCGTCCAGGGCAATCTGTCCCTCATTCCGGACCAGCTGTCCTTGGCCGATGCCGCCATGGCCGAACCCTTGTCCTGCGTCTACAATTCATTCGAGCGCGCGGCCCTGCATCCCGGCGACACCGTGCTGATCATCGGCGCAGGGCCTATCGGTTTGCTGCACGCCAAGGTATACCTGATGGCCGGAGCCGGTATGGTCATCATGAACGACATGAACGAGGAGCGCCTTGCCGTATGCAAGAAGGATGAACCGGCCATCGTGACCCTCGGGCCGGATGGACTGAGGGAAAAGCTGCTGGCGCTGACCAACGGCCGCGGGGCCGACGTCGTCGTGACGGCCGCATCGGTGCCCGTCGTGCAGCAGACGGCCTTCGACCTCGCTGCGCTCAATGGCCGGGTGATCTTTTTCGGCGGTCTGCCGGCGGGCAAGGAGATCGTGCCGCTCGACACCAACATCATCCACTACAAGATGATCACGGTCACCGGAACCAGCCGCCAGAGCCTACGCCAGTACCGCACCTGCCTCGACCTGATCGCCAAGGGCCTGATCAGGGTCGGCGGGGTCGTGACCGCCTCGCTGTCCCTCGACGAGGCCGCCCAGGCCTTCGACCTATCGGTTCGGGGAATCGGCCTGAAGACCGGATTCCATATCGGCTGAGTCCTTGGCCTGAGGAGGCATGAGCATGGGGGATATCTGCATCTTCGGTATCGATATCGGAACCCAGGGAACCAAGACCGCCCTGTACGCTCAGGATGGCCGCCTGCTGGCCGAGGCTTTCCGTCCCTCGGAACTCCTGGGATCCGCTGCGGGCCGGGTGGAGGAAGATCCCGAGCGCCAGTTCGACTCGGTGTGCGCCACGATCCGCGAATGCCTCGACAAATCGGGTATCGAGCCCGGGACGGTGGGCTGCCTGGCCATCGACGGCCAGATGGCGGGGGTCATCGGCGTGGGGAAGGACGGCCTGGCCGTCACCCCTTACGACTCCTGGCTGGACACCCGCTGCTCGGTGCAGGTCGACCGCATGAAATCCCAAGCCGGGCTGGCGGTGCTCGAGAAGACCGGCAACGCCCCCAGCTTCAATCACGGGCCGAAAATCCTGTGGTGGAAGGAAAACCAGCCGGAGATCTTCGCGTCGATCCAGGCTTTCGTGCAGCCGGGCGGCTACGCCGCCATGCGGCTCTGCGGCCTGGGCAGCGCGTCGGCATTCATCGACAACACCTATCTGCATTTCTCGGGCTTCGCCGACAACGCCGCCGAAGTGTGGGATCAGGGCCTCTGCCGCGAGTTTGGACTCGACCCTGCCTGCCTGCCGCGCATCTGCGCTCCGGCGGAGATTGTCGGCCACCTGACTCATGCCATGGCGGCACGCTGCGGACTGAGGGCCGGCACCCCCGTGGCGGCCGGCTGCGGGGACACGGCCGCGTCCTTCCTGTCCTGCGGCGCCGTGGCGCCGGGCATCTGCGTGGACGTGGCCGGCACGGCCTCCGTGTTCGCCTCGACCACCGAGCGGTTCATTCCCGACCGCCAGAGCGGCATCATGGGCATCGGGCGCTCGGCCATTCCCGGCCTGTGGCACCCCTATGCCTACATCAACGGCGGCGGCATGAACATCCTGTGGTTTGCCTCGCAGATCGCCCCCGGCATCGCGACCGGCGGACGTTCGATCGGATCTGTCGACTATGACGATCTCGACAGCCTCGTCCGTGACTTGGCGCCGCAGTTGGACGACCCGTATTTCGTGCCCCACATGGAGGGGCGGGTGGCCCCGAACGACGCCGGCATCCGCGGCGCCTGGGCCGGCATCAAGCGCAGCCACGGGCTGGACCGCCTGTACCGCGCGGTGCTCGAGAGCGTCGCCTTCGAATATTCGCTCTACCTCGAGGCCATTCGCAAGCTGGAGCCGGAATTGGCGATCACGGAAATGCGGATCACCGGCGGCGGGGTGAAGAGCCAATCATGGAATGCGCTTAAATCGGACATACTCGGCCTGCCCCTCCTTTCGGTGACCGGCAGCGGCGGCGCCCCCATGGGGGCGGCGATGATCGCGGCCACGGCCGTTGGCTTGGTGGCCAATCCTGCGGACCTTGCCGGTTCCTGGCTGAGCTACGAGCCGGTCGCGATGCCTGCCGGCAGGGTTGGCGGAGCGGAGTTGTACCGGCAGCGGCTTGAACAATACAAACACCTCCTGCAGGCCCTGTGCGGGTTTCCCGCTGGCCGGCAGCAGTGACGGATGTTAGCATTTGGCGGATTCCGAAAAATTTGACCTATGGGGCAACCCAGGATAAGGAACTTGCATGAAGAAAGAACAGGTCGTGGTTGAAGGCCGCAAGCTGGCGATTCTCGACCACCTGAAAGCCCACCACAAGGCCACGGTCAACCAGCTTTGCGACCTGTTTGGTGTATCCAGCGCCACCATCCGCAACGACCTGCGCGACCTGGAGGAAAACCGGCTGGTGACCCGCACCCACGGCGGTGCCACGGTCCGGGACCAGGCCCGCTTCGAGCCCGATGCCGAGGCCAAGGCCGTGCAGAACATGGACATCAAGCAGGCCATTGCCCGGGCGGCCCTCGACATGATCGACGATGGGGACACCCTGATCATCGATGCAGGTTCCACCACCTACGAGCTGGTGGGGCTGCTTGCGGAAAAAAGCAACCTCACGATCATCACCAACGACCTCATGATCGCGATGGCGCTGGAGTCCCATCCGAGCGCCGTGGTCCACCTCCTGGGCGGGGCGGTGCGCAAGCGGCTCCACTGCACCGTCGGGCCCAACGCCGAGGAAATGCTCAAGAACCTCAAGGTGGACAAGGCCTTCATGGGCGCCAACAGCTTTTCGCTCGAAGTGGGCGCCAGTTCGCCTGATCTCCAGCAGTCCGCGCTCAAGCGCAAGATGATGGCCAGCGCCACCAAGGTCTTCTTCTTGGTCGGCAGTTCCAAGATCGGCAAGAACTCCTTCGCTGTGTTCGCCACGATCGACGACGTCGATTGCCTAATCACCGACGCCATTGCCGAGTCGGACCGCCTGAACCTCGAGGAGAACGGCGTCCAGGTCGTCATCGCGCCGATGTGACCCACTTTCAGGCCGGCAAGGTGCAGGACCGCACCGACCGCATCCGTGATGCCCACCTTCCGCCGAACCACCTTGACAACCGCCTGCCAGAGTGGGCCCATGACTTGCTCCAGGTCCGCCCCCCGCAGCCAACCCGGCTCCACACCCGCTCCCCGAAAAAGCACTGGGGACGGGCGATTCCGCGCAACTCACGCAGGCACTCCGGTCGCGTACATCATGCCAGTCCGGGTGCGGCAAGGGCGGCCGGTCGTGCGAGGTCCATTCTTGCCAATGGTAAGCGCTTCGAAACAAAAACATAAAAAAAAGTTGACTCTCGACAAAGCACGAGTAAAGTAACAGTGAGATGAAAGCAAACAACAGGAATTGATAAAATATGGGTTTCATATCACAGGGGGGATTGCCATGAAAGTTGGGATCGACAGTTATTGCTACCATCGTTTTTTCGGTGAGGTCTACGACGACCAGAAAAAACCGAGCAAGCAGATGACCCTGCCGGATTTCCTGAAGCGCGCCAAGGACCTGGGCGTTGATGGCGTCTCGCTTGAGTCATGTTTCTTCCCGAGCTTCGACGCCAGCTATCTGTCGGAAGTGAAGGGCATGCTTGACGAGTACAAGTTCGACCGGGTGTTCGCCTGGGGCCATCCCGATGGCCTGGAAGGTGGCAAGAACAAGAAAGCCTTCGACGAAATGCTGAAGTCTTTCGAATACGCCAAGGCCATCGGAGCCGACGTCATGCGCGTGGTCGGCAGCAGTCTGGCCTTCCGCCACGAGGCCCATGGACCCCAGCTCGAAGCCCTGACCGGAATGTTCAAGGAAGCCTCCAGGGAAGCGGCTCGCCAGGGGGTGAAGATCGCCGACGAGAACCACATCGACTTCAGCTCCGACGAAATGCTCCAGCTCATCACGAATGTCGACTCGCCGTACTTTGGCATCAACTTCGACACGGGCAACTTCATGCGCGTGCAGGACGACCCCGTCGAGGGGATGCGCAAGCTGGCCAAGTACGTCTTCGCCACCCACATCAAGGACCTCAAGCCGGAAAAGGGCGTTTCGGTCAACAACTGGCACTTCTTTGCCACCACCCCGACCGGGGACGGCTATGTCGACAACCTCGCCCTGGCCAGGCTGCTCAAGGAGGCCAACTACAAGGGCTTCCTGGCGGTCGAAATCGACTACCTGCACCCCGACTACAACGATGACGAGGACGCTGCCGTAGCCAAGAGCATCGCGGAACTTAAACGCATCGCCGCGGCCGTGGGCTGAGCGGGAGGGGGACATGAAAGAACTTCGCGTAGGAATCATCGGCCACAAGTTCATGGGCAAGGCCCACAGCAATGCCTGGAGGCAGGCTCCCCTGTTTTTCGACATGCAGGCCAAGCTGGTCCTGGCCGTGGCCTGCGGCCGCAACATGGAACAGTTGCATGCCTTCGCAGACAACTGGGGGTGGCAGGAGTGTGAATCGGACTGGCGGAAAATGGTCAGGAGCGACAAGGTCGATATCGTCGACATCTGCGCTCCCCAGTATTTGCACTATGAAATGGCCATGGAGGCCGCTCAGGCCGGCAAGCACGTCTTCTGCGAAAAGCCCTTGGCCATGACCTATGCCCAGGCCAAGGAGATGTACGAGGTCGCCGAGAAGAACGGGGTTACCCATTACCTCAACCACAACTACCGCCGCACCCCGGCCATTCGCCTGGCCAAGCGCCTCATCGACGAGGGCAAGGTCGGCCGCATCTTCCACTGGCGCGGGGCCTATCTGCAGTCCTGGATCATCGACCCGAATTTCCCGCTGACCTGGCACCTCAAGAAGGAAACCGCCGGTTCGGGCCCCCAGGGCGATCTCAACAGCCACTCGGTGGACCTGGCCCGCTACCTCGTCGGTGACATCAAGGCGGTCACGGGCATGACGGCCCATTTCATCAAGGAACGGCCGCTTCCGGATGAACAGGAAGCCGGCACCTTCAAGGGCGGCACCAGCGGCACCGGCAAGGGGCCGGTTACCGTGGAGGACGCGGCCTTCATGATGGTGGAATTCGTCAACGGGGCCCTCGGTTCTTTCGAGGCCTCGCGGTTCGCCCAGGGCCGCAAGAACTACAACACCTTCGAGATCTACGGCGAGAAGGGCGCCATCCTGTTCGACCTCGAGCGGATGAACGAACTGCAGTTCTATTCTGCGGAGGATCCCGACTACGCCCAGGGCTTCCGGACCATCCTCGCCACCGAGCCAGCCCACGACTATATCAAGAGCTGGTGGCCGCCCGGGCACGCTATCGGCTACGAGCATGAATTCATTCATGCGGTGGTGGATTTCGTCGACGCCGTCGTCTGCAAGAAGAAGATCGAGCCCAACTTCTATGACGGCATGAAGGAAATGGAAGTTCTGGAGGCCGGCTTGACCTCGGCCGAAACCGGTCGAAAAATCGTCCTGGGGTAGCGGAACCGGATCTTCCTCCACCCCGGCTCTCCGGGGCGGGGGATGCTCTGAAGGCTGGTACCATCGGTGGATCCAGGGAGAGCCGCCAACAGGTGGCCAAGCCATTCCTCTGCCCAAGCGCCACACCCGCTGGCCTCCTGGCGGTGATGTATGCCTCCAGGTCTAGATCCAAAAGGAGGCCATTGCCAGGAATAAAATGGCCATATTATAGGCACGAGGATTATCGCAAAATTAATGCATTTAAATGTGAATCCGTCTATACTCAGTTATTCATCGAACAATCAGCTATAAACACCCTAATTGGCATGTCGAATTAATTGCTATTCCATCTAGTCAGTGGGTTTTACTAGGTCGATGGATGTTGGGAAAAACATGAACAATAGCAGACCGGCTAAAGACTATTTCATGGAAAAATCAGGCTTGTTCCTGGTTCTGGCCATTCTTGCCATAGCTGCGCTAGTCATCAAGGGCCTGACGGGCGTCAATTTCTATATGCCCGCCAATCTATTGAACATACTCCGGAGTTTCTCGATACTCGGCATCGCCGCCCTGGGTCAGACGGTGGTCATCATTGCGGGTGGGCTGGATCTTTCCGTCGGCGAAGTAATATCGGCCTCCAACATTCTGGCTGCTCACTATACTGATTCATGCCTGATATTGGGCAAAAGACTGGCAGAGATGGTCACGGGGCAGCCATCGGACCCGTCGCATCAAACCCTGGAGGAAATATGAAAGCTCGACTTGTTCCCGTCTATTTCGAGCCTGGCCGCGACCACGAATTCGACGACCAGATCGCCGCCCTGCGGGTGTTGCTCTCAGACCAGGCCGAGATTCTGGCCCCCGTCGCCCTGGGCGAGCCAGTGCCTGAATGCGAAGCCGTACTCTTCCCCCAGATTCTGGGTGAAGGCTACCGCCGTGTGGCCGACTTCCGCAAATACCAGGTACCCATCCTCATCATCACCTCGGAATTCGGCACCGTCTCGATGTGGGACTGGGAAATCGCCAGTTATCTCGAGGCGGAAGGCATCAAGACCATCGCACCCTACGATGCCGACCAGGCCCGCCGGATCTGCCAGACCCTCCGCGTCAAGCGGGAGATGCGCGGCACGAAGTTTCTGGTGTTCCAGGACAATCCCGGCGAAGGCTGCCAGCCGAGCATCTTCAAGCGCTTCTACTGGTGGGAAGACGAGTGCACCCAGCGCATCAAGGAGTCTTTCGGAATCGTCATCGAAAAGCGCAGCTACAAGGAATTCGGTGCGGCGATCAAGCTCATCCCGGATGCCGACGTCGCCTCCGCCCGCAAGGATCTCGGCATCAATGTCGACGGACTCGGCGCCAGCGCCATGGACAGCGCCCTGCGCATGTATATCGGCCTGAAGCGCGAGGTCCAGAAGGATCCCTCGATTGGCGGCATGGGCATCAATTGCCTCAACGAGTCGCGCTTCTCGGACACCACCCCCTGCTTTGCCTGGAACCTGATCTTCGAGGAACTCGGAGTGCTCTGGGCCTGCGAGGCCGACACCGTCTCCCTCGTCTGCAAGTTCATCCTCAACAAGTGCCTGGACGCGCCATTGATGATGACCAACATCTACCCCTTCCTGATGGGCCGCGCTGCCCTCAAGCACGAGAAGATCGAGAAATTCCCAGACGCGGCCGAGCCGGAAAACCACGTCCTCATGGCCCATTGCGGCTACCTCGGCGTCCTGCCCCGCAAATTCTCCGAAACCTGGTCCCTCAAGCCCCCGGTCCTGGGCATCGTCGACAAGAACGCCCATGCCATCGACGCCCGCATGGCCACCGGCCCGATCACCCTCGCCAAGTTTAATCCTACGTTCAAAAAGATCATGGTGGTCGAAGGCGCCCTCACCGGCTATTCTCAGAATCCGGGATCCGACTGCCGCAACGGCGCCGTCATCAAGGTGCCGGACGGCAAGGTCTTCATGGACCGCCTGTATTCGCACCATCAGATACTCATGAAGGGCCATTGGTTCCGGGAGATCGAATTCATTTCCCGCCTGCTCGGCCTGGAAGTGGAAAAAATTTGATGCTGAGGCTGGCGTAGCGGTGCACCGATCAGCGTTTCGATATGAATGGTCCGGTTGTGTCATTGATTCAGGCCAGAGGGTGCGGCAGTTCGCTGATTGCCGGTTGACCAGGGGGACCCCAGCCCTCGGTCAACCGGCAATTAGCGGTGTGCCTCCTATTTGAAAATAAATGCTGCATTGCCGGTCAAGAAATCTCTCCACAGCAACCGAAAGTGGATCGTTGGTAGTCAGGCCCCTGGCGATGAAGCCGGAAGCCCCTGGTCCACTTCCTCGCTCGAGCGCAGCTCGGATCCAGGCGGGACCAGGCAGGTGCCTTCGACGACCCCGCACGGATGAGTGAAGCTGCCCGCGTCGGTCCGTGTCAACCGCCTTATGAATTGAACCCCTTTCCGCCAAATGTTTTGAACCCCCAGGTTGTGGTTGAGTGCGCGGGGGTGTCCGGAGGGAGGGCGTAGCCCGACCGGAGGACACCCCCGCGCCGGCCGCGGGTCCAGGGTGTCGCGACTTCCCCCATGGGCACAACGCCACTTCGACGTTTCTCGCGGAGCCGATAGCTCTCACCTTTGATGGTGATGACGTGGCTGTGATGGAGCAGGCGGTCCAGGATGGCGGTGGCCACCACCGGATCGCTCAAGGCATCGCCCCAGGACCCTATGGGCTGGTTGCTTGTGATCATCAGGCTCCCCTTCTCATAGCGTTTTCGGATCAGGTGAAAGAGCAGGTGACCGCCTTGGCGGGGCGTTCGCCGGCCACCTCCAGACAGCACTCGCCAAAGTCGACCTGGAGTTGGCGACCTAGTTCCGTTTCGATCCTGAGGGTTGCCCGCTCCATCGCCCGGGTTTCCCGCCTCATGACCGAAGTTCTTAACGGAATAGGGACTCTAACCAAGTGGTGATGCGCGTTTCAGATATTCTTCTCTATTTTGTAGTCATGTAAATACTATTGACAGCCCTATTGGCGGGCTTATCCTTGGGGTATGTACATCACAGTCATCCCGAATAGGAATTCGCCGCCCGCGATCCTTCTGCGGGAAAGCTTCCGTGAGGAAGGCGTCGTCAAAAACCGAACCCTGGCCAACCTCAGCGACTGGGCCCCGGAACGGGTCGAATCCCTGCGGGTCTTGCTCAAGGGCGGGTCCCTGGCCACCGGTGCCGAGCCGGAGGTGGTGTCGTCCCTGGGTCATGGCCACGTCGCCGCAGTGCTGGGAATGGTTCGCGCCTTGGAGGTGGACAAGCTGCTCCACGGTCGCCGGCACCGGATGCGTGAACTCACGCTGGCCCTGGTGGCAGGGCGGATCCTGGAGCCGTCCAGCAAGCTCGCCCTGGCCCAAGGCCTCCAGGCCGGCGCCGAGCACTCCACGCTGGGCCAGGAACTGGGGCTGGGCGAAGTGGACGAGAACGAGTTCTACGAAGCCATGGATTGGCTGGTAGAGCGCCAACCCCGGATCGAGGTGGCGCTAGCCAAACGGCACCTGGGGGAGGGTTGCACGGTCCTGTACGACCTGAGTAGTTCGTATTTCGAAGGCCACTGCTGCCCCCTGGCCCAGTACGGCCATTCCCGGGACAAGCGCGAGGACCGGCCGCAAATCAACTACGGCCTGCTGTGCAACGTCGAGGGCATCCCCATCGCCATCGACGTGGTGGAAGGCAAGGTAGGTGACCCCAAGACCATCCCGGACCAGGTGGAGAAGTTGAAGGAGCGGTTCGGGCTGAAGCGGGTCGTGGTGGTGGGTGACCGGGGCATGGTCACCGAGGCGCGGATTCGGAAGGACGTGCAGGAAGCCGGCTATGACTGGATCACCGCCCTGCGCCACGCCAGCATCCAGGCCATGCTCAAGAAGCGGGTGATCGAGCCCAGCCTGTTCGACGAGCGGGGGTTGGCGGAGATCACCCACCCGGACTACCCCGGAGAGCGGCTCATCGCCTGCTTCAACCCCTTCATGAAGGAAGAGCGGGCCCGCAAGCGCGAGGCCCTGCTCCAGCTCACCGAGGCAGGGCTGGCCAAGGTAGCGGCAGCCTGTGAGAGGCCGCGCAAGCCCCTGGAGGGCAAGGGCGAGATCGGCCTGAAGGCCGGGGCCGTCCTGTCCAAGTTCAAGATGGGCAAGTATTTCAAGGTGCGGGTTGGGGACTTCAGCCTGAGCTATTTCCGCAATCAGGAACTGCTCGACCAGGAAGCGGCCCTGGACGGCATCTACGTGATCCGAACCTCCGTTCCCAAGGCCGAGTTGAGCGACGAGGAGGCAGTGCTGGCCTACAAGCGGTTGGCCAAGGTGGAGCGGGCGTTCCGTACCCTGAAGTCAGTGGATTTGCAGGTCCGCCCGATCTTCCACCACCTGGAACGGCGGGTGAAGGCCCACCTGTTCATCTGCATGCTGGCCTATTACGTGGAGTTCCACCTGCGCCGCGCCTGGCAGGAGTTGCTTTACCACGACGAAGGCGGCAGCCAACGGAAGACCCCGGTGGCTCCGGTTGAACCCAGCGCCGATGGCAAGGCCAAGAAGGCGACGGGGCGGTCCAAGGGCGGTCTGCCCCTGCAGACCTTCACCGGCTTGCTCAGAAGCCTGGCCAGCCTGTCCAGGTCCCAGGTCCAGCTGGGTGCGGACGGTCCGATCTATTCCCGGTCGGCCAAGCCGACCTCGCTGCAAGCCCGGGCGCTGGAATTGATTGGCCTCAAAGAACCGTAGTCAGTAGGTGTACTGCCGAAATTAGCCGGAATCCCTTATGCCACAACGGGATTCCGGCTCAATTCATATGGAACCTCGGTCTTGCTGGCGGCTAGCGTATCCTCTTCAGATGCAACCCGTTCAGGTCCCCGTTCAAGCTCGGCTTCACGCCTGGGCGCTCCAAGCTGTTGATGCAGCATCAAGGCTTCTGCAGCTCTACACCATGCTGGCGGACGGTCGACAGCGTTACCGCGCGATTCGGGTGCTTGATGTCATAAGGGCCTGGCTGGCTCAGTACCCCGACAAGCCCCAACGCTTGCCCCCCGGTCCCCCCATCGACCCCGAGGACCATGCCGCTGAACTTGAAGGGTGGCGAACCGTCCTGGAGGCAACGACCGGCATCCTCGTCTTTCTCAGCCTTGCCCAAGAGGGCACGAACTCCCCGTTCGGCCAGCGTGGTCAGACTACCCAGTTCACCCGGGCTTCCCAGGCTGCGCTGCAGGGGCTCCAATGCGCCTTCCCTGAGGATATCTCCGAGGTTGGCAGCCAGCAGGCCATCTACAACGTCCTAGACATTTGCTTGCAAACGTTGACACAGAGCTTCCCGAACGAGGCCTCGACCGAGGTCATGGAGGTCATCCTCCACGCCATCGGCAAGGCACTACAGTCCTACCTCATTTCGTAGGCCGGGGATAGTCGAACCGTGGGCCGCCGCCCAGCGTTTCATGGGTGACGCAGATCTCGTCCACGGCCCGCCGGGTGTGGGCCTCAAGTGAGAGGGTCTGGCCGGACTTGACCAACTCCTCCACCAACCGCTTGAGCGCGGTGGATATCAACCCTGATCCAGGGTGGACGCAGTGAAGGAAATACTCTGGCGCAGCTGGGCTGCGTCGCCGGCGTCCAGTTCCCTCGGGACGTCCATCAGGTGGTGCGAGGGCGGTATCCGGCCAAGGAGAAGGCTCCGGGCGGGGAGGGATAGGATGGACGAAATCCCGGCCCATTCCTGACGAAAGTTCTCGTAGATGGCCGAGCCATTGGCAGGCAGACCGAAGCGAGGGTAGGATCTTCGACGAATGCCCAGTGCGAGAAGATAGCCGAATCCTTCGGAGGAGGGTACTGACATGGAAATCGATCTCGCCATCGAGACGATTCAGCGGTCGATCTATCTTGTCCGCGGGCAGAAGGTGATGCTGGATTTGGAACTGGCGATCCTCTATGGAGTGGAACCCAAAACCCTTGCCCGGGCGGTCAAACGAAACCTGGATCGCTTCCCGGAGGATTTCAGGTTCCAACTCCTGGACCAGGAGTGGGAAACCTTGAGGAACCAGATTGGTAACTCAGGGGCCTGGGGTGGTCTCCGTTTTGCTCCGCACGTTTTCACGGAACAGGGCGTGGCCATGCTTTCCAGTGTGCTCCAGAGCAGCCATGCCATTCAGGTGAACATCCAGATACTGCGTGCCTTCGTGGCGATTCGGCAGATCATTCAAGCGGTGCCCTCGGGTCAACGGCTTGCAACCTTGGAGGATGCCAGCCGACTCCATGGCGACCGGCCGGAAACGATTGAAACGCCCCTTCCAGCGATGGAGGGCCATTACCAGTCGGACAACATCACGGTGCAGGGTGACATGATCGGCAACACCCTCAGTCTCGGGGCCATTCTGGACACTTTGGGCGCCAAAGCGTCCAAGATGGGGTTCAATGCCGCGGATGGTGCCCGGTTCAAGACCGCGTTGCAGGATGCGAGGGTCAATCCGCCGAACACCTCCCGTGGCCGGGCCGCCCTGCACACACTCAAACGAATGCTGGAATCGGTGGCGGAACATGCTGGTGGAGCGGTGGTCGAGCCCGTGATGCTCGACCAGCTCGGCCGGTTTCTGGGGTAGACGTTCCATCGGTTCCCAACCCCAAGGAAAATCACCCTACCGGTTCTGTCATGATGATGGGATCGGAGTTGCAGGAGTGCGGCGCTTCAGGCGTCCCGAAGCATCAAAGTATCCAGCCCGCGCACCATGCCCTTCAGTCCCAGGACCTTTTGCACTGCCAGCAGCACCCCTGCGACGTAGGGATCGGCCCCGGTGCCAGCATCGTGGCGGATGGTGAGGCGCTCGTGAGGCAGGCCGAAGATGGTCTCGAAGGCGATGATGAAGCCTGGCAAGCGCACCGAGTGCACCTGAGTGCCGGCCAAGGTGGCGCCTCTGGCGGCTGGGAAGCCATGGATTTTGTCCAGGGCCACGCCCAGGGCGCTGGGACGGATCGTTCCCAGGGCCTCAACCAGTTCCAGGGTTGTGCCGTTGGGGGCATCGGGCTTCTCGGCGTGGGCGTAGTCGATGATTTCGCAGGAGGGCAAATAGCGGGCCGCCACCAGGGCGAAGTGTTTGGCCAGGGCGGCGGTGATGGAGAAATTCCCGGCGGCGATGAGGCCCACACCCCTGCCCAGAGCCGCGGCCTCCAGGTCGGCGTAGTCCTCTGCCGTCAGGCCGGAGGTGCCAATCACCACGTGCCGGCCAGAGGCCATGGCCTGGAGGGAGCGGGCCTTCACGGAATCCGGCGCGGTGAAGTCCACCAGCACGTCGAAGGGGGTGGCCAGCGCCTCCTCCAGGTCCGTGACCACCTTCAGCCCCAGAGGCGCGCCACCCAGGACGGCGCCCAGGTCCTCCCCAGCCTGTTTGCGGGCGATGCCCGCGGCCAACTGGAAGTCCTTGGAACCGAGCACGGCCCGGGCCAAGGCGCTGCCGGTCCATCCGGTGACCCCGGCAATGCAGATTCGGATGGTCATGGTCTCCTCCCTAGTGCCTGACCAGCCTATGGGAAGATATGTCATCGGTTCCAACGAATGTTTCCGAAAATGCAATTCGGTATTCCCGATACCATTTACCATGGACTTCACCCAGCTCAAGACCTTCCGCCTGGTGGCTGCCACCGGGAGCTTCACCCAGGCTGCGGCGGCGCTCCACTACGCCCAGTCCAGCGTTACCGCCCATATCCAGACCCTGGAAGGCGACCTGGGCGTCCAACTGTTCCAGCGCCTGCCCCGGCGGGTGGTGCTCACGCCTGCCGGGGCCCGGCTGCTCAAGGAGGCTGACGCATTGCTCCAGCAGGTGGAGCAGGCCCGCCAAGCGGTTCGTGCACCGGAAGCGGCCGAAGGCCCTTTCACCCTCAGCGCTCCGGACACCCTCTGCATTCACTGGCTGCCTGCGGTCTTCAGGGAATTCCGAAGTGCCCATCCGGAACGGCGCATGGTGTTCCGGCCCGCCCCCTGGACCGAGCTGCGCCGGTTGGTGGCGGACGGCGCCCTGGATCTGGCCCTGGTGCTCGAGGAACCCATCAGCGAGGGCGCCCTGCACGTGGAGTCCCTGTTCCCGACCCCGATGGTCCTGGTGGCGCCCCCTGACCATCGCCTGTCCCTGGCCGGACCGGTCCAGACCCAAGATCTGCGGGACGAGTCGCTGCTCCTGACCGAACGGGGGTGCAGCTACCGGAACCTGTTCGAGCACGCGCTGATCGCCGCCGGGGTATATCCTGGCACGGCCCTGGAATTCGCCAATGTTGAGGCCATCAAACAGTGCGTGATGGCCGGCCTGGGCATCACCCTGCTGCCTGATCTGGCGGTGCGCCGGGAGGTTGCCCGGGGCCAGCTCAAAGTGCTGGAGTGGCAGGGCCCCGCCAGGACGATCCAGGCCCAGGCTATCTGCCGAACCGGAAGCCTGGACACTGCGGGTGTGAGGGGTTTCCTGGCCATTGCCCGCCGGCACGCCGAGAAATACCTCCGCCAGACGGAACTAACCGCTGGCTAAGCCCAGGCTAAGTTTCGATCGGGTGCAGCGATACCAGACTTCGGATACATTCGTTGGTTTCGATGGACTGCTTTTCCTAAGGTTGTATGGCATGGCTGCCAGCCGGGTTGGGAACAAGCCGGATTGGCGGACGCACCTGGAGAGATGCCGTGAACCTCGCACCCGCCCTCGGCACCCTAGGCACCTTCATAGGCTTGGTCCGGGCCGCCCCTCAGTTGGTCAGGCTCTTGCGGCGGCGGGAGGCATTCGGTGTATCAGTGGACACCGCAGGTACCAGCGCAGTGGTCGGATTCGGCTGGGTCACCTACGGCCTGCTCACCCACCAGCAATACGTGAGCCTCGCCACCGGGGCCTCGGCGGTGATCTTCACCTTGATCGCCCTTGCCGCCCTGCGCTATGGGCGCCTGATGCGGGAAATGAGGATCACTCCGGTATGGCTGGTCGTGCTGCTGGTGGGGGCGGTGCTCGCCGGGAAAAATGGCCTGGGCCTGATCCTGCCGGTCAGTGTGCTGGTGGCCAACGTCCCCCAATTGTGGGTCGCTTACCGGGAGGAAAATTTATCTGATCTATCGCTCGGGACCTGGCTGCTCTCGATGTCCGACGGTCTGGTCTGGGAGTTGTATGCTCTTATCCGCCAGGACGTCCCCATCATGGTCTTCGGCCTTCTCCAGCTGACCACCAGCGGATTGATTGTGGCCTTGAAACTCATGCGCAAACCAGCCCGAAAGTCCCACGAGGACACCCCGGCAGCGCCTTGAATCTTCCCCCAGGGAGATCACGCCAACCTGGCCCCAAACGGTTCGACCCCGCAAGGACCGGCAAGGTGGCGTTCCCCCGTCCAACGGCGGAACTTCGAGAACTCCATGCCGAATTCCGACATGACCTTGCCCACCAGATGGTGCTCCATGGCCTCGACCGAGGCCGCGCCCTGGTAGGAGGTGAGCACCGGCGGCATGATCACCACCCCCATGCCGGCCAGTTCAACCATGTTCTTGAGGTGGATGAGGCTGAGCGGGGTCTCCCGGGCCAGGAGCACCAGCTTGCGGCGCTCCTTGAGGGTGACGTCCGCCGCCCGCAGCAGGAGATTCTCGGAGTAGCCGTGGGCGATGCCGGCCACGGTTTTCATGCTGCAGGGGATGACCACCATGCCCTCGGTCCGGAAGGTCCCGCTGGCGATGCTGGCGCCGATGTCGCGCAGGTCGTGGGCCTGGGTGGCGAGCGCCGCCACCTCCTGGAAGCTGTACGAGGTCTCGTGTTCGAGGGTGCGCCGGGCCCCCTCGGTGACGACCAGGTGGGTCTCCCAGGCCTCCTGCCCGGCCATGGCCTCCAGGAGCCGGATGGCCAGGTTGGCGCAACTGGCCCCGCTGATGCCGACGACCAGGCGCTTGCGTTCGGATCGGCTGTCCATTTCGGGTCCTCCGGTGGCGACGGTCAATGCACCATGAACCTGACCCACAGCGCCGAGACCGGCATGGCCAGGAACAGGGCCGGCAGCATGTTGGCGACCGAAAAGTGCTTGATGCCGGCGATCCGGAAGCCGGTGGCCACCATGATCAGGCCGCCGCAGGCGGAGAAGTCGGCGATCATGACCGGGTTGGTCAGCGGCATGAGCCTGGCGGCCATGAGGAACAGGCTGCCCTGGATGAGGAACTGGGGAATGGCCAGGGTGGCCACCGAGTAGCCCAGGGCGGTCGCGAAGATGGCCGCCGTGAACAGGTCCAGGATCGACTTGACCATGAGCAGCGTGGTGTCGCCGGTCATGCCCTCGTTCATGGCCCCGAAGATGCCGGTGCCGCTGGCGCAGAAGAGCACCAGGATGGCCACGAACTTGCCGAGGAACTCCTCCTGGGAGAGGCCGGAATCGGCCGGCTTGATGATCCGGTCGATGACCCCCCGGGTCCGGCCCGCGAGCCGGGTGATGGCGTCCTCGAGGTGGCAAAGCTCGCCCAGCGCCGTGCCCACCAGGAGGGCCAGGATGACCGCAGGGAGGTACTTCACCTTGCCGACCATGGCGATGCCCAGGCCCATGGAGGCCAGGCCGAAGCAGAGCGGCATCTTGGTGCGGAGGTTTTCACTGATCTTGTCGCCCAGGAAGGCGCCGGAGAGGCTGCCGGTGACCAGGGACGCGCCGTTGACGATGGGACCGAGCATGGTGGCTCCGAAGATGGGGTTGCGGGATCAACCCTTGAGGAAGCGCTGGTAGTCCACATCCAGGAACCGGGCGCGCTGGAATTTGTCCCTGAGTTCGACCGGGACGGTGCAATCGAAGATGGCCTTGGTCGAGATCCCCTTGCCGCGGATGGAGGGGCTCATGCCGGGGAACTGGGAGGGATCCAGGGCGTGGCAGCGCACCCCCGGGATGGCGACCACGTCCACGTCGGCCTGGAAGCGGGTGGTCATCGCCCACAGCACGTCGGTGCTGTCGAAAGGATCGACGTCGTCGTCCACCAGTATCACGTGCTTGAGTTCGGAGAAGGCCGCGAAGGCGAGCAGCGCGGCCTGGCGCTGGCGCCCCTCGTCCGGGCCGATCCGTTTGGCCACCTGGAGCACCGCCAGGAGTTTGCCGCCGCCCGCGGGGTGGGCGTAGACGTTCTTGAGGAAGCCCGGAATGGCCCGGTCGACCATGGCGATGATGCTGGCCTCGGTCGGGATGCCGGCGAGGCTGACGTGCTCCTCGCTCGGGCCGATGCAGGTCTGCATGATCGGGTTCACCTTGTGGGTCACCGCCGTGACCCGGATGACCGGCACGGACGGATTGGCCGGGCCGTTGTAGCCGGGGAACTCGGGCATGGCCTTGCCGGTGCCGGTGTTCTGGTCCTCGACCATCCGCAGGTCAGGCAGCAGTTCGCCTTCGATCACGATCTCAGCGCTGGCCAGGGCCTTGGCCTTGACCGTCAGGCAATCCACCAGTTCCACGGGGCGCCCGCGCAGGGCGCCGGCGATGGTCAGCTCGTTGAAGCCCTGGGGGGTCGTGGGCGGCTCGAAACAGGCCGCCAGGTAGACCGCCGGGTCCAGCCCGATGCTGATGGAGATAGGCTGCGGTTTGCCGGCCTTCTCCGCCTTGATCCGGAAAGCGTCCAGATGGCGGCCCGGGGTGAAGTACATGGAGATCATGTCAGGCCCCTGGACACAGAGGCGGTGGATGGTCACGTCCTCCTCCCCGGTTTCGGGGTCGGCGCCATAGCACAGGCCCATAGTGATGAAGGGACCCGCGTCCTCTGGGGTGTTGGTGGGGGCCGGGACCAGCTTGCGCAGATCGAATCCCGCGTCCGTGGCCCGGTGGACCACCTCGTGGCAGGGCGCGGCGCCCTGGGGGACCATGACCGGTTCGAGGGGGTGCTGGACCGCTTCCATTAGATGGAAGCCCAACCGTTCCGGGGTGCTGCCCAGCAGGAGGGCCACCCGCCTGCGGTCGGCCAGCATGCCGATGGAGACCCGGGCGCCGGGGTAGCCCTTGATCGTGTTGAAGAGCATTGCCGGCCCGGCCTTGGTCGGGCGCATGCAGGTGCCGCCCGCACCTACGTGCCGATAGACCCCGGCCAGTTCGGCGTGGGGATCCACTTCGGCATTCGTTTCGATGAGCTGGCCTTCCTGCTGCTCCAGGAACCGGAGGGCGGAGCGAAGGTCATGGATGGCCGCGGCGGCGGTAAGGGGTTGCAACATGCGTCATCTCCTTCCAGGATGTCTCCTTGGTAACGCAGGTCGCTGGTTTTCAATAATTCCAAGATATAATGATCAGCATATCTTTTTGATATGCGAGGCTTTCCGGGGCCTCAGCACTGGGCGATCGCCTCGATCACCACCTGGGTCGCCAAGGAAAGGAACCGGTCCTTCAGCCGGATGATGGCCGGATGGATGGCCATATCCGCCAAGTCCAGGGAATGGACCCTGAACCGGTCGAAGCATTCCGGGGGGACCTCGTTGGCAGGGAAGATCGCCGCCGCCTTCAGGCCGCGGAAGAGGGCGCCCAGGCCGGTCCGGGTGTCCGGCGTGTCCAGGACGATCTCCGGGGTGATCCGCTTCTCCTGGAACGCCCGGAGCAGGCGGTCGTAGCTCCCGCCGCCGCTCCAGCGCCGGCTGCAGACCAGCGGGATGCCCGCCAGGTCCTCGATCTGGAGGCTGGCGGGGAGCTCTTCCCGTTCCAGCTCCGGCGCCATGACGACCGAGAAGGTATCGGCGGGAAGCACCTGGACGGCGTAGCCGCTGCCGTGCACGGGCAGCAGGATGATGGCGAAATCCAGGTCCCGAGCCTGGACATGGGCCTCCAGTTCGTTGCTGTCCGCGGTCAGGATCCGGAATTTCAGGGCCGGGTAGCGCTGGTGGAGGGCCGGCAGGACCTTGAGAAAGCTGGAGACGCAGGTGCTGGAGGAGCCCACCTGGAGGGTTCCCGAGAAACCGTCGACCACGTTCTTCACTTCGGAGGGAATCTCGTTGATCTGGTTCAGGAGGTGGCGGGCCCGCTGGTAGACCAGCCGTCCGGCTTCCGTCACCTGCCAGTGGTGGCCCTCCCGGATGATCAGCCGGGTCCCCAGTTCTTCCTCGAGTTCGAGCAGGCCCTGGCTCAAGGGCGGCTGGGTGATGTTCAGGGCCCGGGCGGCGCGGCTGATCTGGCCCTGTTCGATGATTGTGCAGAAATAATGAAGCCGTTTGGTGTCCACGGCTGTCCTAGCGGCTGAGCCCAGAAAGATAGCCATCCAGGTGGCTCAGGGCCACGTGCCGATCCCGGTCGGTCGTCACCAGATCCATGGTCGAACCCCAATTTTAGACGAACACTCAAATCTGCCAGCCCATGTTCGGCCGGTGGCCCATATCAAGAGGAAATGGTAACCAAGGCATAATGGGGGTCGATAGGGAATTCAGAACAGGGCGTGGCCATGCTTTCCAGCGGCACACCCATCGCTTCACCCTGAACGGCGCGCCGGACACTGCGGTATGGTTGTCCGGTAGACCGCGTTCCCAGGAGCCGCCCCCATGGCCAAGGTTCTCAAGGTCGGCGTCGTAGGCTACGGCACCGTGACCCGGATTTTCCACGCGCCCCTGATTTCCGCCGTGCCCGGCCTGGAACTTGCAGCCATCTATACCAGCGACCCTTCCAAGGTCGCGGCGGATTGGCCCGAGGTGGCCACCCTGGACTCCCCTGAGGCCCTGTTCGCCCGGCCCGACCTGGATCTGGTGGTGATCCCCACCCCCAACGCCACCCACTACCCCCTGGCCCGCAAGGCACTGGCGGCCGGTAAGCACGTGGTGGTGGACAAGCCGTTTACCCTCACCGTCGCCGAGGAGCGCTCCCTGGACCGGTGCGCCCAGGAGGCGGGCAAGGTGCTCTCGGTGTTCCAGAACCGGCGCTGGGACGCTGACTTCATTGCCTTGCGCAGCCTCATGGACTCCGGCCAGCTGGGCCGGGTCATGGAATTCGAGTCCCGCTTCGATCGCCACGCACCAGTGGTCCGGGACCACTGGCGAGAACGGGACGAACCGGGCAGCGGCCTGTGGTTCGACCTGGGCCCCCACCTGCTGGACTAGGCGCTGCTGCTGTTCGGCGTTCCCGAGGCCATTGGCCTGGATCTGGCCCGGCAGTTGCCGGGCGCCCTGACTGAGGACTATTTCCAGGCCCGGCTGCAGTACGGCCAGACCCGGGTGATCCTGTACGCCAGCTGCCTGGCGCCCAGCCCGGGGCCACGCTTCACGGTCCACGGCACCGAGGCCACCTTCGTCAAATACGGGCTTGATAGCCAGGAGGGCCAGCTCAAGGCCGGCCTGCGCCCCCCGCGGCCGGACTGGGGCCTGGACCCCAACCCCGGCAGCCTGTCTACCTTCAAGGGCGGCGCCCTCAGCACTCGGGTGGTACCCTCCCTGCCGGGGGACTATCCGGCCTACTACGTCGCCCTGCGCGAGGCCCTTCTCGGCCAGGGGCCCAACCCGGTCCCACCGGCTGAGGCGATCCGCACCATGGGCCTGATGGAGTTGGGCGGGCGCAGCGCCGCTGAGGGGCGGACGCTGACGGTGAGTGCCGCGGACGTCCTCCCCTGATGTGACCCACCAAGAAGAGGAACCCATGGACCTGGAAACGGAGGAGCGTCCGCCGTTGATCCGTAGGCTTCAGGCCGACGGCTAGGTCAACCGATCTTATGAGAATTCCTCGTCTCTTGATAACCTGCAGGCATGAGTTTATCGGTCGATGCACTCCGCGCCTTCGCCGTTTTGTCCGAGGAACTCCACTTCGGTCGTGCCGCAGCGCGTTTGGACCTGTCGCAACCGGCGCTCACCAAGCAGATCAAACGGTTGGAATTCGAGATTGGGGGAACGCTTTTCGAGAGGACGACGGCCCATGTTCGTTTAACCCCGGTGGGCGAAGCCTTGAAGGATCGATGCCGAAGCCTTGTCGCCGAAGCCACGGCTTTCGAATCGTTCGCCACCCGGGTAGCGAAGGGGGAGACTGGCAACCTGCGAATCGGCTTCGGGATCGCGGTCGCTACCGACATCCTTCCGCGGGCGATCCTTGGCTTTCGCCAGACGAATCAGAATATCCTATTAGAATTACAAGATTTAGGTAGCCATCAGCAGACCGAGATGCTTCTCGACGGGAGACTGGATCTCGGCTTCCTGCGGATGCCGATCACGGATCGGCGCCTGGAAAGCATGCTGGTGCTGAAGGAGGAGATACAGCTCGTGGTTCCGTCGGGCAGGTTCGAAGAACCGCCCACACTGAAGATGATGCCAGATGAGCCATTTGTCCTGATTGCTCATTCAACTTCCGAAACGTTCCAACGCCACGCGTTCGCGCTTTGTGCGGAATCAGGTTTCGTTCCCAATGTCGTACTGGAAGCCAAAGAGATCTTCACGGTCCTGAACCTTGTCCGTGCCGGGGTCGGTATAAGCCTCGTTCCATCAACAGCCAAACGGATGCACGTGCCTGACATTCATTTTTTTCCGCTCAGAATGCCGTCCGCACGGTGGGATATTGCATTGGCATGGCGGAAGGACAGACTCGCCTTGGTTCAGAAATTCGTCAAATCCGTACTTTCAATAATTCATGAATGATTTTCAATCTGCGGGCGCGACAGAAATGAGGCCGTTCTGCCCGCCTTTCTCTCGTCTGCGCACGATCGGCCTTGGTTCCAGTGAAGGAGATCGCTTGGTCAGGTCAGCCTTGGGGAACAACTCGGGCATGTGACCGTGCTTGGTGACGAATTGCCGGAACTCTTTCGGCGTCATATGGCGTGCATCGCGAAAACGCCGGTTGAAATTTGAAAGATTGGCGAAACCAGCTTCGGCCGCGATGGAACTGACTGACAACTCCGTTTCCATCAGCAGCATACATGCCCGGCCAATCCTCAAGCGGCCCAGATAGTCACTGACATTCTCGCCAAGATGACGAAGGAATAATCGGTGCAAGGACCGCTCTGATATGTGTCCTGCTAGGCATAAATCCTCCAAGCGAATGGATTCCGCGAAGCGCTTATGCAGCAGGTCCAATACCCTGGCCAATTGCATGGATTCAGCGGGCGTCTTCGGCCGTGCTGGAACCTGGGAGGCCAGTGTCGTGACTTTCATCTCGGCCAATTCGCTCAACAGGTCCAATGCCGCCTGCAGTCGTTCGCGCGGCGAATCCGAAAGCAGCGCAGGGAGCATGGATTCCATTTTCGCCCCGGCCTCCGCCGGGAAACTGAGGCCCGTATTTGCTTTATTCACAAGCTTTCCAATACCGGCAAATTCAGGACAGAGCTCGGCCACCTGGAGTGCCCATTCCTTGGTGAACCAAATCACCAAAACAGTTTGCGGAAGCGCCTCGTCGATCGGTGAAGTCGATGCCCAGGTATGGGGCATGTCTCCCGGCACCAGGACGAGATCGTTCGAATCGTAGGGTTCGATGTGATCGGCAATGAACCGCCAGCCACGACTGTTGAGTGTCAACGTCAATTCATAAACCGGGTGCTGGTGCCACTCAAAGGGAATGGCGGGTATTTGGCGCTGATAGACGCGAATCGAGCAGCCCTTGGGGAAGACGACGTGTTCGAAGTGGGATCGCATCTGCGCGCTCCTTCCCGACATTCGGCACCGGGAGATTGTCTGAATAGTATCAGATATTGGCCTTTCGCTGTCAGCCTCCCTTCAAGGGGCATCCTATACTTTCTACTGAGATTTCAGATGACTTGGCGTTGCATTGAGATCCCTCCACTGGCTGATTTCTCCAGGAGCTGAACCCCGTGTTCCAGGACGTTCAAACACCCCTCCCCCTTGATGGCAGCGACCGGCCAACCGCCAAGCCGTACGCCGTCGGAATCGACGTCGGCGGCACCAAGATCGCAGCGGGTGCGCTTGATCGCTCCATGAACGTCCTGTCCACCTATGTCACCAAGGAACACTCCGGGCAGCTGCCGGCTCTGGTCGTTGACGCTATTGAGCGTGCCTACTGGGAGTCGCTGAAACGGGCGGACATTTCCCCCGACCAGGTTGCCGGCGTCGGAGTGAGCTTCTGCGGGCACACCGATGGCCGGCGTGGTGTGGCCCTCACCACTTCCAACATGCCGGAATGGTCCCAGGTCCCGTTGCGCGACATCCTGTCGAAACGTATCAACCAGCACGTCCTGCTCGATAACGACACCAATATGGCAGTCATCGCCGAGCACCGCTACGGGGCTGGCCGCGGTGCCACGGACCTGGTCTATGTCACCTGCAGCACGGGCATCGGCATGGGGATCGTCCTGGGTGGCAAGCTCTACCAGGGGCACCTGGGCACGGCCGGGGAACTCGGCCACACGGTGGTGGAGGTCGACGGCCGGCGATGCACCTGCGGCAAGCGCGGATGCCTGATGGCATATGCGGGCGGGATTGCCCTGTTCCATCGTGCGATCGACCGGATCAATGCAGGCGAGGAAACGGTTCTGCGCGAACTCTGCTGGGATGATCCCCAGCTGATCAATGGGGAAATGATCTGCGAAGCCGCCAGGCAGGGCGACCCGATGGCGCAGGATCTCATCATCTCCTCCGGGCGCTATCTCGGCATCGGGCTCGCGGACGTCGTCCAGGTGCTCAACCCCGAGAAAATCGTGCTGGGTGGTGGCTTGATCAATATCGGTTCGATGCTGCTCGATCCCTGCCTTGAATCCTTGCGCGAGAACATCCCCCAGGTGCCGTGGGGCCCTGGGCGGGTGGTCCTCGGCCGGTTCCAGCAGAACGTCAGCCTCATCGGTGGAGCCGCCGCGGTATTCGCCGAGATCGACGCCGAAGAACCCGAGAACGCCTTTGATTACACGCCAATCGTGCTAGGCCAGAGCGCGCCGGCCCAGGCTGCGGATCCGCTGTCGACCGAGGAGCGGTTGATGCTGGAGCAGGTGGAAGGAACCGTGAACGCCATCCAGGTGCGACCGCTCGGAGATGGGTCCGGTTCCTGTACCGCCGTCTTCCTGAAAGGTTGTCCGCTGCGCTGTTCCTGGTGTTCCAACCCGAAATCCCAACGGGTCAAGCCCGAACTTCTGATGTTCGCCACTCGATGCACCTCTTGCGGGGCTTGCGCCGACATCTGTGGCGCCCACAGCCGGTTGCTCGATGAAGATCAACTCATCCAGTGGGACCGCAAGGCATGCACACGCTGTGGCGATTGCGTCAAGGTCTGCCCGGCGCAAGCCACGGTCTGGACCGGGGACCGGAAGACGGCGGGCGAAGTGGTGCGCGAGGTGGCTCTCGAAAAGGGTCTGCCTGGTGCTTCCGGGATGACCCTTGCGGGCGGAGAACCTCTGCTGCAGCCCTCTTTTGCGGCGGCGCTCCTGCGGCTGGCCAAAGCCGACAATATGGATACCACCCTGGAGACCAGCGGCAACGCACCCTGGGAAACCTTCGAGGCGGTCGCGCCCTACGTCGATCTGTGGATCTTCGAATTGAAGCACGTGGAGAGCCAGGCCCATCATGAATGGACTGGTGTGGGCAACGAACTGATCCTCTCCAACCTGAGAAGGCTGGCAGCGTCAGGGGCGCGGGTTCGCGTGCGCGTGCCGCTCATTCCCGGGGTCAATTCGGATGACGAGAGCCTTCGCGGCCTCGCTGGATTCATCACCCAGTTGGAGGGCAGGATCCTGTCGCTGGATCTGGTTCCCATCGGGAAACGGTCCAGGGTGAACTATGACGCGCTTGGTTCCGGAAGCAGGTACAGCGACTTCCCGCCATTATCGGATGACGAGGTACGGGCGGCGGCTGCCCTGCTGGGGACATTCAATTTCAACGTCCGTTTCCCCGGTGACGGAACCGGATTCGAAGCGCTGGAAGTGCGGGCGGCCGGGTGTTCCTTCAGGGTGGAACAAGGCAATCTCGCCAGGTCTTGAGAGAGGATGTCGGCTGTGATTTTCAACGTGCAACGCTATTCAACCCATGATGGCCCCGGGATCCGCACGGTCGTGTTTCTCAAAGGCTGCACTTTAAGGTGCCGATGGTGCCAGAACCCCGAGGGGCAGTCGCAAAAACGGGAACTGTTCTTCAACCCTGAAACCTGCCTCGCCGACTGCCACCTTTGCCATCAATGCCATCCTGACCAGGTCCTTGAGAAGGGAGACACGATCGAAATCCGGAGGTCCCTTCTGTCCGATCGTTCGATCGAACAGCTCGCCGCCATCTGCCCGAGCGAAGCCATGACGCTGTGTGGCGAAGCGCGGAGCGTGGAGGAGGTCGAGGAGATCATTCTGCGGGATCTGCCGTACTACCGGCGCAGTGGTGGCGGGATCACGCTTTCGGGCGGCGAACCTTTCGCCCAGTTCGAGTTCACAGTCGCCTTGCTCAAGGCCGCCCGCGCCCTGGATATTCATACGGCGGTCGAAACCTGTCTCTACGTGCCCTGGAAAAGCCTGTCCGAGTGCCTGCCGCTGGTCGATCTGTTCCTGACCGACCTGAAGCATGTGGACAAGGAGAAATACCACCTCTGGACAGGTGGCCAGGTCGAGACCGTGCTGGAGAACTTCAAACGGCTCGCCGCCAGCGGGGTCCCGATGATCGCCAGGGTGCCGGTCATCCCCGACTTCAATGCGGATCGCACGTCCATCATGCAGATCATCGACTTCATCTCGGACTGCGGGCACATCGGAGAGCTCGATCTGCTGCCCTACCACACCCTCGGGAAGAACAAGTACGCGCATCTGGATAGGCCCTACGAGTCAAGCAAAACCCCGCTCCGCCGGGATTCAGAGTTGTTCTGTTTCGCTCAGGAATACGCCGATAAAAAAGGCCTTAAAACCGTGATTGGAGGGTAGTCATGCTGCCAGTTGAAGTCGAGACCTTGAGCAAGCGCATCCAGGATCACAAGCGGGTCCTGGTCAACATCGTGAAGCCGAAGGTCTGCACCGAGCGGGCCCGGCACTATACGGATGCCTACCGCCTCCATATGGACAAGCCGGTCGCGGTCAGGCGTGCCCTGGCGCTCGCCCTGCATCTCCGGGAAAAGACCATCTGGATCAAGAACGACGAACTGATCGTGGGCAACCAGGCCTCGGATCTCAGGGCCGCTCCGATCTTTCCCGAATACACCGTCACCTGGATCGAGCAGGAAATCGATGACCTGGCCTCACGCCCCGGTGCAGGGTTCGCGGTCAGTGAGGAAGACAAGCAAACGATCCATGAAATCTGCCCCTTCTGGCACGGCTTGACGGTCCACGACCGCTCGCATGGGTTGTTCACGGACGAGCAGAAGCGCATTCTCGCCACCAACATCATGAAGATCGAGGGCAACATGAACGCCGGCGATGGCCACCTCGCCGTCAACTATGAGCAGGTGCTCGAACTGGGCCTCGATGGCCTCAAGCGGGTGGTGGCTGAGCGCCGAAGCCGGGTCGACCTGGCCGATTGGGACAACCTGCATCAGGAACAGTTTCTCAAAGCCGTCGCCATCGTGCTCGAGGCCTTGTCGGATCACATCATCCGATATGCCGCGGTGGCCTCCGAGATGGCGGAGGACGAGCCGCGCCCATGGCGGAAACTGGAACTGAAAAAGATCGCTTCCAATTGTGTGTTGATCGCCCATGGGAAACCCCGGACCTTCTGGCAGGCCCTGCAACTCTGCTACTTCGTCCAGCTGGTGTTGCAGATCGAGTCCAATGGCCACTCCGTTTCGTTCGGCCGGCTCGACCAGTATCTCTATCCGTGGTACCAGCGCGACGTGGAGACCAGCAAGCAGCTGGATCGCGCCGAAGCGATCGAACTGCTGGAAGACTGCTGGCTCAAGCTCCTCGAGGTCAACAAGATCCGCTCTGGAAGCCATTCCGCCGCGTCCGCGGGAGGGCCGCTCTACCAGAACGTGACGATCGGCGGGCAGAAACTGGTCAACGGCCAACCCGAAGATGCGGTGAATCCCCTTTCCTACGCCATTCTCGAATCCTGCAAGGCCTTGCGTTCGACCCAGCCGAACCTCTCCGTGCGCTACCACTCAGGGCTTTCCGATGAATTCCTGCATGAGTGCATCGAGGTGATTCGCTGCGGTTTCGGCATGCCGGCCTTCAATAACGACGAAATCGTCATCCCCCAGTTCATCGCGCTCGGAGTGAAGCCCGAGGACGCCTACAACTATTCTGCGATCGGCTGCATCGAGGTCGCCGTTCCGGGGAAATGGGGCTACCGGTGCACGGGGATGTCGTTCATCAATTTCGCCAGGGTCATGCTCCTGGCGCTCGAAGGCGGCAAGGACATCAATACCGGCGAGGTTTTCGTGCCGCAGGAGAAGGCGCTGAGCAAAGGCAATTTCCAGACGTTCGGCGAAGTCATGGCCGCCTGGGATGCCCAGGTTCGATACTTCACTCGCAAATCGATCGAAATCGAGACGGTGGTCGACACCGCCCTTGAGGAGAACGTGCCGGACATCCTCTGCTCAGCCTTGGTGGATGACTGCATCGGCCGCGGAAAGGCGCTCAAGGAAGGGGGAGCCGTCTATGACTGGGTATCAGGCCTGCAAGTGGGCATCGCCAACCTCGGCAACGGACTGGTGGCGGTCAAGGACCTGGTCTTCGAGAAGGCCAAGGTCGGGCAGCGCGAGCTGGCCCTTGCGCTGGCGGAAGACTTCAGCGGCGCGGAGGGGGAAATCCTTCGCCAACGCCTGCTCAAGGAGGCCCCGAAATACGGCAACGACCTTGACGTCGTGGACAACCTGCTGGCCCAGGCTTATGGCAGCTACATCGACGAACTGAAGGGACTGCATAACACCCGGTATGGCCGTGGACCGGTGGGCGGCACGTATTACGCAGGGACCTCCTCGATTTCCGCCAACGTCCCATACGGATCGGAGACGGCGGCGACACCCGATGGCCGCAAGGCGCGCACCCCGCTTGCCGAAGGGGCAAGTCCGGCCGCCGGGACGGACGTCAACGGACCCACCGCAGTGTTCAATTCCGTTGCGAAACTGCCGACCTCCAAGATCCTCGGCGGTGTCCTGCTGAACCAGAAGATGAATCCTTCTTCCCTCGCCACCGAGAGTGACTATCTCAAGCTCATGGCGATGCTGCGGACCTTCTTCAGCGACCACAAGGGTTGGCATGTCCAGTACAATGTGGTCTCCCGGGAAACGCTGCTGGCCGCGAAGGAGCATCCTGACCAGTACCGGGACCTGGTGGTCCGGGTGGCGGGATATTCAGCCTTCTTCACCGCGCTCTCCCCGGACACGCAGGACGACATCATCGCTCGAACCGAGCATGTCCAGTAACTGAAAGGAGATAACATGCTTTACCTTCTGGATACGGCCGACGTGCGAGAAATCGCAAGATGCGTGGACCTCTACCCGGTGGCGGGAGTCACCACCAACCCCTCGATCATTGCCGAGGCCAAGCGTCCGTTCCTGGACATCCTCACGGACATTCGCGAAGTGATCGGCGAGAAGCTGATGCTCCACGTCCAGGTCACGGGGAGCGATGCCGAAACCATGGTCGCCGAGGCCTATCGCCTGCGTGACCGGTTCGGTGCCGGCATTCTGCCCAAGGTCTGTGTCACCCCCCAGGGGCTCAAGGCCATACGCCTGCTTGCCGCCTCGGGCTTTTCCGTCACGGCGACGGCGGTCGGGACACCGCAGCAGGCCCTTCTGGCAGCCAGGGCTGGAGCGGCCTTCGCCGCGCCCTATGTGAACCGCCTTGACAATATCTACGGCGACGGCATCGGCGTCGTCACCACCATTGTCCGACTGTTCCTGGCCCACGGCCTTTCAACAAGGGTGCTTGCAGCCTCCTTCAAGAACGTTCAACAGATACAGGACGTGGCCCTGGCAGGAGGACAGGCGGTGACCCTGACCCCGGAACTGCTCGAGATGGTGGTCCGGCATCCCCTCACCGATTCTGGCCTTGAAGGCTTCATGGCGGATTGGGAAGGGGCATACGGAAAGGGGACCACGCTCCTCGACCTCGTCCCTGACGGCGTGAGCGGGAGCCCCGCCAGGGCGGCGATCGGGTAATCGGGAGACATTGCGCTGAGAAGAGATTGGGCCTCTCTCAGAATCCATGGAAACGTTTGAACGAGGAGTCCGAGCCATGCCATTCCAAGTTGCGGATCTGCCCGAAGCCATCCTCCAGGTGAAGAGGTACCTGCGGGCGGCTCTCCCGAACTATGCGGAGGTTTTTCGTGACGTCGAAAGCGAAATGCGCCGCAAGGTGGCGCAGATCGTCAAGGAGCGGGATGCCGGCGAACCGGTGATCCCTATCGTTCAATTCGCCGAGATTGTCGACGGCGGATTCTCGCCACAAGTGGCTGCGAAAATCAAGGACCGCGGCGCATGTGTCATCAGAAAGGTTTTTTCGCCCGAACAGGCCGGTGCCTGGAATGAAGAGATCGGCAGGTACGTGGAGGAGAACCATCTGGACGAGAAACTCGCCCATGCCGCCGAAGACAAGTATTTCGGCACCCTCGGGATGAGCAAGCCACAGATTTACAGCATTTATTGGTCGCGTCCCCAGGTGCAGGCGCGCCAGGCGGAATCGCTCACCCGAGCGCGGGTCCTTTTGAACCACCTGTGGCGTGCCGAAAGCGAGGGCCGCCGTCATTTAGATCCCGAGCAGACGCCTATGTACGCCGATCGCATCCGGCGGCGGCCGCCCGGATCCTCCTCCCTCGGCATTTCACCGCACTGTGATGGCGGATCCGTGGAGCGCTGGCTCGATGACAATTTCCGCGCTGTCTACCGCCACGTATTCTCAGGCAACTGGCGCGAGTACGATCCCTTCGATGCTGCCTTCCGCCCGGATGCGCGGGAGTTCCAGTCTCCGGCCGTCTGTTCCATGTTCCGCACTTTCCAGGGCTGGACCGCGTTGACCCGGCAGGGCAAGGGAGACGGAACGCTGCAGTTGGTCCCGATCGCGAACAGCATGGCGTACCTGCTGCTCCGCGCCCTCCAGGACGACGTTCCCGGCACCGATTTGTGCGGGGCCAAGCCAGGCCGGGCGCTTGCGGTGCAGCCGCAATGGCACTCACTCCTTCTCGAGGCGCTCAGCTCGATCCCGACGATGGAACCGGGCGACGCCGTGTTCTGGCACTCCGATGTGGTGCACGCGGTCGAGGACGAACACAAAGGTCAGGGCTACAGCAACGTCATGTATATCGGCGCCACGGTCGGATGCGCCAAGAACACCGCCTACCTGGCCCGGCAGGCCCCCGCCTTCCTGGAAGGCAGGACCCCGCCCGATTTCGCTCCCGACGACTTCGAAGTCGATTTTCGCGGACGCGCCACGGAAGACGATCTTACCGAGCTTGGAAGGAGCCAGTTGGGGTTGCCGGCCCGGCAGTAGTCGTTCGGGTCCACGGTCCAGGACACCAGCTGACGGCTCTTCCCGCCGTCAACTGGTGCTGCGCCTGCAGGCCTGGGCAGGCTCACCCCGTCGTCAAGGATTCCGAGACAAGCAACCGGTGGTTGGCGTAGTACAGGGCGCCGATGGCCTGGGCGAATTGGGCCACCGTATATCCAGGCCGCTCCTTGAGGGCGCGCATGAAGGGTGTGCTGGCAAGCTCGTCGTTGGCGACGCCGAGTACCAGGTTGGGCGAGACCTGCCGGGCGCCTTCGACCATGAGAGCGAAACAGCGTTGATGCTTGACGAGGCGCCCGAACAGGATCCGTTCCCGGGCTTGGGGGGCCAGGATGAACTCAGTCTCCTCCCAGGCCACCGCCAGGAACTCCCCCAGCTCCCGGAAGATGCGGTCCACGGCGGGCTCCGTTCCCGTCTCGGCCCGCAGCATGAGGAACTCCAGGAAGGGCTTGCGCATGTCCTTCGGCTCCGTCGGAACGCGGAGCGCCGTGCCATCCTCGACGAGGAATCCGCGCGTGAAGAGTTCCTTGAAGAGCACGGGGTTGGCCTCGGGCAAGTACTTGGCCGCCAGCCGGAACACGCCGCTCTGGCTGGTGTACTTCTGCAAGGTGCCGGGGATGCGGGTGTTGAAGTTGTTTACGCTGCGGACGTCGTCCGGCTCATAGGCGCGTTCGGGGAAGCTGCCGAGATCGATGACGCAGTTGTAGATCTCCAGCGGGATGGAGGGGATGGCGCCTTCCTCATCGACCCAGCCACTGCCCAGCTCCGTCCCGAGGGTGTGGGCGAACACGCCGCGCTCAACGGCGGCCGGATCCACCGCCGCCGTCTCCACCGCGGCGGTGAAGGCCGCCATGGGGCCGTCGTTGACAATGCCCACCGCGCCGCCGGGACGCACGAACGCACGCAGCACCTGGTCGAGATGTGAGAGCTTGCGGAACTCGTGTTCGTAGTCGATGGCCCGGTTCTCGCGGATGCTGCGGGTCTTGTAGGCTTCGCCACCGACGATCTTGTCGTGGACGACGACGTCCGGGAAGCAAAGGCCGATTGCGTCAAACCGGAATGGATGGTCGGGACAGAGCTGCTCGCCACGCTCTACGGACAGGGCGATCTGTTTGAGATCGGATCCGTGGGCCAGACCCGGCTCCAAAACGTCGCGCAGCGCGGCAGCCTCTGGCGGCTCGAGCGTCCGGATTGCCTCCAGGCGGAGCAACCGCACGAGCAGGACGATCGGGTCGATGAGCTGATCGATCCTGGAGAAGGAGGCAGGGAACCAGTCGTATTCGACCAGCCGCGTGACGGTCCCTTGAACGGAGAGGGCGAGCTTGATGTCGGTACCCCCGACGTCGATCCCGCACAGGGTCCGCGTCTCCAGCCCCGAAACGGCCTCGCGGCAGACCTCCAGGATTCGCCCCCCAGCCGATGCGCGCGGCCTGGCCGCCCGCGCGGGCGGGTGATGGACGACCTTGCAGCGGAAGCGCCCCGCGTCCCCGCTCCCTTGCACGGCCTCGTTCATCCGCTCCGCAACGTTGATGGCCCGTCCGTAACCTGGCCGATCCGCACGCGAGCAGTCAACGCCAAAGGACTTCGTCACGGCTCGGGTCAGATGGAACAATTCGGGTGCGTCTCCTGGCGCGGAGACATGGAGCGCGCTGCCACCGATGGTCGACAGGATGTTGTAGACGGTCGCCAGGAAGTATTCGGTGACGAATCGATGGTCCGCCTCCGGAAGCCGCTCGAGCCGGGGAAGGCGGAGATCGAACGCTTGGGGGGCCCCGTCGATGCTGAGGAAGGTGCAGGTCACGTCAATGGCGGTATGCGGATCGAGCCGAGCGAACGCCGCGCGGACGGCGCTCATGTATACCGGGTGCCCGGCTTCGGCTGCTTCGACGAACGGGTGGCAGGTTGAGTTCACAATGACTCCAAGTCAATTCCAGGTCGAATTCACCACAAGTTGAGGCCCTGCTCGGAGAATACCGACCGGAATTCGGACATCTCCCGGTCGGTGAAGCCGGCGGCCTGCCCGGACAGCGCATACGTCTCATGCATGCGTTGATACTTCGCGGCCGCAAGGGGGTTGAAGTTCATGAGCTGGACGGGCACGACTGGATCGATCGACGCGGCGACGCGGGCCACGTTGGCGAGGTTGCCCGGCTCGGCGGTGAAACCGGGGATGAGCGGAACCCGGAAGCGCAGCCGCCCCTGGCCGGCCAGTTCCGCCGCGAGGCGCCGCGCATTCGCCATGATCGGCGCATTGTCCTGGCCCGTGAACTCCGCATGCCGGCCGGGATCCGAAAGCTTCAGGTCCACGATGAACAGGTCGACCACCTGGAGCAGTTCCTCGATCGATTCCCACTTCGCGAAGAGAGAGGTTTCCACGGCGGTATGGATCCCCAGGGACTTGAGCTGGCGAGCGACCGCTGCGATGAAATCAGCTTGGAGCAGGGGCTCACCACCCGAAAAGGTAACCCCCCCGCCGGAGCGTTCGTAGAAAAGCCGATCCGCCGCGAGCTGGGCGACCGCCTCGTCGACCGTGATCTCGCGCCCGTCGAACGAAAGGGCGTTGTAAGGGCAGGCATCGACGCATCTCCCGCACCGGTTGCACGCAGCGTGGTCCACCCCGACACCCTCGGCTCCCAGCGTCAGGGCCTGCTGCGGGCAGGACTCGACGCAGGCGCCGCAGCGCGCGCACAGATGGCTAAAGTGCCAGAGTCGGATCGCCCACTCGAGTCCTTCCGGATTCTGGCACCAGGCGCAGCGCAGCGGGCAGCCCTTGAGAAAGATCGTGGTGCGGATGCCTGGCCCGTCATGAATCGAGAAACGCTGGAGGTCGAAAATTCTTGCCATCTCAGGCGCCCTCGAAGCACGTCCTGGCGATGATCTCGCTCTGGAGGTCGGCCGAGAGCTCGGTGAAGTACGCGGTGTAACCTGCGACGCGGATGGTCAGGTTCCGGTAGGCATCCGGGTTCTCCTGGGCAGCGAGGAGGTCCTCCTTGCGGACGACGTTGAACTGCACGTGGTTGATGCGCAGCGACACGAAGGCCCGGAGCATGGCGGAGAACGCCTTGGCGCCTTCCGGCGAGTGGAAGAGGCTCGGCAGGAACTTCATGTTGAGGAGGGTGCCGTTGCTGCCGTGGCGCGAATCGACCCGGGACACCGACGTCAGCAGCGCGGTGGGTCCGCGGCGATCCCTTCCGTACACCGCCGACATCCCGCCATCGGCGAGCGGCGTGCCGGGGAGACGCCCGTCTGGAGTGGCGCCGACGTTCGCCCCCATGGGGACGTGCGCGCTCACGGTATACAGGCCAGCGTGGTATCGCCCACCGCGGTAGTTCACCCGCCCCTTGAACTTCTCAGCGAAATAGCCCACCCACTGGTCCGCGATCCGATCCGCCCATTCGACGTCATTCCCGTACTTGGGCGCCTTGCCGAGGAGGAGTTGCCTGAGCGTCTCGTCCTGGGCGAACCCGGTGCGGAGCGCCCTCAGGAGCCGGTCTTTGGCCACCGTTCCATCCTCGAACACCAGTTTCTTGAGGGCGGCCAAGCTGTCCGCCACGTTGGCGGGCTGGATGGCCTGGATGCCGGAGAGATTGTAATGGGCTCCGCCACGGGTGACGTCGAGGCCGCGGACGAAGCAGTCATCGATGACCGAGGACAGGAATGCGGTAGGGAGAAGCCGCTGGTGAACCGCCTCCACCTTCTCGCAAGCGGCGATCATCTTCTCGAAGAAGAAGTCGATCTGGCTGGCAAGCGCCCGCTCGACGTCCTGGAAGGCATCGAAATCGACGAGCGTGCCAGTGTGAGGGCCAAGCTGCTTCCCGGTCTGCAGACAGACGCCGTCGTTCAAGGCCAGTTCCAGCGCCTTGACCAGGTTGAACATGGCCGCATCGCTCCAGCCCAGGTTGTTGCCTTGGGTGGTGAGCTCGACGCAACCGACGATCGCGTAGTCCAGCGCATCGCGGTGGGAGATGCCCTGCGCCTCCAGCGCCGGGACGATGCTTTCGTCGTTGAACACCTGCGGCATGCCGCTGCCCAGGCCGATGACGCGCGTGCACTCGTCGAGCAGTTCGTCGGGTGTGTTCTCGTGGAGCCGCGCAGAGAGGTTGGGCTGTGGCAGGCCGATATGGTCCTGGGCTTTCAGGAACAGGTAGCTGAGTGCGTTGGAACAGTCACACCCATGCTCGTCCTTGCCGCCAAACGCCACGTTGAATCCGATGGGGAAGCCGGCGAAGAAAGCCGCACTGTGCGAGTTCCGCAGGTAGACGATCTGGTTGAACTTGAGCCAGAGCGCCTCCACCAGCTCGAGCGCGCCAGCCAGATCCAGGCGCCCGGCCCGGAGGTCGGCCTCGAGGTACGGATAGAGGTACTGGTCGGCGCGGCCCGGCGAGAAGGAGGAGGCGTTCGACTCGAGGTGGAGGAGGACGAAGAGGAACCAAAGGGCCTGGACCGCCTCGTGGAAGGTCTCGGCCCCGCCGTGCGAGAGCTTGGTGCAGATGCGCGCCACCTCGCGCAGGTTGGCGGCTTCGTCGGGAGTGGCATCCGCGGCCATGGATGACGCCAACGCGGCGTAGCGGCGCACGAAATCGCAGGCCGCGTCGAGGACCGTGAGAACGCACTCGAAGAATTCGCGCTGCTCCGGGGCGGCGGTCTCGAGCCGTTGGGCCGCCTCGCGACGCAAGCCGCCCGGACCGAGGGAGATCCATTTGGCGGCATCCGGACAGATGTGGCCCTGGGCGTGATCCTTCTGGTTGATCTTGACGACCCGCGCGATTGCGTCGAGCTCGGCGCCGTACTCGCGGCGTAGCGTGTCTTCGAGGCTCTTCTCTCGCCAGTAGGGGAGGATCTTCTCCCGGAAGGCGATCACGTCCTCGGGGCGGACGTTGAACTTGTCCTGAGGCCGGGTGGGAAGCCCCTCGATCTCCTTGTCGATCCAGGAGATCCCGGCCTCGGGGAAGACGACGCCAGCCCGGACGCCGCGCGTCCGGTTGCCGACGATGAGCTCCTGCGGGTCGATGCCGATCTCGATCCGGCGCATCGCCTCGGCCAGGGACAGGGCGCGCTTGACGGGCACGGACGCCTTCTCATGGAGCTGGTAGACTTCCGTGATGATGAGGGCCTGCTCGATGGAGAGGAAGCGCGGCTCATCCAGCAAGTTCTTCTTCAGCTTGAAGATGCGCGCGGAAGGTTCCAGCTCGCTGACGGTCTCAAGGATACTGCGGGTCGAGTTCGCATCCAGGGTGGGCATCATTGGGCGACCTCCTCGCTGATGACACTATCAGCGCCCCCAGCACGAAAGAACCCAGCAACGTGGCCAGATGGTGAACAGGAGTGAACAATCCGGCCGCTCAAGGGACCAGAGTCGGACGGGACGGTACCGAGATCCCCGCCGAGTCAGCTATGTCCGTTCCTCGACCGGAAATCGCTTGGCGAGGTGCCGGTCTCCCTTTTGAAAACGCGCGCGAAATACTTGGCGTCCTCGAACCCCACCCGCTCGGCGATCTCCTCCATCTTGAGGGCGCGATCCAGCAGGAGCAGCTTTGCCTTGTCCAGGCGGACGAGGTTCCTGTAGCGAACGGGTGTCATTCCGGTCTTCTTGCGGAAAATGCGGAACAGGTAGGAGGGACTCACGTATACCTGCTTGGCAAGCAGTTCGACCGGAAAATCGCGAGCGTAGTTCTCGTGGATGTAGTTGAGGCAGCGCTCCACCTGGGTCTGGGTCGCGGTCAAGGGCTCCGCGAAATGCTGGCGCAGCAACCAGACCAGGGTGCGGAGCTGGCAGCTGATGACCTCCTGCGCGAAGGGACGATTCCGGGTGAACTCGATGTAGATCGCCTCGAACAGCTGCCGGAAAGCCCCCCGGTGGTCGGATAGCAGGATGGCGTGGTCGAAGGTCGCGCATGAACCCAGATCGGCCCAAAGGCAGATGATCTCCTGGCGATGGTCGAGGTCGAGGTGATCGATGTGCGGCAGGCCGGGGGGATAGACGAGGACGTCGAAAAGCGCAACATCGAGGGAGTCCTCGCCCGCTTCGATGTTCGCCTTGCCCTCCAGGAAGAAGATGAACTCGAAGTACGGGTGCGAGTGTCGCTGGAAGTTCCAGATGCAGCTCTTGTCGTCGAACTGTTCGCAGAACTGCAGGCTCGTTCGCTCCATGGCGATGGATTCGAGAAAGGCGAGGGCGCGGCTTGCCTGCATGGTCTCTCCTGTTAGGCGGACGAGCGAATAACAAAGAAGAGGCAGTTCACTCTCATCCACATGTTATCCGGTTCCGTCGGGTGTCGGTAGGGTGTTCACGTATGGCAGGGCAACTCCGCATGGGGGGCCTGGAGTATGAGGTGTAAGCCAGTCAACTCGCTCGGTTGGAATTGTACATTTATGCGTTCGAGGGTAATTGGGGGTTCGCGAATGTCCACCCATGCATCGCGCGCCTTCGGTCCGCGGTGCCGGACATGGCCGAAAAGCTCACCCTACCGCTGGTTCGAGAATTAATAGGGAAGAGCTCAAGCTCATTCCACCCGTAGAATGCTTTGTGGGGAAAAAAGACGCGCTCCCAGTTGGATCTGGGACCGCCTGACTTGGGATGACCGCGGAGTATCAAAATGATCATAGAGAATAAAATGATTAGTAAATTCGCACGGTCACTGTTCAAGAGAACAGTAACTGGAAAGACATATATTAATAACTGTTGGGTCCATCCAGGCCATTACTATTCGCCCATACCTTCCAGGGAGGAACTGGCCATGGACAGGCATTGGATCCTACCTGACCGGATGCCTGAACATATTGAAGGCATTGACTTACAGATTGACCAGCAGGTTGGGTTATTGCAAGCCGCTCGGCCCTTTCTCATGGAATCACCGTTTGGTAACTTGGGGCAGGAAGGTCTTCGTTATCGATCCAATAATCATATGTTTGAAACTCCCGATGCTAAAATGCTTTACATGATGATCAGAACATTTTGCCCGAATAGAATTATAGAGATTGGATCTGGTTTTTCCTCCGCCGTAGTCCTGGACACGAATGAACGTTTTTTCAAAAATCGGATCGAGTGCACCTTCATCGAGCCCTACCCGGAACGCCTCCTCGGGTTGCTGAGAGCGGATGACCAGGAGCGAGTATGCCTGATCCCCACCCGGCTTCAGGATGTGAATTTCGCGATTTTCAGCGTGCTTGAATCGAATGACATCCTATTTGTTGATTCCACACATGTCTGCAAGACAGGAAGTGATGTCTGTCGGATTCTCTTCGACCTTCTGCCAACGCTCAAGCCTGGCGTAATTATTCACTTCCACGATATATTTTATCCATTTGAATACCCTGCCTCCTGGATCTTTGACGAAAACCGCGCCTGGAACGAGATCTATTTGCTCCGGGCCTTCCTCCAGCACAACCGCAACTACGAGATACTGCTTTTCCCTTCCTGCCTCAGTGCCTTGAGACCCGAGGTCGTCCATGGCCCCCCCCCCATCATGACTGGGGACGAAATCGGACAATCCCTGTGGATCCGGAAAATCAAATAGTCGCCGTCTCCGAAGAGCCTTGATCTCACGGTATCTGAATAATGCCAGAACACTGCGAAATAGCTGCAAGCGCAGCTGAGACCAGCACACCGGGAGGCTGGGCCACATCAAGCACCACGCCCCGCTCATCCGGACCGAGCGGTTCGAGGATTGCGAGCTGAGAGTCCATCAGGCTGGCGGGCATGAAGTGTTCCGTACGGCGCTGCATCCGCTCGAGGATCAGTTCGCGGCTCCCGACCAGATGGATGAAGAAGATCCGGGGCGAACCTGCACGCAGGGCATCGCGATAGGCGCGTTTCAAGGCGGAGCAAGTGACGACCGCCGGACGCCCGGCGAGATCCCGATCATGAATCCACCCGGCGATCTCCTGCAGCCATGGCCAGCGATCCGAGTCCTCCAGCGGAACGCCCGCCGCCATCTTGGCGATATTGGCTGCTGAATGGAAATCATCCGCCTCGGCATGGTCGCAGCCGAGCCGTTCTGCCAGTACGGTGGCAAGCGTGGTCTTGCCTGTGCCACAGACTCCCATGACCACGCACATGACGTTGCCTGCTCGACCCATCGTTGGCACCTTGTTGATTGGGAATGGGAACAGCCACTCCCATTGACCGATCAGACCGCCTCGCGCTTCAGCTTCTGGTTGAAGCAATCCAGCCAGATGATGGTCACGATGGCCGCGCCCTTGAGCAGCACCTGGAAGTAGGAGGTGATGCCCAGCATGTTCATCACGTTGTCCAGGAGGCCGAACACCAGGAGCCCCAGGGCGGACTGCGGGATGCCGCCGATCCCGCCCGCGAAGGAGGTGCCACCCACCACCACGCCGCAGTTGACCACCAGCGCGGTGGTCTCGCCATAGACCGCCGAGCCGGTGTTCAGCTTGGATGACAGCAGCACCCCGGCCAGCCCGGCCGCGGCGCCGCTGATCACGAACGCCAGCCACTTGGTGCGGATGACGTTGATGCCCGAGTACCGGGCCACCTCGTAGTCGCCGCCGATGGCGTAGAGGTTGCGGCCGAACGCGGTGAATCGCATCAGCGCGTAGCTGGCCACGAAGCAGACGGCCATGATGATCACCAGGTAGGGGACGCCGTAGAAGTCGCCGTTGCCGATGTTCATGAAGTCGGGGTTGGTCGCCGGAATGGGGTGGGCGTCGGTGAGCTGCTGGGCGATGCCCACCAGCAGGAGCCCGGTACCCAAGGTGATGATGAACGGCTCGGTCTTCTGGTGGACGGCCAGGAAACCGTTGATGAATCCCACGAAGGCACCGACGGCCACAGCGATGACCAGGGCCGGCCACATCGGCATGACATTGAGCAGCTTGATGGCCACGATGCCGGACACAACCAGGGTGCCGCCGATGGAGAGATCACACCCGCCGCTGACGATGGTCAGCGTGACCCCGAACGCCAGGATGAGCAGGATCGAGGTCGAGTTGAGCATGTCCAGCAGGTTGTAGGCGGTATAGAACCCGCTGTGGGAGAAGAGCATGCCCACCAGCATGATGACGATGGCGATGAAGGCCTTCTGCCTGGTGGCGATCTTGAGGAGCGAGGCCCCGGATTCTTTGACGTTCATTGGAGGTCGCTCCTAGGCTTGCTTGCGGTTGTCGAGCCAGATGGCCAGCACCAGGATCGCGCCCTTGACCGCGACCTGCAGGTAAGTCGAGACATTGATCAGGTCGAGGCAGTTGGACATGAGAGTCACAAGCAGCACGCCCATCACCGTCCGCAGCACGCTGCCCTTCCCGCCCAACAGCGTCGTGCCGCCCACCACCACCGCCAGGATGGCGTTGGTCTCGAAACCCAGCCCGATGGTCGGCGCGGCCGTGGTGATGCGGGAGAACAGGACGATGGCTCCCACCGCGGTCATGAAGCCACAGAGAGTGTAGATGATGGCGATGGACCGCGCGATGTTCACGCCGGCGAGGCGGGCGGCGGTCTTGTTGCCACCGGTGAGGCGGATGAAACGTCCCTCCACGGTCTTCTCCTGGAAGACCCAGAGCAGGGCCAGGCAGACGAGGAAGATGACGAAGGAGACGGAGAACGGGCCAAGGTTCCCGCTGCCGATGGTCTCGAACATGGTCTTGCTGGCGGACATGTCCCAGAAGTGCATCGTCGAACCGTGGCTGTAAAGCAGGGCGATGGCCGAGTAGACCGTGCTCATGCCGAAGGTGAGGAAGAGGGCCTCGGCTTGGGTGACGGCGCCGGAGGTGAGGATAAGCACGGCGTTCAGCGCGCCGCACACGACGCCGAGCGCCAGGCCGAGCAGGAGCGCCGGCCCCTGCCCCAGGGGCTGGATCAGCGAAATGGTGACCACCGCCACCAGGTTGATGGTCCCGGCCACGGAGAGGTCGATGAACCCCCCGATGATCACGAAGGTCATGCCCAGCGAGACCATCATCAGCGGCCCCAACTGGCGCTCGATGTTGATCAGGTTGGCCGGGTCCATGAACTTGGGCTCGACCGCCGCGGTGATGGCCACCAGCAGCGCGATCATGATCAGCACCAAGTATTCCTTCAGGAAGGTGGCGACCATCTTGAGACCGGGCTTGGGCGCGTCCGGCTTGATGGCCTTCGAGGCCGGCGCTCCCAGGACACTGTTCATTTCCGCCATGATCAATACTCTCCTCGATGCACTATTCGTCATATGGAACGGTTGCGCGCGCGCCGGTTAGGCGGTTGCTGGACCCATGCCCAGCGCGGACCTCATGATCTCGTCCGCCGAGGAGTGCTCCGGGACGAGTTCCCCGGTGATCCGGCCTTCGAAGATGGTCAACACCCGGTTGCTCATGCTCAGCACCTCGGGAAGCTCCGAGGAGATGAGGATGATGGCGCCGCCCCGCTCGGCGATCTCCTTCATCAGCATGTAGATCTCGTACTTGGCGCCCACGTCGATGCCGCGGGTGGGCTCGTCCATGATCAGGACTCGCGGCGAGAGCTCCAGCCAGCGGCCGACAATGCACTTCTGCTGGTTGCCGCCGGAGAGGTTACGGACCGGGACCCGGGTCGAGGGGGTCTTCACGTTGAGGGCGGCCACCTGGCGGGCGGCGATGCCCTTCTCGATGGACTTCCGGATCAAGCCGAACCAACTGAACTTCCGGAAGGCGGCCATGGTGATGTTGGACTCGACCGAGAAGGGCAGGACCAGCCCCTGCAGTTTGCGGTCCTCGGGGATGAAGCCCAGGCCGGCCTCCTTCGCGTCCCTAGGTTTGCGGATCTTCACCTGCTGACCGTCGATCCACACCTCGTGGCCGCGGACCTTGTCGGCGCCGAAGAGGGCGCGGACGATCTCGGTCCGGCCGGCGCCGACCAGCCCCACCAGGCCCAGGATCTCGCCATAGTGCAAGGTGAAGGAGATGTCATGCAGCTTGCTGGTGTTGAGATGCTTCACCTCGAGCAGCGGGGCGCCAACGCACTGCGGGCGGGGCGGATACTCGTTCTCGATGGTGCGTCCGACCT
>Ga0316217_10000631_pt1 | contig 48917 bp, 47 predicted proteins | sample 1anoAmetaG_FD_203633 | JGI IMG/M metagenome (GOLD analysis project Ga0316217, IMG submission 203633) | Freshwater microbial communities from Trout Bog Lake, Wisconsin, USA - 1anoA | ecosystem: Environmental > Aquatic > Freshwater > Lake > Hypolimnion/Profundal zone | place: USA: Wisconsin...
AACGGCCATGTATTTTGCAGCACTACGCGCGCTCGCGTACCAGCCATAGGCGGCGATTGTGAGAAAGGAAAAGAATGCACTCAGGAGACTCTTTCTCTCAGCCACCCATGCAACGGTCTCGACATTCAGCGGGTGCAGGGCGAAGAGCGCCGCCACGATGAAACTGCGCCAACGTGCCTTGGTTGCCCGCTCAAGCAACAGAAACAAAAGAACGGCGTTGATGGCGTGGAGCAATACATTCACGTAGTGGTGCCCGCCAGCGTTCAGGCCAAACAGTTGGTAATCCACCATGTGGGAAATCCATGTGAGCGGATGCCAATTGAACGCGTCAAACGATGTAAAGGCCCAACGCAGACTGCGCCAGCTGAGGCCCGACTGCACATGGATGTTCTGGGTGACGTAGTCGTTGTCGTCGTAGCTAAGAAACTGGTAGTGCACAACCGGCTGATAGAGGATAAGCGTCGCAATCGCCAGGACACTGGCGAGCAGGAAGCGGCTTAATCGGATGGTTTGAATGCGACCTGAACTCGAGCAGTCCGGGCTCGCGACCTTGCTTGGAACGATTGGCAACTGGACCTCCCAGTTAGTATTCGGCGTTTCCTCTTGGCGTCAGGGCCGGAGGTCGACGTCAGAGCCACCATCGCAATGGTCGGCGGCTGTCGCTGTCAGCCCGGCAACCGCCCTACCGCGATAAATTCGCCGTGGCCTTCTGCAGGGTAGCCGCGTTCTCGACGTTGTGGCAGCTCTGCGAGCGGTCGATCTGGCGCAGCAATCCGGTGAGGACCGATCCGGGGCCGGCTTCCACGAACTGGGTGGCGCCCTGGGCGATGAGGGCGCGCATGGAACCTTCCCACTGCACCGCGCCGGTGACCTGGCGGACCAGGCTGTCGCGCGCTTTCTCGGCATCGCGAACCTGCACGGCATCGACATTGCACATCACAGGAACGCGGGGATTGTGAAAGGTCTGCGCGGCCAGCTCGCAGGCCAGGCGGTCCTGCGCCGGCTTCATCATGGAGCAATGGAAGGGCGCGCTGACCGGCAGCAGGATGGCGCGCTTGGCGCCCTTGTGCTTGCACAGCTCGGCGGCATGCTCTACCGCGGCTTTGGCGCCGCTGATGACGATCTGGCCGGGAGAATTGATGTTGGCGGGCTCGCAGACCTCGCCATTGTTTGCGGAGGAGGCTTCCTTGCAGGCGGCGCGGACCAGCTCGATGCCGAGATTGAGGATGGCAGCCATGGCGCCTTCGCCCACCGGCACGGCCTCCTGCATGAACTGGCCGCGGTGGCGCACCGTGCGCACCGCGTCGGCAAAGCTCAGGGTGCCGGCGACCACGTGGGCGGAGTACTCGCCCAGGGAATGGCCAGCGACAAAACTGGGCTCAATGCCGGCCTCGTGCAGCACGTGCGCGGCGGCGACGGAAACGGTGAGAATCGCCGGCTGAGTGATCTCGGTAAGCCGGAGCTTTTCCTCCGGCCCTTCGAAGCAAAGCTTGCTGAGCGAGTATCCGAGCGCCTCGTCGGCCTCTTCAAAAACGCGATGAGCTGCGGCGTGCTGATGAGCCAGTTCCTTCCCCATCCCAGCGGCTTGCGAGCCCTGGCCGGGGAAGAGGAATGCGAGTCCGGGAATACGTTGTGCCATGATGGCTCCGTACAAAAGTGATTCGGCGGCTCTACTCGGCGGCGGCATGATCGCGCGCCGCCTGGATCTTCTCTTCAATGGTCTGGTTGAGGCCGGAGCGGGCAAATTCCGCGGCCACGCGAATGGCGTTCTTAATGGCGGTGCCGTTGGAGGAACCGTGACTGACGATGGCGACGCCTTTGACCCCGAGCAGCGGTGCTCCGCCGTATTCGGAGTAATCGAGACGCTTTTTGAACTCCACGAAGGCCGGACGGGCCAGCAGATAGCCCATCTGCCGGGTCATGGTGGAGTGCAGCGCCTCCTTCAAAATGGCGCGCACCGCCTCGACCAGCCCTTCGCTGACCTTCAGCGCCACGTTGCCCACGAAACCATCGCAAACGACGACATCGGCGCGTCCGTTGTAGAGGTCGCGGCCTTCGACGTTGCCGAGGAAGTTGAGGGCAAGCGGCTTGATGAGCTGGAAGGCCTCGTGGGTCAGTTCGTTGCCCTTGGTCTCTTCCTCGCCCACCGAGAGCAGGCCGACCCGCGGATTGTTGGCCGTGGGAAAGCGTCCGCTGAAGATGGAGCGGAAGTACACCGAGCCCATGATGGCGAACTGCTGCAGGTTGTGGGGCTTGCAATCGACGTTCGCGCCCACGTCCAGCATGATGGTCGCGGTGTTGGCGGCGGTTGGGAACACCATCGCCAGCGCCGGACGGTCCACCCCGGGAATGACTCCCAGGACCATTTTGGCGGTCACCATGGCGGCGCCGGTGTTGCCCGCCGTGACAAACCCGGCGGCCGTGCCGTCTTTGACCAGACGAAGGCCCACGCGCATGGAAGAGTCGCGCTTGGTCTTGACCGCCTGCGCGGCCTTTTCGTCCATGCCGATAAACTCGGAGGCATGCACGACCTCAATGGGCAGACCGGCAGCTTCAGGGTGAAGCGCCAGTTCGGCGCTCACCACCTCCTGCTGCCCGACCAGAAGGACCCGGACATCACTTTGCCGTGCGGCTAGAATCGCCCCCTCAATTTCCGGCTTGGGGGCGCGGTCCGCACCCATGGCATCGACCGCGATGGTAATCGGCATCGTCCGCGAAGACAGGCCTAGCTCGCCTTCTCGACTTCGACGATCTCACGGCCCTTGTAGTGGCCGCACTTGGGGCAGGCGCGGTGCGGGAGTTTGGACTCGTGACAGTTGGGACACTCGCTGAGGGAGCGTGCGGTGAGGTGATCGTGGGCGCGACGGAGGGCCGTGCGCTGCTTGGAGTGTCGCCGTTTAGGATTTGCCATGTTCGACTACCTTTCAAAAGTTTGCTGCGGCCCATGCGGCCGCAAAGCGAAATGCGCCCAAAAAGAGCGCTACTGCAATTTATTTTTCAGCTCGCCGAGCGCGGACCAGCGGGGATCGCAAGGCGGATTGCAATCGCAAAGCTGCTGGTTGCGGTTGCCTCCGCAGACCGGGCACAGGCCCTTGCAATCGTAGCGGCAAAGGCTCTTGATGGGCACGGCAAGCAGAATCTGCTCGCGGAGGGAATCCTCCAGGTCCATGCTATCGCCCGCGTAATAACCGATTTCGGTCTCCGCTTCGTTGATAGCTACCTCGTCGGAGCCTTTTTCCGACTCCAGCGGACGGTACAGCAGATCAAAAGAACGCGCGATGGGAATTTCCACCGGCTCCAGGCAGCGGGCGCAACCAACCTCCACGCGGCCATCGAGTTTGCCTACCAGACGGATGTCGTCAATCGAATGAGCGCCGCCGTGGTGCTCACGAATCAGCTCGGCGCGCCCATCCGTGGAGAGCGGACCAACCTGCCGCACATCAGAGCCGAAATCAATTTCTCCGGGCTGAAACTGAAGCGCAAATTCCAGCTTGCGGACTTCCAGATCTTGAATGCGAATCTTCATGATGCCACACGATCCCACGTACAGTCCCAAAAACCAAACCCAGCCAAGCTTGCCCCGCATCGCACGTAAGCGAATGAATCACAAGGAATTTCCCGGCTCACACTGCGAACCTAAGCAACCCCTTAACTCCTGGCGGGAAACACACCTCAGGACAGACTATAAGAATACGGGCCTGGGCGGGCGGTGTCAAACCCCGGCAGCCAGCGTACCATCGGTTGGGCCTCCGGCCGCGTGCGCCTGCCGCTATGGGTGCCCTCATAATCCGGTTTTGAAAGGGCAGGACTTGCCTTGAAAGGGCACGACTTCAGTCGTGCCGCAAGAAAGGCTCACTGCCACGCGGCTTTAGCCGCTGAGGGAAAGGCCCTTCCGACGCCTCAAGCCGTTCATGAGCCTCCGCTAGAACGAAACATACACCTCGTTGCGGTTTTGCGGAATCTTGAGATCGATGCCGCGTTGGCGATTCAGCGCCAGCGTTGCCTTCACATCCAGGGCGCTCAAGGCAATCGCCCGCTGCTCTCCGCCCACGGTCACGTGCAGAGTTCCCGCCCCCATGGTGTAATCGTCCGACTCCAGCCGCTCCCCGCTGGCCAGCACGAAGATGGTCTTGCGGGCCGGCTTGGGAGGCGCAGCGTGGCGGGCACGCGTGGAATGCGAGGCGGAAGTGGCTTGCGGGACTTCGATGATCTTCGGACCGCTGGGTATAGCCGCGGCATCGGGACCCGGATCGCCGCCGCGCGCTGCGTCCACGCGAGAGGTGTCTGCGAGAGGCATGATCGGTTGAGACGATTCCGACCGCAGCATTGTGGAACGCGGCGTATCGGAATGCAGATCCAGCCCAGCCAGGCTCAGCATCGAGACCAGCGCGCTCTCGCCGCCAGCTCCCTCCTGCGTCCCGGCAATGAAGCCGTCGCGGTCGATCGCGACGTAGTAGGGAACGCCATGCTTCCCGAAGCGGGTGGAGAGCTTCTTGGTTTCGTCGAGCGCCACCGGGCAGGAAGAAGGATGCGCCTGGAGGAACTTCCTCACCGTCTTCTCGGACTCGCCCACATCGACGGCGAGCACCAGCAGTCCCTCGCTGGAATAGCGATGCGCGATATCGTTCACCGCAGCCTGATCGCTGCGGCAGTTGGGGCACCAGGTCGCCCAGAATTCCAGCAGGACCACGCGTCCGCGAAGGGACACATCGTTAAACCTCTGGCCGTCGAGCGACTGGGCGGAGAACGGCGGCACGCGCGCTCCGACATCGGCGCCGGCAACTCCGCAAAAAACGGTGAAGGCCAACAAACCGCAGAAGATTCGACTCCGGCTGGTGCGTTTCACGATCCACCTCTTTCGTAACAGGATCGGCAGCCTCCGAGGAAAGACGACCGACGATCAGTGTATGCCTTTCGCGGCCGGCGCGTTGCCCACGATTGCGCCGCGCGATGAGATTTTGGAGCGCGGGTTCGGCAGCGAGGTTGCCGCGCCGCTTGCGCTGCAGCGCGCTTAGGCGTGAGACTGTTGCCATGTTGAACGTTGGACTGACCGGAGGGATTGCCTGCGGCAAGACCACGGTGCTGGCGATGTTTGCCTCGCTCGGCGCCCACACCCTGCGCGCCGACACCGTGGCCCATGGCATGATGGAGCCCGGCGAGGCCGTCTACGAGCGAATCGTAGCCGCCTTCGGCAACGGCATTCTGGCCGAGGACGGCACCATTGCCCGTCCCAAACTGGCGGCGGCAGCCTTTCCCGGCCGCATCGGTGAGTTGAACGCCATCGTGCATCCGGCGGTGCTCGACTTTGAAGACGACTGGATGCGCAGGATGCATGAGGCCGACCCCGAGGGCGTGGCCATCTGCGAGGCCGCGCTACTGATCGAAGCCGGAGGCAGGGCGCGCTTCGACCGCCTGATTGTGGTGACCTGCACCCTGGAGCAGAAGATTGCACGCTTCGCCGCCAGAACCAACATGAGCCTGGATGCCGCGGCCGCGGAAGTACGTCGCCGGATGGCCTCGCAGATGCCGGAGGAGGAAAAGGTGAAGCTGGCCGACTTCGTCATCGACAACAGCGGCAGCCACCAGCAGGCCGAACAACAAGTGCAGGAAATATGGCGGGAGTTGCGGCGCGCGGCACAGTCACGTTAATCGGCGAGCCGCCCAACAAGGTATGCCATGTTTGCGGCGAATGTCGTTGAATACTTCCCTTGCTGGGAAGGTACGCCCGTGTGATAGGTCATCAAGACCCTGACGGATGCCTTCCTCGGCATCGGCGGTGGCGGCCAAGTCGAGCCGACGCTGGAGGGCTCCGGCGTCCTGAACAATATCAATCGCCGTACCCTTCACAGTTTGAACCAAAGGCCGCTTTTTCTTGGGCTGTTTCATGATTCCGCCGGCACACATCTTACCCCACTCTTATTAAGGCGGTTTCTGGGTTGCGCTTTCTACTCTCCCAGGTTAGCGCCGCAAAAAACGGCGCGGAACCTGGGGCACCCTACGTTGGCTGCGGACAGGAACGACGGGTTGCCGAAAAGATTTCAGCGGTGCTGGATATTTGTGCGGCGCAGGGATCCTTCGCTTCGCTTCAGGATGACACCTCTGAAAAACGTGACCGCCTACAGCGTGCGCTTGAACAGCGGGACCGAGATGGCCAGGCTGACGAATCCGAACAGCGCAAGGAAAAGCAGATCCTGCGAGCAGGCCGCCCAGGATGCGTCCTTGAGCAGGGTTGCCTTGAGGCCGTGGACGGCGTAGCTGAACGGGTCCACGTAGGAGATGTAGCGCAGCCACGGCGGAAAGGCCTGCACCGGATAGATGGCTCCGCTGGGGAAATACAGCAGCGTGTTGAGGATGCCGAACATGGCGCGCGGCACCAGGGGATCTTCCACCCGCACCATCAGCAGAAACATCATGCCGTTGAAGGCGAACGAGGTGGCGCAGACCAGCAGGAACCATTGCAGGATGCGCTCCGGCTGAAACGAGGAGCCCAGCCCCGCGATCAGCGAGCCCAGAATGACCAGCGTGCAGCCGGCCAGGATGGCCTTGATGGCTCCGGCCAGATTCAGCCCCAGTACCATCTCCAGGCCCGTGATGGGCGTGACCAGGTAGCCCTCGTGCACGCCGCGCGCCTTGTCGTCGATGTACAGCATGCCGCCGCCGATCATGACCGAGACGAACATCGCCAGGGAGACGGCGCCGGGCAGCAGGTACTTCATGTATTCGATATAGGGGTAGAGCTCGACGATCTCCAAGGCAACGCTGTTGGCCATGCGCTGGGCGCTGGCCGCGGGCTGGTTAAGCGCGTCCACCAGCGACTTCATCTCGTCTTCCAGCGAGGAGGACATGAACTGGTCGCTGTTGTCCACCACCATGCCGAGCTGGGGATTTTCTCCCGCGTAGAAGCGGCGCGAAAACTGCGGCGGAATAATCAGCGCGCCTTCGAGTTTTCCCTGGCGCACATCTTCGCGAGCGTGCACCTCGTCGGCGTAGGAGACGGGAACAAAGGTGCGAATGTTGGCCTGCACCGAGCGGAATGCCTCGATGATGCGCGCCGCCTGCGGACCATGGTCTTCATCCACAATGGCCACGCGGGCATCGCGAATCTTTCCTCCGAAGGCGTTGCCCAGAATGACGAGCTGCACCAGGGGAAAGATCATGGCCGTGACCATGAGCGTGGGCGAGCGGAAGAACTTGCGCATCTCGCGCTCGATGATGGCAAACATGCGGTTCATGGGCGCATTCCTGGGCGTTCGGGCATGACGAAGCCGAAGGCCTTCACCTGTTCGTCGCGCAGCTGGCGGCCGGTGTAGTGCACGAAGACATCGTCGAGCGAGGTGTTCTGCACGGTGAGCGTTTTGATCTCCACGGCGGCACGCACCGCCAACTCTACGAGGCCGGTGGTGGTTTGCGAGCCGGTGGAGGTGAGCAGGCGGAACATGTTGCCGCCTTCGTCCTGCACGCTCTCCACGCCGGGCAGCGCGCGCAGCTGCTCCGCCCATCCCGCGGGCGGATTGACGAACTGTGCTTCGACCACGTTGTTGCCGGGCACGCTGGTCTTGAGCGCCATGGGCGAATCGAGAGCCACCAGGTTGCCGTGATCGACGATGGCGATGCGGTCGCAGAGGCGGTCGGCCTCATCCATGTAATGAGTGGTGATGAGGATGGTGAGCTGGCGGCGGCTCTTCAGCGTATTCAGCATCTCCCAGACGGCAACGCGCGAAACCGGATCAAGTCCGGTCGTCGGTTCATCGAGAAAGAAGATGCGCGGGTTGTGCACCAGGCCGCGCGCGATTTCGGCGCGGCGGCGCATGCCGCCCGACAGCGTCTTTACCTGCGCCCCGCGCCACTTTTGCAGATCGACGGCGTCCAGCAGCTCGTCGATGTTGCGCTCGCGCTCGGCGCGCGGCACGCTGTAGAGCTTGGCGTAGATGCGCATGTTTTCTTCAATGGTGAGATCGATATCGCTGGTCATGGCCTGCGGGATGACGCCCATCGTACGGCGGGCGGCGTCGGCGTTCTCGCTAACGTCGTAGCCGGCGATGAAGGCCTTGCCGCTGGTGATGGGGATCAGCGTGGTCATCATGCGGATGAGGGTGCTTTTGCCGGCTCCGTTGGGACCGAGCAGGCCGAAGATTTCGCCATCTTTCACGTCAAAGGTAATGCCCTTGACGGCCTCGAAATCGCCATATTTCTTGACGATGTTTTCCACCGAGATGGCCTGGCCTTCGTGTCCGGCGTGGAAGCCCTTAAGAGAACTCATGGTGGACTCGCTTACTTTCCGGTGCGCGGCAGAAGAACCTCGGCGGTCATGCCGGGGACGTAGGTCTCGCTCGGATTGGCAATCAGCAGCTTGAGGCGCACGGTGCGGATGTCGCGCTTGGTGCGGCTGTAATCGCGTTCGGTGGCAAAGTCGGCTTCGGTCTGCTTGGAGATGACCTGGCCGGTGAGAATTTCACCGGCCGGCATGCGCACCCGGAGTGTATCGCCGAGCTTTACGGTCTGCTCCTGGGTCTCGGGAATCGACGCGTACACCCAGGTCTGGTTTAGATCGACGAGCGTGACGATGGGCGTGCCGACATTGACCACCTCGCCCTCCAGAGCGGCGCGAACGGTGACCACGCCATCCACCGGGGCAACGATGCGGGTGTAGCCGATGCGGACTTCGGCTTCGGCCAGCTTGGCCTGGTCGGAGTCCATTTGCTGCTGGACGGACGTTACATTGTTGAGCGCAGCGGACGCCTGATTGAGGTGCGCCTTCATGCTGAGCAGGTTGGCGCGGGCGACATTCACCTGGTCTTGATTGGCGCGGACGCGGGCCTGGTCGGCGGCCAGCGTCTGTTCGGCGCGGTCGCGGTCCTGCTGGCTGGCGACGCCCTGCTCGGCCAGGGAAACCGTGCGCCCGGTGTCCAGTTCCTGCTGGCGCTGGTTGGCCTGGCTCTCTTCCAACGTAGCCTGCGCGGCCCGGAGCGCTGCTTCTGCGTTGGCCACCTGCGCATTGGTGTCGCCACGCATGTTGGCGTAATTGTCGCGGCTCTGTTGCACCTGCGCGCGGAGGCTGTCCATGTCGGCGCGTGCCGAATTGGCCTCGTCGATGAGGTCCTGCTTGTCGATCTGCGCGATCAGGTCTCCCTGTTTCACCCTCTGGCCCTCGACCACGGCCAGTTGCACGATGCGTCCGGCGACCTTGCTGCTGACGATGACCTGGTCGGCATCGACGGTGCCGATCAGAACCTCCCCGCCGTTGCCGCGCGTGGTGTAGATGTAGAAGCCGAGCGCGAGCAGAAAGACGATGCCCAGCACGGCGAAGACACGGTATTTAGGATTCATGAGCCGTTCGCCTTTCGTATGGCCGGTCTCCGGATGGGACGCGCGGCTGTGTCACTGCGTTCGCGCTGCGCCCGGTGCGGCAGGGCGGAGGGAGATTCGGCGATCTTTTTAGCCAGGCTGATTCCATGGCGGCGGTCGGTGAATAGCGACGCGGCGATGAAATCCAGAGAGCCTGCGATATGGGCGCGGCGGGCGCGCGGAGAAAACGGATCGACGCCGCGCAGCGCACGCATGATGGGCGCCGAGATGAAATAAAAAACGTTCATGCCGATGACCGTGCTCAGCGTGCCTGCGCCCTCCACCGAACGCAGCTCGCCCGAGGCGATGCCTTGCTGCACAACCCGCATGCCGGCGCGCTGCATGGGAAGGAAGTGCGCCGTGCTGATGGTGCGGAAGCCGCCGGAGGGCTCGCCGCGGCTGCCCGCGCAGGAAAGCTCCTGCTGAATGAGGCGCGGATAGTTGGGATGACGGACCAGATATTCAAAGTGCGCGCGGGCAAAGCGCAGCAGCTTTTCGCCGGGCGGCAAGGAGCTCTCCAGCATGGGCATCAGCTCTTCGGCAAAGCCGCTGAAGACGGCTTCCAGCGAGGCGGCGTAGAGGCTTTCCTTGTCCTTGAAGTAGTAGTAGAGCAGCGCCTTGTTGACCCCGGCGGCCTCGGCGATAGCCGCGGTGCGGGCTCCGGCCACGCCCTGGGCGGCGAACTCGGCGACGGCCTGCTCCAGAATCGCGGTGCGGCTGGCCGCAGGGTTGCGCGCCCGTACGCTTGCCGGTTTGGTAGTGGAAGACGCCATAATTAACTAACTGGTTAGTTAGAGTAGGACAGGCGGCGGCAGGATGCAAATGAAAAAACAAGCTTCAAGCGGAACGCGCATCGGTTGGCCTTCCACCTTGAAACCTGTTGGCGGTCTCATCAATGGATTGGGACGTCTCAAGGCTTTTCCCTCAGCGGCTAAAGCCGCATGAAATGAAGCTTTCGTACGGCACGACTGAAGTCGTGCCCTTTCAGAACCGGTTTATGAGACCGCCTTCTAGTCCTTGGTGTACTGATTGCGCTTTTTGTCGGCGTGGCGCTCCAGCGCCAGCTGGATGAGGCGGTCGATGAGCGCGGGATACTCGATGCCGGTCGCGGCCCACAACTTGGGATACATGCTGATGGCCGTGAAGCCTGGCATGGTGTTCACTTCGTTCACGTAGAAATGTCCGCTCACCGGGTCCATCAGGAAATCGACGCGCGCCAGGCCGGAGCACTCCACGCTCTGAAAGGCGCGGATGGCCATCTCCTGAATCTGGCGGACCTGGGTGTGGTCGAGGCGGGCGGGAATCAGCAGTTCGGAGCCCGAGTCGATGTATTTGGCGTTGTAGTCGTAGAACTCCTTGGCGGGAATGATCTCGCCGCAGATGGAGGCGATGGGCTCGTCGTTGCCCAGCACGGCGCACTCGATCTCGCGCGCCTTGTTGCGCTTGCCGCCCACGCCCTGCTCGATGACGATCTTGCGGTCGAAGCGCGCGGCTTCATTCATCGCCGCCGGCAGTTCGCTGGCGTCGTGCGCCTTGCTGATGCCCACCGAACTGCCCAGGTTCGCGGGCTTGACGAAGACCGGATACTTCAGCGCCGAATCCACCGCCTTTTCGATCTTCTTCGGCTGGCGCTCCCACTCCGAGCGCAGCACGGTGATGTGCTTGACCAGCGGCAGGCGCGAATCGGCGAACAGCCGCTTCATGATGTCTTTGTCCATGCCCGCCGCCGAGCCCAGCACGCCCGAGCCCACGTAGGCGATGTCGGCCAACTCCAGCAGCCCCTGCATGGTGCCGTCTTCGCCAAAGGTGCCGTGCAGCACCGGGAAGATGACATCGACATGGATGGCTTGCGCGGCGTGATCGCGCGGCTGCTCAAAGGGGACAATGGAATTCGCGGAGGGAACCGGCGGAATCAGCACGGCTTCGCCCTTGGCCAGCACCGCGGCCGAAGACGTTGCGGCCGGATCGCCCGCACGCAGGCCCTTGCTTTTCGATGCGTCCACAAACTCGCCCTTGATGAGCTTTTCGGCGTGCAGGTTGGTGAGCCAGAGTCCCTGCTTGGTGATGCCGATGGGCACGACCTCGTATTTGCTGCGATCGATGGCCTGCATGACCGAGGCGGCCGACAACAGAGAGACTTCGTGCTCACCGCTGCGCCCGCCAAAAAGCACGCCGACGCGTAGTTTTTTTACCGTCATAAATATGGGGCTTCCTTCAATGAATCAGATTCGATTATACGGTCTAGCGGAGAAAAGCCCCTCACTCGGACCTTTTGCCCACCGGCGCGGCCACCTACAGCTCAGATTCGTGCTCCGGAATTCGGATATCGAAATGCAGCTTCCTGCCGTCCAATAAGGTAGGTCGAAGAGGTACCCAACAATGAATCCGAGTTGGAAAGCTCTTGGAGGATTTCTCCTGGCAACGGTTCTGACAGCGCCCGCATGGGCGCAGGACGCAGCGCTCCCAGGATCTCTCAACTACGTCGAAGGACAGGCACAGATCGGCAACCAGACGCTGGACGGCAATTCGATCGGATCGGTCGATCTGAAGCCCGGTGAGTCTCTGAGCACGGAAACAGGGAAAGCCGAGATATTACTGACGCCGGGCGCTTTTTTGCGGGTGGGCGACGGCGGCATGGTGCAGATGGTTTCAGAAAGCCCGGCGAATGCGGCGGTGGCCGTGACCAAAGGGCAGTCAACCGTGGAAGTCACTGCAAAGTACAAACATACCGTGCTGACGGTGGACGAGGACGGCACGACGACTCGCCTGCTGAAAGACGGCCTGTATGAATTCGACGCGGACCGCGGACAGGTTTTCGTCTACAAGGGCGAGGCCCTGGTGCAGGAGGGCGGCCAGACGGTGAAAGTAAAAGGAGGACATGAACTGGATCTGAAGCAGGCAGGCGAACTGAAAACGACCAAGTTCGATAAGAAGGCGTTTGAGAACAGCGACCTTGTGCAATTCAGCGGGTATCGCTCCGAGTATCTGGCGGAGGCGAACGCCGATGCTGCGCGCGCCTACGATTCCCCCGACACGGGCTGGCATGGTCCGGACTGGTACTGGGATCCGGCGTACTGGACGTACACGTGGATTCCCGGCGACGAAGACGAATATAACTACGACGCATTCGGCTGGGGGTTTTACTCGCCTGGGTGGGTCTATTACGACCCGTTCTGCTACGCCGGCTTCTTCGGCGACTTCGGATTTGGAACTTACGGGCATGACCACTGGGGGCATCGGCGTCTGCCGGATTCGTTCTCGGCATTTGCGCGCGATAAGCGGGGACCCTTGGGCGAACTACCTCCGGCGATGGCGAGCAACTTTGGCTCCCATAAACCAGGCTCGAATAACTCAGGCGCAACGGGTGCCGGCTTCAACCATGCGGCGTTTAACCATGGCGGCGGGATGGGCGGCGGCACGGGAGGAACCCACGGCGGTGGTGGCCTCGGGGGCGGAGGCTTTGGCGGAGGCGGCGGCCACCGCTGAGGATCGCGGAGCACCCGACACGGATCGGCTGGCCGCTGTAGAGGGGGCATCTGCGGGATGTCCACGCCCGGAAAAGGTTAGCTGGGAGACAGGAATCCGTGGGTTTTCGATTTTGGCAGCGTAGCTAATCTCGCAAAGAACTCAGTCTCGGTAATCTTACTAGGCCAGTCCAATTGGACAGCTAGGTAGAATTTCCATGTTTTCGGATTCTCGCCCGCTCGGTGAATTGATATTGCTCCGAGGTCCCGGAGTCGATTCAGATCACGGGCAACCGCACTCAACGGGGCCTTGCGAGACCTGTAAGCCTCCTTAACGGAGTCGGCCAATTGTAAAAACTCAACTCGACCATCCGCATCCAATAGCTTTTCGAGCAACGTGAGCTGCCTCTTGACGATGACTCGCTTTCGCGTGCTCTGAAGTCGAGTGAACAAATCATGCATAAGGTTTCTGAAAATTTCCTTAGACACTTCTGTTCTTATCATCTCGGTAAGTCGGCTACTCTGCAAGGCGATGCCCCGCAGACCGAATTTCAGAAACTCGGTTAGATCATGATTTGATTCGCGGACCTTCGCTAAACACTGAAGATATGTTTGCTTCTCGTCATAGTAGTAATTTGACATAGCAATGAACAGGGAATCTCGAAGCCCCGCCCTTTGGAGCATCAGCGCTTCCAAGACTCGGGCGGTGCGCCCATTTCCATCCAAGAATGGGTGAATCGCGGCGAAGTGATAGTGGAGCGCAAGTGCCTGAACCAATGGGTCGTGTTCCTGGTAGGTAGTCTGAGCCTCATTAGTCAATCGCTCGAACGCCTTCCTGCACAGATCACCGCCGAGAGCGCCACGGTGCTTTGGAACACCGAATGTGACGTTCTGATCGTGTCCGCGTAGGATGCCCGGAGCGCAATGGTCCTCATCGCAATCCGTAACAACAAACTTGTGCGCATCAAGTATTACTTTTGCGGAAATTGGCATGTCGTCAGGGATCGTCGCGATCCACTTGTACGCCTTTACCGCCGCACTCGCCTGCTTTTGTGAACGGGTGTGCAGATCTTGGGCGTTCTCCGTCCTAATGGCTGCCTCCAGCTCAGTGGCCGCAAAATCCGCACCTTCGATTCGAGATGTACCGGCAACTTCTAGCTTAAGTTGAACCTTCTGTAATTCCTCAACCCACCGCCGTTGAAACGGTATGGCCCGGAGCGCCATCACAGACGCTTTTGCGGTGGTTAACTCCTGAAAAATCGCTTGCTTGTCGTATTTGATCCAATGGTCGGGGAAAACATACTGGATAGCAGACATATGGCCACATTATATTGCCAATAGTATCCTCGTAAATATCAAAAAAAATTTTTATACAACTAATTACATATAAGCAAGTTAACCAATACATACGCGGCGAACAGTCAAATAATAATGCAATAAATTTTGCAAATTATTTAGGCGTTTTCGCTCTCCAAATGGCCGGGCTCTCGACCGCTCTAACGAAGCCTTTGTGCACCCTCCTGGCCTTACAGAATCTTCTTCCCGAAGGCCGAGCTGGCCAGCTCCACCGCCAGTTCCGCAGTGCGGTTGTATTCGTCGATCACCGGGTTGACCTCGACGATGTCCATGCTGGTCATGCGGCCGTGGTCGGCGATGATTTCCATGGCGAGGTGCGCCTCGCGATAGGTGGCGCCGCCGGGGACGCGAGTGCCTACGCCGGGTGCGTCCTCGGGATCGACCCAGTCCATGTCCAATGAGATGTGATAGCCCACAGTGCCGCGTCCGGCCATGCGCAGTGCCTCTTCCATCACGGTGCGCATGCCTCGCTCGTCGATGTCGCGCATGGTGAAGACCCCGATGCCGGCACGGCGGATGTTTTCCTTCTCGGCCATGTCCACGTCGCGGATGCCCACCAGCACGCAGTTCTCCGGCAGCACCTTGGGCGCCCAGCCGTAGAGCTGCGCCAGGGGATCGAGGCCGTTGAGTCCCATGATGGCCGCCAGCGGCATGCCGTGCACGTTGCCTGAGAGAGAAGTCTCCGGCGTGTTGATGTCTGAGTGGGCGTCGATCCAGATGAGCCCCAGGTGCAGCCCCTCGCGGCGATAGTATTCGGCCACGCCGCTGACCGAGCCGGCCGCCAGGGAGTGATCGCCGCCGATCGACAGCGGAGTCATTTCCTGCTCCAGCGTGTGCAGAACCTCGTCGGCCAGTTTGGTGCAGGTCGCCGTGATTTCGCGCAGGTAGCGCGAGTGCTCGTCGCCACAGTTCTTCTGCTCGGGGAGCGTAACAGCGATGTTCCCTGCGTCCTCGACCGTGTGGCCCAGCGACTCCAGTTTGGAGTCCAGCCCGGCCACGCGCACCGCCGAAGGGCCCATGTCCACACCGCGGCGCCGCTGCCCCAGGTCGAGCGGCACGCCGATCACGCGAATGCTTTTCTTGAGAATGCCGGAAAACGATGCGGGTACGCTGTTCATACCAAGATCCCTCTGGTTGGATGCTCTGTCATCTTCGCCCGCACCAGCCAAGCGCCCGCGGCCGGAGCGGCGTCAGTTGCCGCGTACCCGGCTGCGAAGCGGCTTTTGGCGAAAGAGGATCGGGCAGGTCCAACTCGCCCATGTTACGGATACATGCGGTTCAACATGCGCGGAAACGGAATGGTTTCGCGCACATGGTCCAGTTTGCAGATCCAGGCCACGGCCCGCTCCAGCCCCATGCCGAAGCCCGAGTGCGGCACACCGCCATAGCGGCGCAGGTCCAGATACCACTGGAACGCCTCTTCCGGCAGCCCGTGCTGCTGAATGCGCTGCAGCAGCCGCTCGTAGGAGCTCATGCGCTGCGAGCCTCCGATGACTTCGCCGTAGCCCTCCGGGGCCAGCACGTCCACGCAAAGAGCCTTGGTTGGATCCTCCGGGTCGGGCTCCATGTAAAAGGCCTTCACTGCCGCAGGATAGCGGTGGATCATCACCGGACGGTCAAAGCGGGATGAAATGTAGGTTTCATCGGGCGAGCCAAAGTCGTTGCCATACTCGAACTTGGCCTCCAGCGCACCGGCGGCGAAGCCTTCGTCCAGCAGCTTTACCGCCTCGTCATAGGAGAGGCGCGGAAACGGCGTCTGGATGTTCTCCAGCGGCGCAAGATCGCGGCCGATTACGCCCAGCTCGGGCCTCCGCGTCTCCAGCACCCGCCCCACGATGAAGGCGATGAATTCCTCGGCCAGGGTCATGATGTCGTCGAGCGTTGCGTAGGCCACCTCCGGCTCGATCATCCAGAACTCGGTGAGGTGGCGCCGGGTCTTGGATTTTTCCGCCCGGAAGGTGGGCCCGAAGCTGTACACCTTGCCCAGCGCCATGGCCGCCGCTTCCATGTAGAGCTGGCCCGACTGCGTCAGATAGGCCTGCTCGTCGAAGTAATCAACCGGAAACAGCGTGCTGGTGCCCTCGCAGGCCGCCGGGGTAAGAATCGGCGGATCGGTGCGGGTAAAGCCGCGCTGGTAGAAAAAGTCATGCATGGCCCGCTCAATCTCCGAGCGGATGCGCAGAATGGCCACCTGCCGCGTCGAGCGCAGCCACAGATGGCGGTGCTCCATCAGGAACTCGACGCCGTGGTCTTTGAGCGAGATCGGGTAGGGCGTCTCGTCGGGCACCCGCTGCACCACTTCGACCGACGCCAGATCCAGCTCATAGCCGCCGGGCGCGCGCTTATCGGCCCGCACCTTGCCGTGGACGATGACGCTGGACTCCTGCGTGAGCCCCTTGACCGTCTCGAAGATCTCGGCCGGCACGGCGTTTTTGGCCATCACGCCCTGCACCACGCCGCTGCCGTCGCGAAAGATGGGAAACAGCAGCTTGCCGCTCTCGCGCAGATTGTAGAGCCAGCCGCGCAGGGTCACATCCTGGCCCTCGAACCGGCCCAGATGTTCAATCGTCGTCATGGACGCCATAGGTCTTCCTGACTGGTCCGCGCGCCAGGAATTGCCCTGGTTCAGCCGTTCAACGTCCCGCCATTCAACGTCCAGCAGAGCCAGGGACCGGCAGCGCGCGGCGCAACGAAGTATTGTAAGCCCTGGGATGGAAGGCCCTGGAACGGGCTTAGATTTGCGGAGATTGGGAGATTACCCAGGTCAGCTGATTTCCTTGGCCGATTTCCAGTCCCAGGCGATCGTAGGTTTTATCCGTCCTTGGGTCGTAGGTGGCCAGTGCCGTCCCTAACCGGTCATAGGCTTCCAGTTTTCCGAATTCCAGTTCCCGGATTCTCCCCAGTTCCTGGCCTGTTTTGTCTTTCACAATCTGATCCGGCATCGTCTTTTTTACCCTCCTCCGAATGGTCCCGGCAACAAGCCCATGCAGTAGCCTACGACAGCTTTCCAGCGGCAGACAAGCAAGTTCGAATATGGGGTGGGAGCGCGTCCGCCGGCGCTTGCAGCCAAAGGGCCGCCAAGCGCCGGCGAAGGTGAACCGCTGAACACGCGGGACGGCCCCGCGCGAAGGGTTACAAAAATAGCATTTACTTCAGGGTGAGTACGAATTTTACGACAGCGCTAATTTCGTCATCGCTCAGCTTGCCCGCGAACGCCGGCATCTTGCCCTCGCCCTTGGCAACCACCGTGGTCAGCCCGGCTACGCCCTTGGCCTTGACCGCACCTGTGTTGATTGCTGGTACGCCCATGGCGGGAATGGTTTTGGAGCCATCGGCTCCGTGGCAACCGGCGCATTTCGCCTTGAAGGTTGCAGCTCCGTCGGCAGCAAAAAGAGGCATTGCCATGGTGGCAACAATTGCAAATGCAAACATTTTCTTCATGGAGTCTCTCCTGTACTTTTCACTCTTTTTCAGCATCCTGTCCGGCCTCTTCTTTAAACAGAGGCATCGCTCAAGATTCTGACCCAGCTTCCATTCATCCTACCATCGCCCAAGTAAAAACGGCGATGGCGGCCGGACGCGCCTCATGGGCGATCCCGCCTCGTACTCGTACGATCCATTGTGATTTTCAGTCGTTCCGTGACGGAGGCGGCGTGAGAATCGTCACATGCAAGCTTGACCCGCATCACCGCATAAACTTCGGGATGGACATAGCGTCATTGCGCCTGAATGGGAACCTGTAGCGGGCTTACCGAGCAGGTAACGCCGTCAACCGCTTGACCAGGCAGTAAGCGGGGGAAACGAACTCTTCTCATCCAAAGGAGGAGACATGAACCCCAGAACCAAGCCAGTCCCGAGTGCCGCACTGTATCCCGCGGCAGCCAACGAAGGCGAGACCCCGATTACCGGATTCCCCGGCGATGTCCAGGACCTGTTTAACCTGGGAATCGGAGAACTGCTCGAGTTGGAGAGAGCCTCGATGGCCTGCGCCATCGAGATCTACAGAAATGTTTTCTGCTTGCCGCAATTCTTTGCACCCTTCCTCGAAACGACGGCAATGTCCGTGCAAAGCTGCCTGGAGCTGCAGATAAACTGGCTCGACCTGCTGACGCCTGGCGCCGGCAACATGACCGCCAGCAGCGCCTCCGCCATGCAGGACCCGCCAGCGCCGGAAGAGATCGAGGCGGAGTACGCGGAGGACTTCATCGTGGCAACCTTTGAGAACTACTGAGGTTCTCTACGTCCGCGCATGCAGCGGGAGATGGCGCGTTTCGCGCTCCGTACGCCGCGCGGTGACAAGGCGGCCTGAAGCTATACCGGCTTGCGGGCGGCGATGACGCGGGGGATTCCCGCCAGGTCGGCGACCGTGTGAACGCCGTGCCAGCCTGCGAGGAGCGCCCGCACCGCCTCCGACTGCGTGTAGCCGATCTCTATGAGCAGCCAGCCGCCGGAACGCAAGGCTTCCCAGGCCTGCGGGATGAGGCGGCGGATGACATCGAGGCCATCGTCTCCGGCAAAGACCGCCATCGAAGGCTCGTAGTGCTTGACCACCTCCTGCACCTTGTCGGCTTCGTTGTATCCCACGTAGGGCGGGTTGGAGACGACGAAATCGAAGCTGGCATCGCAGACCACCGAGGCGAGCACGTCACTCTGCGTGAAGTGCACGCGGACGTGGAGGTTTTCCGTGATGAGGCGCTTGGCGTTGAGGCGGGCGATCTGCAGCGCCTCCGGCGAGAGATCGACGGCGTGGACTTCGGCTTCCGGAAGCTCACGCGCGAGCGTGATGGCAATGGCTCCCGAGCCGGTGCCCACGTCGATGAGTTTTAGGGGCGGGCCGAGGGCGCATACGCGGATGATTTCTAGGGTGGTCTCGATAAGGTGCTCGGTCTCCGGGCGCGGAATGAGCACGGCGGGCGTGACCAGGAAGTCGGCCTTCCAGAACTCCTGATGCCCGGTGAGGTATTGCAGAGGCTCTCCCGCGGCGCGGCGGGCGATGAGCTGCTGATATTGCGATTGCTCGGCGGAGCTCAGCTCGCGCTCCGGATGGGCGAAGAGGTGGGCGCGGTCGCAGTGGAGAACGTGAAAGACCAGCACCTCGGCGTGCAGGCGCGACTCGTCGATTCCTGCGGCTTCGAGTTGGGCGATGGCCGAGTGGAGCGCCTGGCGGAGTTGCACGTAAGTATTGTACGGCGCGAAGAACGACGGCAGCGGATGTCGAGGCCGCCCGTTGCTTGCGCACACCAGGGTGGCCCATATTCGCCATCATTTGGCGAATGTGGGATCAACAGACTGGCGGCAGGTAGAGGGGAATCGATGTCGTAAGGAGTTGGTGCGGCGCTAGACTTTTGGCATTCTGCTCTCCCACCTTAGCCGCAAAAACGGCGGCGAAGGTGGGGCACCCGTCTCACCGACCCACTACCCGTCTTTTCATTTCAAGGACAAGTACAAAAGAAAATCTCTTCAAAACCGCGTCAGGCGTTGACCGAATCACCCTTGAGTTTTTCGGACTGGAAGTGGGTGATGAGAGCATCGACAAAGGGCTGGAGCTTGCCTTCCATCACCTGATCGAGCTGGTGGACGGTGAGTCCGATGCGGTGGTCGCTGACCCGGTTCTGGGGGAAGTTGTAGGTACGGATTTTTTCGCTGCGGTCGCCGCTGCCCACCTGGGAGCGGCGCTCCTTGGCGAGCGCTTCCTGCTGCTTGGCCTGCTCTAGCTCGTAGAGGCGCGAGCGCAGGACGCGCATTCCCTTCTCGCGATTCTTGATCTGCGATTTTTCGTCCTGGCAGCTGACCACGGTCATGGTGGGCAGGTGGGTGATGCGCACGGCGGAGTAGGTGGTGTTGACCGACTGGCCACCGGGGCCGGACGAGCAGAAGGTGTCGATGCGGATGTCCTTGGCTTCGATCTTGATGTCCACGTCTTCGGCTTCCGGCAGGACAGCGACAGTGATGGCCGAGGTGTGGACGCGGCCCTGGGTTTCCGTGTCCGGCACGCGCTGCACGCGGTGCACGCCGCTCTCATACTTGAGCTGCGAATAGACGCGCTGGCCTTCGATGATGGCGATGACTTCCTTAAGGCCGCCCACGGAAGAATCCGAACTGGAGAGCACTTCGACCTTCCAGTGGCGCGACTCGGCGTAGCGCATGTACATGCGGAAGACTTCGGCGGCGAACAGCGTGGCTTCATCGCCGCCGGTGCCGGCGCGGATTTCAAGAACGACGTTCTTTTCGTCGTTGGGATCTTTGGGCAGCAGCAGAACCTTGAGCTCGGCTTCCACGGTGGCGAGCTGCTGTTCGAGGGTCTGCAGCTCCTCTTCGGCATAGGCGCGCATCTCGGGATCGGTTTCGGCTTCGAGCATGGCGCGCGAATCGGCGATGCCCGCCTGGAGCTTCTTGAACTCCTGATATTTTTCCACGATGGGGACGAGCTCGCCCTGGGCCTTGGCGGTCTTCTGATAGTTGGCCGAGTCGTTGACGATTTCCGGAGCCGAGAGGGCTTCGTTGAGTTCTTTCCAGCGGGCTTCGATTTGAGCTAGGCGGTCGAACATGAGATTCCTGAACTTTCAGGCCGCGCGGGGCAAACACGCCGCAGCCGGGAGAAATGAATTGGAATGGAGCAAAGCGGGCAGAGCGCGGCAGGCGCCGCTAGAGATGACGCTGGGAAGCAATCGTTGAGGATGGGTAACGCTTCGCTGCCGTTCGCGCGGTGATCATGCGATGACCAGCTCTCCGCCCTGCCGCTGCTCGATTTCCATGGCGTGGTTGAGGGCTACGATGGCGCACTCGACCTGGGTATCGTCGGGCGGCTGGGTGGTGATGCGCTGCAGCCAGAGACCGGGAGCGGTCATCATGGCAAACAGCGAGGAGCGCTTACGGGCCGCATAGCGGATGATTTCGTAGGAGCCGCCGGCGATCAGCGGCAGCAGAAGGATGCGCGAGGCAAAGCCCATCCAGAATCCATGCACCGGAACCAGCGCGTAGACACCGATTGAGATGATCATGACGGTCATCAGGAAGCTGGTGCCGCAGCGCGGATGATACGTGGAATAGCGCTGCACGTTGGCAGCGGTGAGCGGATCTTTTCCCTCGAAGGCGAAGACGGTTTTGTGCTCGGCACCGTGGTACTGATAGACGCGGCGAATATCGCTCCAGCGCGAGGTGAGCCACATGAAACTGATAAAGATGGCCAGGCGGATGATGCCTTCCACCAGGGCAAACAGCGCGGAGTTGGACGTCTGATGCGCCCAGTGGCGCAGCGAACGGGCCGCCGCAAAGGGCAGGAACTTGTACATGAAGATGAAGAAGCCGAGCGAGAGCGCGATGTTGAATCCCGCCACCCATCCGTTCATCTCCAGCATTTCTCCGCTGGCGGTCTTTTCGTCTTCCATGGCGACATCGGCCGAGTAGCGCAGGGCCTTGAAGCCGAGCGTCATGGCCGTGCCGAGGGTGACGATGCCGCGGATGATGGGCCAGCCCTTCCATGGGCTCTTCTGGCTCGGCCGGTCGAGCGGCTCGGAGTGAATCGCGAGTTCTCCGTCCGGCTTGCGTATGGCGATGCCCCAGGCGTGCGGGGAGCGCATCATGACGCCTTCCAGCACGGCCTGTCCGCCGATGAGGGTCTCCTCAGCGCTTTCCAGGGCAAGAGAAAGCTGTAAGGCAGTATGGAAGCGCAGGTGGGAGCGGAGAGACATGTTCTTCATGATAAATGCGGAATCAGTCGGCGGGAAGCGGAACGGATCAACCGGCTAGTAACTCTAACGATAATAATAGTATGGCGTCCGGGCGCCGTCAAGCGCGGGGGGCCGGCTGCGGCTCGCTGCCGGCACAGGACGGGGCAAGGCAGACCTTGTTGCGGCCGTTTTCCTTGGCCTGATAGAGGGCCATGTCGGCCGAGTGCACGATGTCGTCGCGGGTAATGCCGTTGGCGGGGAACTCGGCGACACCAACGCTGATGGTCACGGGCATAGACACTCCCGCATACTGGCCGTTGGCGACGGCGAGGCGAAGTTTGTTGGCCACCGCGGCGGCACTGCCTCCCTGCGTGGCGGGGAGAACCACGGCGAACTCCTCGCCTCCGTAGCGGCAAACCACATCGACCTTGCGCAGATGGCGGTTGAAGATGGTGGAAACCGCGCGCAGAACATCGTCGCCGATCATGTGCCCGAAGTCGTCGTTGATCGTCTTGAAGTGGTCCAGATCGATCATCAGCACGCTGACGCCGCCTCCATAGCGGGCGGCGCGGGTAATTTCTTCCACCAGACGGGAGTCGAAATAACGGCGATTGAAGACGCCGGTCAGTCCGTCGCGGTAGGCCAGCTGACGCACGCGATCCACGTAGCGGGCGTTCTGGGTGGCGGTGGCCAGAATGTCGGCGACCGATTCCAGGGCCTGAATGTCATTGGGCTGGAACGCCTTGCCTTGGGCGGTCACACAGGCCAGAAGGCCGAGATTTTCTCCAAAGGAGACCAGCGGAAGGCTGACCTCTTCGCGGCCGTCCCCTTCGGTGGTAAAAGCGTGGCTCTCCGGCATGATGTCGCCCGTCTTGAGAGCCCTGGGGAGATCTCCCTGCTGGGCGCGCAGGATGAGATAGCCGTCCTCGTCGCGCAGGAAGATGGAAACATAATCGACCGGAAACGAGTGGGGAAGCTGCGTGCAAAGTCGGTCGAGCAGCTCCTTCAGGTCCACTTCGACGGTGGTCCGCTTGGCGATGGCGTTGATGGCCTCCAGCTGCGCGGCGCGGCGCTGCAGCATGGAGTAGAGCTTGGCATTCTGCAAGCCGATGGACGCCTGGGTGGCGAACAGGGTGAGCAGGTCCACGGTTTCGTTGTCGAAAAAGTCGGGACGGTCGCTCTGGCAGTCGAGCACGCCGACCACTTCATCGCGCACCATGAGGGGAATGGCCAGCTCGGAGCGGGTGCTGCCGCGGGTGCCGAGGTAGCGCGGGTCGGTGGTCACATCCGCGGAATAGATGGGGCGGCGGGCCTTGGCGGCGGTGCCGGCAATGCCTTGGCCAAAGGGCACCAGAACGTCGCTGGGCAGCACGCAGTCGCCGAAATGGGCGCGAACCGACAGTTGCTGGGTGGATTCATCGAGCAGCATGATGCTGCCGTTTTGCAGGTGAAAATAATCGCGGACGATCTCCAGGACCTGGTTCAGGACCTCGTCCAGATCGAAGGTGGACAGCACCGCCTGGCTGGCGTCGTAAAGAATTGCAACCCGTTGCATGCGTAAGTCCTAGGGGACAACGAAGTCGGCCGAGCCCAGAGCCAATAGTACATCAACGCGGCGGGCGAAGCGTTTTTTTGCGCTGGCCACGGAGTTTCAGCAAGCCCAAAACAACCAGGCAGAACCAGAAGTCCACGGCCAATCCCAGGTCGATCCCGGCGGTGTTGTGGCGGGCGGGGGACGGCAGAAAGCCGGAGCAGGCAAAGTAGAGCGCATTGCCAATCAACACCGCCGCCAGCGATCTCCAGAAGTTCTCCGACAGGTTCATCGCATTTATTTGGAGCACACGGAGAGCGGAAAAGTTGGCAGAAAGATGCACAGGGAGCCGGGAACCCTGACGCCGCGCTGGAAGCGGTCTCATAAATGGATTGAGGCACCTGATCGGCTTTTCCCTCAGCGGCTAAAGCCGCGCGAAAAGAGCTTTCTTGCGGCACGACTGAAGTCGTGCCCTTTCAAAACCGGTCGCGCCCTTTCAAAACAAGTGGTGCCCTTTTCAAAACCGGCTAATGAGACCGCCTCCAGGTTCCTGACGCGTGGCATGCGATACCATGGCGAGGCATGCCGGAGCTCGATACAGACGTTCAGTTTTTGAAGGGCATTGGCCCGCGCTTAGCCGAGACGCTGGCCGGCAAGGGGATACGCACCCTTGAAGACCTGCTCTATCATCTGCCGTTCCGCTACGAAGACCGCATCAACCCGCGCAGCATCGAGCAACTGAAGCCGGGCGAGATGGCTTCGGTGATCGCCGAGGTGCGCAGCAGCGGGTTGTTCAAGACCCGGAGCATGCCGATCTTTGAAATGACGGCGGGGCAGGGACGCAGCAAACTGAAGTGCCTGTGGTTTCGCGGCGGCTATCTGGAAGGAAAGTTCAAGCCGGGCGCGCTGGTGGCGCTCTACGGAAAGGTTGAGTTTTCCAGCTTCGGGCGCGGCGGACTGCAGATGCTGCAGCCGCAGTTTGAGATTCTGCATGAACCGGCCGCAGACGGCGAAGCCGCGCCGGAGAGCGAGGAGCAGAAGCACTTCGAGTCGCTGGAAACCGGACGGATCGTGCCCATCTACGAGGCGACGGGAAAGCTGAACGCGCGCTGGTTCCGGCGCTCCATCCGGACGGCGCTGGAGCAGATGCCGGATACAATCTTCGACGCGATTCCGGCGGCGATTCGCGGGCGGATGGGGCTGATCCCGCGCGGCGAGGCCTTCTGGCGCGTGCACTGGCCGGAGGCGGGAGAAAGCTTCCCGGACCTGCTGGCATCGCGCACCCCGGCGCATCGACGGCTGATCTTCGAGGAGCTGTTCTTCCTGGAGCTGGGCCTGGAGTTGAAGCGCCGCAAGGCACGGCTGGAGCCGGGCATCGCATTCGAAATGAGCGCGGCAGTGCGGGCAGCGCTGAAAAAGATGCTGCCATTTCATCCCACTCGCGCGCAGAAGCAGGTGATGAAGGAGATCGCATCCGACATGGCGCAGGCCTCGCCCATGCGCCGCCTGCTGCAGGGCGACGTGGGTTCGGGCAAGACGATCGTGGCCTTTGAAGCCGCCACGGTGGCGATGGAAAACGGCTACCAGGTGGCGATGATGGCGCCGACCGAGATCCTGGCCACGCAGCACTACTTTTCCGCGCGGCGGATTCTGGAGCCCTCGGGCTACCGGATTGTGTTGCTGACCGGATCGCTCGAAGCTGGACGCAAGCAGGCCATCCGCAGCCACGTGGCGCGCGGCCACGCACAGATGGTGATTGGCACCCACGCGTTGCTGGAAGACAAGGTGGAGTTCGAGAAGCTGGGGCTGGTGATCGTGGACGAGCAGCACCGCTTTGGGGTGATGCAGCGGATGAAGCTGATGCGCAAGAACAGCGAGGTGCAGCCCGACGTGCTGGTGATGACCGCAACTCCGATTCCGCGCACCCTGGCCCTGACTCTGTATGGCGATCTGGATGTGAGCGTGATCGACGAGTTGCCGCCCGGGCGCACCCCGGTCAGCACTCGGGTTCTGGCGGACGACCGCGCCGGGGAGGTTTGGGAGTTCGTGCGCAAGACCGTGATGGCCGGGCAACAGGCCTACGTGGTCTACCCGGTGATTGAGGAGAGCGAAAAAGATACCGGGCTGAAGGCGGCCATCAAGATGTACGACGAGCTGCGCCGGAAGGTGTTCCCCGAATTGAAGGTGGGGTTGCTGCACGGGCGGATGAGCGCCGAGGAGAAAGACGAAATCATGCGCCGCTTCAAGGGCGGCGAGTTGCAGCTGCTGGTGGCGACCACGGTGATCGAAGTGGGCGTGGACGTTGCCAACGCGACCCTGATGGTGGTGGAACACGCCGAGCGCTTCGGGCTGTCGCAGCTGCACCAGCTGCGCGGACGCATTGGCCGGGGCAGCGCCAAGTCGTATTGCGTGCTGATGACCGGCGGCAAGATCAGCGAAGAGGCGCAGCAGCGGCTGGAGACGATGGCCGCCACCTGCGACGGCTTTGAAATTGCAGAGAAAGACCTTGAGCTGCGCGGCCCCGGCGAGTTTTTCGGCACCAAGCAGGCCGGGATGCCAAGCCTGCGCGTGGCCAACCTGGTCCGCGACCGCAAGCTGCTGGAGCTGGCCAAAGCCGAGGCGCGCGGGTTGCTGGAAGCCAACAACACCGAGGCAACTCCAGAGGAGAAGCGCATGGCGGTGCAGTATCTGCGGACGCACTGGAACCGGCGCTACGGGCTGGTGGAAGTTGGGTAGGCCATTGGCGCTGCTCGAGATGGGAAGATTCGTGTAGGCTAAGTGGCATGATTGCGGGCATTGGCGTGGACCTTTGCGAAGTGGATCGGATGGAATTGGCGATTCGGCGGCACGGCGAACGCCTGCTGAATCGCATCTATACGGAGGCTGAGCGCAGATACTGCGAATCCAAGCCGAATCGCATGGAGCGCTTTGCCGGACGCTTTGCCGCCAAGGAAGCGGCGATGAAAGCCATCGGCACGGGATGGAGCCGCGGGGTGGGCTGGCGCGATTTCGAAGTGACGCGGGCAGCCAGCGGACAGCCGGTCATCCTCTTTCACGGTGCGGCGGGCAGGATTGCGGCCGGACTGGGAGTGACGCGGGCGCTGGTGTCGATCACCCACATCCGCAGCCTGGCGATGGCGCAGGTCGTGCTGGAGGCCGAGTGAAGAACGTGGGCCGCTTTCGGCGGGCGAAAATGCAGAGCGGGTTTGTTATGATTCGAGTCAGTTTCGATTGGAGAAACCGTGCCTAGTCAAAAGCAGCTTCGCTGGGCTCAGCTTCGGGTGGGGCTGACCGTGGTTTTCGCCGCAGTGGTGCTGGCGTTCCTCATCTTTTTGATGAGCGGCACGACCGGCCTGTTTACGCCGACGTTGCGGCTTTACAGCTATGTGGATAACGCCGGGGGATTGCGCAACGGCGCGCCGGTGCGGCTGCAGAACGTCGATATCGGGAACGTGGAGAAGATCCGCATCGTGAACCATCACGATGCCGACGGCGCAACCACTCCGGTCCAGATCGAAATGAAGGTGAACGCCAAGTTCCGGCCGTTTCTGCACACCGATTCGCAGGTCCTGCTGTCCACGGCAGGCGTGCTGGGCGAAACCTTTATCGATATCGATTCGACGCAGGCCAAGGGCGGCGAGATTTCCAATGGCGCCGAACTGCCATCCCAGTCGGTACCCGATATCCAGGACGTAGTGCGCAGCTCGCAGTCCACGTTGAAAAACGTCAACGTTCTGGTCGGCCGCCTGAATAACATCGTCAGCGCGGTGGAGGACCAGAAGGGCTCGGTGGGAAAACTCATCTACGACAAACAGCTCTACAACAACCTGAACAGTTCGGTGAAACAGGTCAATGACATGCTGACCGACGTCAGCAACGGCCACGGCAGCCTGGGCAAGCTGCTGACCGACGACACGCTGTACAACCGGGCCAACGCAACCCTGGACAAGCTGAACACCGCGGCCGACAGCATCAATAACGGCCACGGAACCGTCAGCAAACTGCTGCACGACCCGTCGCTGTACGACAACGCCAACCAGACGCTGGCCAAGACCAACGAGCTGATCGACGGGATCAACCACGGCAACGGCGCGTTGGGCAAGTTTGCCAAGGACCAGGCGTTTGCCAACAAGCTGGATTCGCTGGTGACCAATCTTTCCACCATCTCGGCGGACCTGCAGGAGGGCAAGGGTTCGGCGGGCAAGCTGCTGAAAGACCCCGCGCTCTACAACGACGTGGACCACTTAATGCTGGAGAGCCGCGACCTGGTCTCCGCCGTCCGCGCCAACCCGAAGAAGTATCTGAGCATCAAGCTGCACATCTTCTAGGGGCAGCCTGACGCATCGCCGGAGCAGATAGAAATGAGTGAGGCCCGCGAAGGCGGGCCTTTTCCATGCGCGCGAATCGACGCCCTCAGGAGGTGTGCCGGATCGCTTTCCAGATGGCAACAACCACCGTTCTCACCGGATCGAACTCGGTCGCAACCAGAAGTGTGCCGAGATAGAAACAGGGATAGACAAAGCCCGGAGCGTTCGCAAGCCAGCGCAGCGGGAGACGAGCGTTGAACTCGCGAACGCCCTTGATCAAGGACAGACTGGCAATGCCGACACCAAGAAGCGCACCCCCCAAAATGTCCGTCGGGAAGTGAATTCCCAGGTAGAGACGGGGCAGGCACACGATGAAGAAGGCATGGCAATAGGCGAGGATTCCAACCTTGCGCGAGATGAAAAATAAACAGGTGGCGAGCGAGAAGAACAATACCGCGTGGTCACTGGGGAATGAATTCCAGTGAATCATGTCGAGGCTGGTAGTTCCGGTGGGGAGCACGAAATGAAGCGCCGGATTGTAGCGCGGGCGCTCACGCAGCGGCAATAAGAAGGCAAGCGTCCTGGCGACGACCAGGGCCACAATCGACATCACGACGCCCGAGAGGACGAACGTCCGATCGCTTTCCTCGGTTTCGCAATCGCGAAACCAGGCCCACCAGAACAAGGCCGTAATGACCCCGCCCTTGAGGAGCAGGTTGTTGGCGGCCAAGTCCACAAATCTGTCGAACAGCCCGGATCTCTGCGCAAACTGATTGAGGAAGCGGAGAATGTTGGCGTCGAACGGATTAATGTTTTCTCTCCAATACGCTGCGATTATGACTTGGACACTGTCATCCGTCCACCTATCTTTCGTCCTTGTCCATTGGGCATCAGGGCTAAAGCTTAGAGCCGGGGAGACACGGCGCTCTCCGCCTGCTCGTGGGCGTGATAGCTGGACCGCACCAGCGGGCCGGATTCCACGTGCTGGAAGCCCATTTTGTCTGCCTCCTGCTTGAGGAAGGCGAACTCCTCGGGCGGGTAGAGGCGCTTGACGGGCAGGTGATTGCGCGAAGGCGCAAGGTACTGGCCGATGGTGAGAATGTCCACCTTGCGCTCGGCGAGGTCGCGGCAGACCTGCAAAAGCTCGTCCATGTCTTCGCCCAGGCCGACCATGATTCCGGTCTTGGTGATGGTGGTGGGCGAAATTTGCTTGGCCGAAGAGAGCAGGTTGAGGGTGCGCTCATAGCGGGCGCCGCTGCGGGCCACGCGATAGAGGCGCGGCACGGTCTCGGTGTTGTGGTTCAGGATGTTCGGCTTCGCGTCGAGAACAACCTCCAGGCAATCCTGGTGGCCCTGGAAGTCGGGGATGAGCACCTCGACCGAGCAGTCGGGCTGGAGGCGGCGGATTTCGCGGATGGTTTCGGCAAAGATCCTGGCGCCGCCGAGGTTGTCGTCATCGCGATTGACGCTGGTGACGACGGCGAACTTCAGTCCCAGCCGGGCAACCGCCTCCGCGACGCGGCGCGGCTCGTCGAAGTCAATCGGCTCGGGACGCCCCTTGGGTACGGCGCAGAAGCCGCAGCGCCGGGTACAGAGGTTGCCCAGCAGCATGAAGGTCGCGGTGTGATGGTTCCAGCACTCGCCGATATTGGGACACTGGGCGGACTCGCAAACGGTGTGCAGGTTGAGTCCGCGTGCCAGCTTCTTGAGCTGGTGATATTCCTCGCCCACGGGAGCCTTGGCGCGCAGCCAGTTGGGCTTGGGTGCGGGCTTGGCGGAAGCGGACTGGATCTGAATGAGCTCGGAGGTTGCCATCGCTTTGTCTAGTGTACGATGCCGGCGCGACGGACGCGGACTCCAATTCTCTGCCCGTCCGCCGGCTTCCACCGCTGGCTGCCGGGATTGCTCAGAGCGTCTTGAGGTAGGCCAGCAGATCGTCGAGCTGGGAGTCAGTGATCGTTCCGCTGAATGAGGGCATCTTGGCGCGCCCGCGCATAATCACCTCGCTGATGCGGTCGTCGTTGGCCGGCTGTCCGCTGGGCAAGTACTGTTTTTTGTAAAGGTTGCGCAGGCTGGGGCCGTGCAGTCCGTGGGAGGAATAGGGCTCGTGGCAGCGGGCGCAATTGGCGTCAAAGACGTGGCGTCCGATGGCTTGGGTCGGATCGAGTCCCAGTTCGGCGTCGGTCTTTCGGGGTTCGGCGTTGCAGCCGGCAATGGCCAGCAGTGCGAGGACGCAGAGCAGTGCGAGGACGGTCGGGTAACGCTGCGCTGCCGGCCGCTGGCGCCGGGCGGGGCCGCGAGTAAGAAGGAATTTCGAGCGCGAGTGAGCTGGCATGGTCGGAATCGGGTACCATCTTATCGCAATGGCCATTCTGGTCAAAAACGCACGTGTGGCGGCCTCGCCCGAGGACGGGGCACGCGTGCTGGTGGAGCGCCGGAAGCCGGGCGGAATTCGGAGCGAATCGCTGGAGCTGCGCGCCTGGCTGGCGGCACTGGCGCCCAGCGATCCGCTGCGGCGCTGGTTCGAGGAGCGCCCGCGGCAGTGGCCGCTCTTCCGCCGCCGCTACCTGGCCGAGTTGTGCACCGAAGAAGCCGCTGCCGCGCTGGGCATGCTGCACGAGTTGGCCGCCAGCGAATCGTCCATGACCCTGCTGACCCTGGCCGGGGAGCCGGAGCGCAGCCACGCGGCCATTCTGCGCGACCTTCTGCAGGGGACCCGAAAACCACCGTCGTCCACCGGGCCGGCGCGAGCGGCCGGCGTACGCGTGCGCGCCCCGAGGCCACGATGATCTTTCGCAGCCAATTCGCCGCGCAGGAAAGCCGTGGAGCGCTGCGCCCGGCGTTTGACGCGATTGCCGAGGTACAGCAGACCGCCGCGGTGAGCGACTGGTATGTGACCCAGCCGGATCACGCCCACATCTCCGCCGAGCTGGCGGCAGCGTTCGATTCGCGCAAAGTGCTGCGGCTCGATGAGGCGGTGGTGCGTGCAATCGCACTGCACGATATGGGATGGATGCCCTACGACGGGGACGTGACCGCGCCGCGTGCACCGTCCAGGCTGGGCTCCGGCGTGGCGTTGTCATTTGCCAATACCGAGCCGGAGACCTTTTTGCCCGCGTGGATGGGTTCGATCCAGGCGGCGCAGAGCGCCGGGCCGCTGGGCGGGTTGATCGTGAGCGCGCACTTCGCGCGGCTGACGCACCCGTACCTGGACAGCGGCAAGGGAACGCCGGAGCAGCGCGCACGGGTAGAGGAGTTTCTGTTGCGCGAGGCGGCGCGGGTGGAGCGCCTGCTGCCCCAGGCAGGGGTGCCGGTGGAGGAGATCGAAGCGCTGATCACGGTGCTGCAGTTCTGCGATCTGGCATCGCTCTATTTCTGCGCCAATCCGGAGAGTCCGGTGGAATTGCCGCAGGTACTCAACGGAAGCCGGGTGCAGTTCTGCTTTGAAAACGGCGCGTTCCGGATGCGACCGAACTTGCTCGATCACGTGCTGGTGCTGGAAATTCCGTGCGTGCGCTGGGTGGAGGGAAAGGCCGAGCGCGCGATGGTGCCGGTGAAGGTGCAGTAGGGTTTCCCGCAATTTATTTTATTGGTCCGCTGCGTTTTTGACGAGACGGGAGCACCTATGCAAACAACCGTATCTTAGCGTGATTTCGGATCAAAAGCGGTTGCAGAGTTGGAGTGTCCTGCTCTCCCACCTTAGCCGCGAAAACGGCGGCGAAGGTGGGGCACCCGCCAGGGTAGATCGACTCCGGCTTTCGCGCAAACCGCCGCGCGTGCGAAAATATAAGTTCTGTCTATGACCACCCCTGAAAAACAGCCGAACATCACGCCGGAAGTCATCCGCTCTCACGGACTTTCTCCGGAGGAATACGAACGCATTCTGAAGTGGCTGGGCCGCGTGCCAACCCTGACCGAGCTGGGCATCTTCAGTGTGATGTGGAGCGAGCACTGCTCCTACAAATCGTCGCGCGTGCATTTGAAGCGGCTGCCCACCCAGAGCAAGCTGGTGATGCAGGGGCCGGGTGAGAACGCCGGCATCATCGACATTGGCGGGGAGTGGGCCTGCGCCTTCAAGATCGAATCGCACAACCATCCTTCCTACATCGAGCCGTTCCAGGGAGCGACCACCGGCGTCGGCGGCATTCTTCGCGATATTTTCACCATGGGCGCGCGCCCGGTGGCGGTCATGGATTCGCTGCGCTTTGGGCCGGTCACCAAGCAACACGATCCGGAGATCAGCCGCACCGCACTGCACAAAAACCACGCAGTGGTGGACGGAGTGGTGGGCGGCGTGGCCAGCTACGGCAACTGCTTTGGCGTCCCCAACCTGGGCGGCGAGACGCGATTTGAGAGCTGCTATGCGGGCAATCCGCTGGTAAACGCCTTTGCGCTGGGACTGGTGAAGAAGAACGAAATCTTTTATGCCTCGGCCTCCGGCGCGGGGAACCCAGTAATCTACGTCGGCTCCAAGACCGGTAAGGACGGAATCCACGGGGCGACCATGGCCAGCGAGGAGTTCAGCGAAGGCAGCGAGGCCAAGCGTCCGAACGTGCAGGTGGGCGATCCCTTCCTGGAGAAGCTGCTGCTGGAAGCCTGCCTGGAGGCCATGCAGACGGGGGCAATCGTCGGCATTCAGGACATGGGAGCCGCAGGACTGACCTGCTCGACCTGCGAGCTGGGCGGGCGCGGCGGCGTAGGGCTGGAGATCGAGCTCGACCTGGTGCCGCAGCGCGAGACCGGCATGAGCAGCTACGAAATCATGCTCAGCGAATCGCAGGAGCGCATGCTGCTGGTGGCCGAACGCGGTCGCGAAGAGGAAGTATTCAAGGTCTTCCGCAAGTGGGGACTGGACGCGGTGACGGTGGGCCGGGTGATCGGCGAAAACACCATGCGGGTATTGCACCATGGAGTCAACGTGGCGGAGATCCCCAACCAGGCGCTCACCGACGATGCGCCGCTCTACCACCGCGAGGTGGGCGAGTGGACGGCTCCGGTGCCGCGGCAAAAGCCCGGGGCGCTGCAACTGGGCACGAAGCTGCATTTCAATAGCGGATTTCACAAGCTGCTGGCCAGCCCGAACATCTGCTCCAAGCATTGGGTGTATGAGCAGTACGACTCGATGGTGCAGACCAACACCATGCAGGGACCGGGATCACTGGCGGGCGTGATCCGCATTAAAGGCACGGAACGCGGGCTGGCGATGGCGCTCTATGGCAACGGGCGCTGGTGCTATCTGAATCCGAAGCTGGGAGCGGCGCACAACGTAGCGCGGGCGGCGCGCATGGTGGCCTGCACCGGAGCGCAACCCGTGGCGGCAACCAACTGCCTCAACTTCGGCAACCCGGAGAAGCCGCCCATCATGGCGCAGTTTTCGCAGGTCATCGACGGCCTCTCTGAGGCTTGCCTGGCGTTGGAGACTCCCATCACGGGCGGCAATGTGAGCTTCTACAACGAGACGCTGGGCGAGGGAATTTACCCCACTCCGGTGCTGGGCATCGTGGGCATTCTGCCAGATGTGACCCGGGCCGTGGGAGCCAATGCTGCCGGTCCGGAGCGGGCGATTGTGCTGCTGACGCCAGGACAAAAGGCGCACAGCCCGGAAGAACAGACCGAATTTGGCTCATCCGAATATGCGGTGCACGTGCTGGGTGAGCTCTGGGGAACTCCGCCGCTGCTGGATTTGAAGGACGAAAAAGCGCTGCAGGATCTGCTGCAGGCGCTGGCGGCGGAGGAGCTGGTGGAATCGGCCCGCGACGTGGCCGAGGGCGGCATCGCCGTGGCCGCGGCCAAGATGTGTTTTCCCAAGGGGCTGGGAGTGGAGTTGGACCTGATTTCCGCCGGGCTTCCTTCCGAGTGCGTGCTGTTTGCCGAAGACGCCTCGCGGGTTTTGCTGACCTGCGCCGCCACAAATATCGGAGCGATTGAGCAGATTGCGGTAAAATACGGATTGAACGCGCAACATATAGGCTCCACGACCCGTGAAAAATTTGCCATTCGAATCGACGGCGCTCTGGTAATCGAGGGCGAAGCTGCCGCGTTCCGGCAAAGCTGGCGGCAGGCGCTGGAACAGGCGCTGCAAACCGAAGCGGAGATCGCACCAGCCTGAACCGGTACGAGAGAGTGGACGCTGGGCACGATCGTTGCAAGAAAATTCACAGGGCATCCGGCACGGCTCAGGCCGTGCCATTGCCTTCATCGCACCAAAGCTGAGAAGCACAAGGCGGTAGCCATCATGATCGAGATCGAGTTGGACAAGCTTCACGAAGAATGCGGAGTCGTTGCGGTGTACGGCAACCCTGAGTCGGCCAAGTTGTGTTACCTGGCGCTGCACTCGCTGCAGCACAGGGGACAGGAGTCGGCCGGGATCGCCGCCAGCGATGGCCGCCGCATGACCGTGTACAAGTCGATGGGGCTGGTGGCGGATATCTTCAACGAAGCGGTGCTGGCGAAGCTGCCGGGCCACCATGCCATCGGCCACACCCGCTACTCCACCGCGGGCGACTCGGCGCTGCTGAACGCGCAGCCCATCCAGGTGGACTGCAACAAGGGACGGATTGCGATTGCCCACAACGGCAACCTGGTGAACGCCACCGAGCTGCGCAAGCGCTTCGAGCTGGCGGGCTCCATCTTCCAGACCTCCAGCGATACCGAGATCGTGCTGCACCTGATCGCGCAATCGCACGAGACCACGCTGCCGGATGCGATGGCCGACGCGCTGCGCCGCATTGAAGGCGCATTCTCCTTTGTGATGGCGACCTGCGACCATGTGTTTGCGGCCCGCGATCCGCGCGGCTTCCGTCCGCTGGCCATGGGACGCATCCCAGGCATCGACGGGCAGCCCGATTCCATTGTCTTTGCCTCCGAGACCTGCGCCTTCGATCTGCTGGGCGCCGACTATGAGCGCGACGTGAAACCCGGTGAACTGGTCGTGGTTGGGCCCGAGGGAGTGCACTCGCATTTCTACGCGCCGGCGCTGGCACAGTCGCAATGCATCTTCGAGCAGGTTTATTTTGCGCGGCCGGACTCGCTGGTGTTCGGCAAGAGCGTGCAGGAAAGCCGCGAACAGATGGGACGGCAGCTGGCCCGCGAGTCTCCCGTGGAAGCCGACCTGGTGGTGGGCGTGCCCGACAGCGGACTGACCGCGGCCCTGGGCTATGCGCGGGAAAGCGGCATCCCGCTGCAGTTCGGACTGGTGCGCAATCATTACGTGGGACGCACGTTTATCGAACCCGAACAGCGGGTGCGTGACTTTGGCGTGCGGCTCAAGCTGAATCCGGTGCGGCAACTGCTGGTGGGCAAGCGGGTGATTCTGATCGACGACTCGATTGTGCGCGGCACCACCAGCCAGAAGATCGTGCGCATGGTGCGCGACGCAGGCGCGCGCGAAGTCCACATGCGGATCTCCTGTCCGCCCACCACTTCGCCCTGCTACTACGGCGTGGACACGCCCGAGCGGCGGCACTTGATCGCGGCGCGCAAGTCGGTGGAGGAGGTGCGGGAGTTCATCGGCGCCGATTCCCTGGCGTATCTTTCGCTGGAAGGCGTGCGCGCCTCCTGTGGCGAGCCGGAGGGCGAGTCGCACTACTGTACTTCCTGTTACACGGGAAAGTATCCGACCAACTACGTGGACTTGCATGAGATTCGCCCGGCAGTCGCGCTGGCAAAGTAAGCCGGCCGGCCAGGGACAAGCACTCAGTACGGAACGGCCGCCAGAAGTTCCGCTTTGGGCTGCGCCGGGCACGCGCAGCCGAACCTGCGGCCGGGATTCGCAATCTGGGAACGCAGAATAGTTGACTTCCCGCACCGCCGCGGCCTCCCCGCGGCGCCGCATAGCCTAGAATAGAAAATGCTCCCGCGGTGTGCCTTCGCGCATCCAAAACACCGTCGGCCTGGTGAACATGAAAATTCCGCACAGCTCGCTCGTTCTTGCCCTACTCGGGGCTTCGCTTGTTGCTTTTGCTCAACAGCCTTCGAGCGCTCCACCGCAGACCGGGCCGGCGGCGGCGAACTCTCAGCCCGCTGCGGCTCCCGCGCAGGCTGCCGCCACCTCCCAACCGCCCGACCGCGCCGATGCTTACTACCACTTTCAGCTTGGGCACATGGACGAGGATATGGCGGCTGTCAGCGGCCGGGACGAATACGCCTCCAAAGCGGTGGACGAGTACAAAGCCGCGCTCAAGGCCGATCCGAACTCCTATTATCTGGCCACCTCTCTGGCCGAACTCTATGCCCGCACCGGCGACATCCGCGACGCCGTGGCCGAGGCTGAGGACGTGGTGAGCCGCGACCCGGACAACCTGGACGCACGGCGTCTGCTGGGACGCATCTACCTGCGCTCCATCGGCGACCTGCAGGGCGCCGCGCAGAGCGACGCTGAGACAGTGATCCGCCTGGCCACCGAGGAGTATGAACAGATTGTGCGGCTGGACCCGTCGAGCATCGAGGACCACCTTCTGCTGGGCCGTCTCTATCGTCTGAGCGCTGAGACAGCCAAGGCCGAGTCCGAGTTCCGCACCGCGGTCAAGTTGCAGCCCTCGTCGGAAGACGCGGTGACCACCCTGGCACTGCTCTACAACGAAGAAGGCGATCCGGGGCGCGCCCTGGACATTCTGCAGGCGGTGCCGGAAGGCGACCGCACGGCCCGCATCGATTCCGCGCTGGGCTATACCTACGAGCAGAAAAAGGATTACGCCCGTTCGGTTGCGGCCTATCGCAAGGCGGTGGACCTGGACGGCGACGACCTGGACGCGGTGCGCGGCCTAGCCGAGAACCTGCTCAACGACAATCAGAACGACGCCGCCCTGGAGCAGTACAAAAAGGTCGCCGCCGCCGACCCGCAGGACGCCCAGACGCTGCTGCATCTGGCGGAGATCTACCGCCGCGACGGACAGTTTGACAAGGCTCTGGACACGCTGACCAAAGCCCAGGCCATTGCCCCGGACTCGATGGAAATCGAGTACAACCGCGCTGTGGTGGAAGACGCCATGGGCAAGTTCGACGACGCCGTGCGGCATCTGGAAGGACTGCTGGCGCGTACCGACAAGCCCGATGGAACCTACTCGGCCGCCGAGGGCAACAACCGCTCCATCTTCCTCGAACGCCTAGGCATTGTCTATCGCGACGAGAACAAGACGCAGCTGGCGGTGGACACCTTCCGCAAAATGATTGTCCTGGGTGACGACGCGGCGGTTCGCGGCTATCAGCAGATCATCGAATGTTATCGCGACGCCAAGGACTGGACCGCGGCGACGGCTACCGCGCGCGAAGCCGTGCAGAAGTTTCCCACCGACTCGGGACTGCAGATGACCCTTGCCGGGCAGGAGGCCGACAACGGCCAGGCCGACGCCGCGTTGGCGCGCGTCAAAGCCATGCTCAAGGGAGATCCATCCAGCGACCGTGAGGTCTGGATCGCGCTGGTGCAGATGAACAGCCGCCTGCGCCGCTATCCGGACGCGGAAAAGGCTTTGGCCAAGGCGCTGGAGCTTTCCACCAAACAGGACGAGAAGGACTACGTCAACTTCATCGCCGGCTCGGTCTACGAGCGGCAGAAAAAATATAACGAGGCCGAGAGTTACTTCCGCAAAGTCCTGGCCTCGGACCCCAAGAGCGCGACCACGCTCAACTACCTCGGCTACATGCTGGCCGACCGCGGCACCCGGCTCGATGAGGCGCTATCGCTGATCCGGCGCGCGGTTGCCCTGGACCCGCAGAACGGAGCCTACCTGGACTCGCTCGGCTGGGTTCATTTCAAGATGGGCAAGTACGATCTGGCCGAAGCCGAGCTGCGCAAGGCCGCCGACCGTCTCGACAACGATCCCACGGTGCACGAGCATCTGGGCGACATCTATCAGAAGACCAACCGGCTGAAGCTTGCCGTGGCCCAGTGGGAGCGCTCCCTGCAGGAGTGGAAGCGGACCGTTCCCGCCGAGGTGGACGCCACCGACGTTGCCAAGGTCCAGAAGAAGTTGGACGAGGCCAAGGTCAAGCTCGCCAAAGGCCAGGAGAACGGCCCGAGATAAGCCGGAGCGCATACGATTCCGAGGCCGCCACTCCGGCGGCCTTTGTTTTGGCGTTTTGGGCGTTGTCTTCCGGAATGCGCCCGGCGCGGCCGGACCTCGCGGGGTGCTACACTTCCCCCATGCTGGCCTCCTACGCTGTGCGAGTTGAGTGCTCTCGCGGCCGCCGCTATCCCGAGGCGCCGCATCCCTATCGTGACGATTTCCAGCGCGACCGCGACCGCATTATTCATGCCCGCGCCTTCCGCCGCCTGGAAAACAAAACCCAGGTCTTCACCCAGCGCATCTCCGACCACTTCCGCACCCGGCTCACCCACACCATCGAGGTGGCTCAGATTTCGCGCACCATCGCCGCCGCCCTGCAGCTGAATGAAAGCCTGGTCGAGACCCTCGCGCTCGTCCATGACATCGGCCATCCTCCCTTCGGACACGCCGGCGAGTTTGCCCTGAATCTGGCCATGCGCGAGCACGGCGAGAGCTTCGACCACAATCTGCACGCCCTGCGCATTGTCGAATCCTTCGAGCAGCGCTACGCCTCGCATCCCGGATTGAATCTCACCTTCGAGGTCCGCGAGGGCATCATCAAACACTCGCACGACTACGCGCCCGCCGAGTATCCGGAGCTGGCCGAATACCTGCTCGATCAGAAGCCGCCGCTGGAAGCTCAGCTCATCGACCTGACCGACGAGATCGCCTACAACACCGCCGACCTGGACGACGGCTATGAGGCGCAGCTGCTTCCGCTCGATGGGATTCGCCGCGAGGTCGCCATTTTTGACCGTTACTTCCGCCAGGCGGAGCGGGAGTTCAGCGGCGTGGGAGACAAGCTCAAGTTCAACGAGGCGCTCAAGCGAATGTTGAACCACCTGGTCACCGACCTGATCGAACATACCCGGCTCCGGCTGCGCGACTCGGGAGCACGCACGGTCGAGGACATCCGTCTTTATCCCGATCGTCTGGCCGCATTCAGCCCCGCCACCGACGCCGAGCGCGCCCAGGCCAAGCAGTTTCTCTCACGGAACCTCTACCACAGCGAATCGCTGCTGCCACAAAAGGCGGACGCGGAGAAGATCATCCAGGACCTGTTCCAAGACTGGATGGACCACCCCGCTACCCTCCCGGCCAGCTACCAGCGGCAGATGGAGAGCCAGAGCAAGGCTCGCGTCCTGTGCGACTACATTGCCGGGATGACCGACAACTACATTCTTGATCTGCACAAGAAGCTGCGAGGCCGTAGCGCGGCGCGGTAGCTCTCCGGCTGGCAGGTTGCGCCGCCCCGCCCGGTAATTCCTACATACAGGGTTCATTCCTACCCCATGCGGCTCCCGTACCGGTCTCAAATTTTCATTGAAAATAAAGCAGTTATTTCCATTTTGGAGTTTGGCATTTGAACTGTACTAGAAGAGTGCGAGGCGGTGCACCCGATCTGCAGGATGCGCCGGACAGCGGGCAACTTCCCGCCGGAGGAATTTCATAATGAAACGTCGTTACCTGTACGCCCTGCCCCTGATCGCCACGCTTACCCTGCCGGTGCTTGCGCAGCAAAACACAACCAGCCAGCCGCCTGCTGCACAGACACAGACGGCGGCCGACTCCAACTCGCCCGCCACCAATCCGGACCAGCAGCTGGAGCCGCTCAAGGCCGATAACCACGAAGGTTTCTGGGGACACCTGAATCCATTTGCCCGCAAAAAGTATGTGCAGCGCCAGTTGGCCCCGATCCGGGACCGCGCCAATGAGCTGGATGATCTGACGGCGGCCAATGCCCGGATGCTGAAAGACGTGGACGCCCGCGCCACGGCGGGAATCCAGCGCGCCGACGCGCACGCCGGCGTTGCCGACCAGCACGCCGTAGAAGCCACCAACCGCGCCCAGGCGGCCAACCAGAGCGCCCAGCAGGCCACCACGCAGCTGCACTCCGTCTCGCAGGTGGTGGACAACCTCGACCAGTACCAGAGCGCCAGCCAGATCGAGATCCGCTTCCGTCCGGGAGCCGCAGTGCTGAGCAAGAGCGCCAAGGAAGCGCTCGACCAGCTGGCCGACTCCACGAAGGACCAGAAGGGCTACCTGTTGGAAGTGCAGGGCTTTACGCCCGGACATGGCACGGCTTCGATCCAGCACTCGCAGAACCTGGCCGACTCGGTGGTTCGCTACCTGGTGATCGAGCACCAGATCCCGGTGTATCGCATCTCTGTGCTGGGCCTGGGCAACGCCACGGTGGCGTCGGCTTCGGGAGACCAGACCGCCAAGCCTGAGCACGGCAGCCGCGTCGAGGTCACACTGCTGAAGAACGGCGTGGACACGCTGCAGACCAACCAGCAGGCATCGTCCATGTCTGAGCCCCAGTAGTTTGCGGTTCCCACATTCGCCCAAGAAGGCGGATGTGGGCCACCACCAAACACACAGGCGCGGGCTCAAAAGCCCGCGCTTTTGCATGGTGCAAACGGCCACGGGCATGGCATTCATGCTATCGTTGCCCCATCCCATGCTATTTACCGAGCCATCCGAGTTTTTCTTCACCGCCGGTTATGACTCCCCGCTCGGCCACCTCGATCTCGCCATGAGCGAGCGCGGTCTGGCCGTGGTTGCCTTGCACGGCCACTGGAGCGCTCCGCATGGAAGCCGGCTGCCAAACGCCGGGAACGTTCGCTGGATTGAAGAGCCGGAGCGCTTCCGCGGCGTCTGCTGCCAGCTGGATGAATATTTTGCCGGCACCCGCCGTCAATTCGATCTGCCGCTCGACCTGCGCGGGCCGGAGTTTTACCGGCGCTGCTGGCAGGCTCTGCTGCGCATCCCCTACGGAGAAACCTGGTCCTACGCGCAGCTGGCCGCCGCGGTGGGTTCGCCCCAGGCGTCGCGGGCCGTGGGACAGGCCAACCATCATAATCCGGTGGCGATCCTGGTGCCCTGCCATCGCGTCATCGCCTCCAACGGCAGCCTGGCCGGATACGCCGGAGGACTGGCGGCCAAGGAATTCCTGCTCCATCTGGAAGGCGCGCGCGTTCGTCCGCCGCTTCCGGCGCAGGGCAGCCTGTTCGGCGGAAGAGCGGCCTCCGCAGACGAAGTGCCGGGTGCCCCATCCTAGCCTTCCTTTGGCTAGGGTGGGTCTGTTGAACTTGCCGTTGTTTTAGCCCGTTCAAAAATCTGATTGGCTTGAAGCCGGGCGCGCCCCGCCGTAAACTCCAACCATGCACTCCCACGCCGGGCACTCCCACGGTCACGCTCACTCCCCGCTCACCGCGCGGATGTTGCGCCTTGCCCTGGGATGTACTCTGGCCTATATCGTCCTGCTGGTGGCTGCGGGATTCCGGGCGCACAGCCTGGCGCTGCTTTCCGAAGCCGGACACAATATCTCCGATTTCTTTGCCCTCCTGCTCTCCTGGCTGGCTGCCTATCTCAGCGAGCGGCCTGCCACCAGCACCAAGACCTACGGCTGGCGCCGCGCCGGAGTGCTGGCCGCGTTCGTCAACGCCATCACCCTGATCGTCATCGCCGGCCTCATCTTTTATTCGGCCATCGAGCGGCTCTCGCATCCCGAGCCGGTGCAGGCCGGACTGATGATGTGGGTGGCCGGCGCCGGTGTGCTGCTGAACGGCGCGATCACGCTGATGCTTCTGCGCGGCGGCCGCGATCTGAACCTGCGCTCGGTCATCGTGCACGAGGTGGGCGACACGCTCTCCACGGCGGCGGTGATCGCCGGCGGCTGGGCGATTGCCGCCACCGGCCATAGCTGGATCGATCCCGCGCTCTCCATCGGCATCTCCGCCATGATCGTCTGGTCGTCGGCCGGCATCGTCCGCGAGAGCCTGAACATCCTGCTGGAGGGCGCGCCCAGCAGCGTGGAGATGGCTGCCATCGACGCCGAGCTGCGCGCCGTGCCCGGCGTGCTCGACGTGCACGATCTGCACATCTGGAGCATCGGCAGCGACACCCACGCGCTGTCTTCGCACATCACCATCGCCGACATTCCGCCCTCGGCCAGCAACGCCATTCTCGACGAGCTGCGTAAGATGCTGGCCAGCCGTCACCACATCCACCACACCACGATTCAGTTTGAGAGCGCCGTCTGCGAGTTGGCCGACGGCTGCATTCTGCCCGTGCCCCACGAACATCACCACTCTCCTGCGCCGCCGCAGGAGCACACCGACTGAGGAACCCGCCCATGCGCCTTCCATCCCACACCGTCCTGGCTTTGTTTGCCGTTGCGCTGCTCACCTTTTCCTCCGGATGCAAGTCCCAGGATGTTGTGCTGCCGCCCAGCCCAACCTCACTCATCAACGGCACGCGTGACCGGCTGAACCCCTACCGCTTCACCCTGGCCACCGATCCCGCTTCGCCGAACTTCAACGGCCCGATCACCCTCAAGGTCCACGTCATCGACGCGGCCAATCAACCCGCCGATGGAGTGACGATGCAGGCCGATGTCTCGATGGGAGGCATGGATCAAGGCGCACAGCACGTGACCCTGGATGGCAAAGGGAACGGAGACTACGAGGGCGAGATAAAGCTGGATATGGCGGGCAGCTGGGACGTGGATCTGACCGCCACCAGAGACGACAAGAGCGGGAAGCAGAGACTGAACATCGAAGTGGGCGGCTAACACTTTAAGCTGTCATTTCGAGCCACGCGAGAATCCCTGCACGCTCGAAATCTAGGATGAAGCTGCGAAGTTTTCTTCGAGCTGTTGTAACGTTTTACCTTCCGCGGAAGCGGGCTGGCGCGATTCTCCGATGGCTGCTTACCGGAACTGGCGGGTGCCCCAGGTTCCGCGCCCTGTTGTTCGGGCGCTAACCTGGGAGAGCAAAATGTCTCGGCATACACCAAACCGGGAATCGCTCGCGCGCGTTTATTTTCGCTTTACCTTCACGGAGCACCGATGGGAAGATGGAGCGGAATCCTGAAACTCTGGCTGCATTCCATTCACACCTGCCCGCATTCGCGGAATGCCGGCAGTGCGAGTGCGCGCAGCCTTCGCCTGAGGAACTGAACCATGCGGGTTCGTGTCGTCGCCGTGGTGGCTGCTGCCGCGCTTATCTATTTCGCCGTCGTCCACCGGGGCGGGCTCAACGGCCTGCCCGATCCCACCACTCTCCTGATCAGCCTGCGCAACCCGCCGTTCCACTTCACGCTCAGCACCGAGCCGGAGCCGCCCAACAGCGGCAGCCCGATTCTGCTGAAAATTCACGCCACCGATGCCTTCAACCACTCCGCCGACGGCCTGACCATCGAGGCCGATGTCTCGATGGACGGCGCGACTCGCAGCGCACGGCACGTCACCTTGCACGGAGAAGGCAACGGCAATTACCGGGGCGTGGTCGATTTCGAAACCGCAGGCAGCTGGGATGTGTATGTGACGGGCACGAAAGGCGGCGAGAAGAGCTGCGACAAAGTCAGCATCGAGGTCACCAGTCCACCCGCGCCGAACAGCGACGATGACGACACGGCATCCTGAGCGAGCCGCGGTTGAACCGGGCTATCGGACGTTGCGCAATTCGATCTGGCCGGCCATGGTTCGTATGTCAATCGTCGGCCCGCCGCCGTGAATGACGCCCTCGACGGAAACGCTGCGCGGGCCGTACTCGGCAAGGCCATTGGAGGTCTTCAGATCGGGGAACTCGCTGAAAATGTGGTGCAAGGGACAACTCCCGGCCACCGCGCGGATGGTGCCGGGAACTGAGCCTGCAAAATACACCACAATGTCGCCCAGGTTGGTGACCAGTTCGGAGTTGCGCGTGGAATTCCGGTCTCCGACGAATTCGGCGGTAATCTTTCCCATGCCGGTGTGGGCGTCGGCGCCCTGGGCGAGCTTCCACAGCTCAATGTTGCCTTGGGCGGTTCGGGCCACCACCTCACCGTGCGCCACGCCGACGCGAATGTTGCCGCCGCCGGTATCCGCCGTTACATCCCCGTCCATTTCGCCCAGACTGATGTTGCCGCCCGCGGTGCGCACCGTCAAGGTCCCCATGCAGCGCACTACCTCGATGTTGCCGCCGCCGGATTCCACATGGCCCCGGGCAATGGCCTTCAGATAGATATTGCCGCCCAGCGACGAAATCTCCAGATCACCCACCGCGGCATCGACCCGAATCTCTCCGCCGCCGCTGCGAATCAGGGAGTCGCCCACCCGGTGATTGACCGTGACCGAGCCGCCCATGGTCACGGCGTGCAGCAGTTGTGCATCGTCGATTTCGATGTCGCCGCCATGGGTTTCCAGGTCGAGGTGATCGACCCCGCCCTGGATCGCGATTCTGCCCGCCAGGGTATCGACGTGCACCGATGTGGTGACCGCAGGAATCTGCAGAATGAGTTCGGCGTGCACGGCCAGATCAATCGGACCCACCGTCTGGATCAGGACTTCTCCGCTTCTGCGTCCTATGCCGAGATGAAAGCTGCTGAACTGCCGGCGCGCATCGTCTTCCAGCAGCTCTTCGGAGCGCAGCCGGAGGAGGTAGCTGGCCGACTTGGCTCCGGACACCACCCGCACCGCTCCCACAAATCGCGTCACTTGCAGGGATTTTTCACTGCCCAGCGGGCCGCTGCTCTCCTGCACCCAGCCGGTGCCATCCCGCACCACGCGCTGCTGGGGCTGCGCGGCCAGAGCCGGAAGCAGCGCCGCAAACAGCAGCAGCACCCAGACCGCTCGCACGCGCCTGGGGTTGCGTATATGATTGCGTATCTGCTGCGCCCTTACCATTTGCGCTTGGGCATGTTCTTCCGCCTCGCCGGCCCTATCCATCGTTGCCTCTTCTACTCTGTGCCCCATAACCCGGTGCCGACCGGCTCCTTGAGCACGCGGGAGGATTGCTCGCGGATGTATTGGTTGGGATCTTCCTTGGCTAACTGGGTCAACGACAGCCGCACGCTGGTATCGCCGCGCACCGCCTCCAGCGCCTTGAGCGCGTCGGCCCGAACTCCCGGATTGTTGTCATTCAGCAGCGACTCCAGCAAGGCGTTGCGCACGCGGATATCGTGTTTGACCATGGGAGTCAGCGCTTCTTCGGCCTTGAGGCGCACCCCGGGGTTGTTGTCTGAGCGCAGCGAATAGATCAGGCTCTCACGCACCGCCGGGTCGTCCGGGTTCCTCTGCAACAGCGCCACCGAGTCCATGCGCAGTCCCGAATTTACGGTGTTGCGCGACGCCATCACCAGCAGCGCCTGGATCTGCGGATCGTTCACCGAACCCTGCACCGTCTCCGGCAGGGCCCGTTCATAGTCGATGCGTACGCGATTGGTGCCCGGCTCCTGGATAATATCCTGAATGCCGGCGATGGAAGCCTCCTGCTGCCCGGCAGGGGCTGCCGCGCCGTGCAGCGAGGCGCTCATGTGATACATCGTGCCCACGCCGCCGCCAAAACCGATCATGAAAATCACGCTGGCCAGGGCGGGCGAGAAGCGCACCTGCCGCAGCAGTGCAAACGGGTCCATCACCCAGCTCCAGCCGCGGCGCCGCGGTGCATGTTCCAATGCGGCGGCGAGCTGGATGCGCGCCGCGGTCAGAAGATTGGGCGTTACCTCCAGCTGCGGCAGCTCGTTCATCTCACCATGAAACTTCTGCATCGCCAGCAACTCGGCGGCGCATCCGGGGCAGCGCGCGGCATGCCCTTCCAGCTCATGACGCGCATCGTCGGCCAGTTCGTTGTAGAGATAAAGCGAGATGTTTTCCCGTACCCAGTCGCAATTCATAATTGCCTTCTTCGCATCGCTGCTTCTAATAGACTTCTGCAAACCTTGATCACTTCTCTAACTTCAGATCGCCCAGGGCCGACCTTAACTTCTTCGTTGCCCGGAACAGGGTGTTCTTCGCCGTCTCTTCCGTGGTGTTCAGGGCCTCGCCGATGGTGCGCAGCTTCAACCCCTGGTAGTGCTTCATCTCAAAAACCATGCGCTCTCGCGGACTAAGTTTGGTCAACGCCTGGGCAATCCGCCCGCCCAGTTCGCGCCGCATCAGATCCTGCTCCGGACTGGCCCCGGCCCGCAGGTCGGGCAGCTGCTCCAGGAGATCGATCTCTTCCCCCTCCGAGCCGATCCGCACCCCGGAATCTTCTTTGCGAACCTGCCTGCGCCGCAAATAATCCATGCACAGGTTGGAGACGATCCGGTACATCCATGTGTAAAAAGAACACTCGAAGCGAAAGCTTCCCAGGTTGCGGTACGCCTTCATGAAGGCTTCCTGGTAAATATCCTTGGCCTCGTGCTCGGAGCCGGTCAGATGCAGGGCCAGCCGCAACACCGGCTGATCGTACTGGCGAACCAACTCTTCGAACGCAGCCTTGTCGCCCTGCTGCGCCGCGCGAATCAGTTCGGCATCGTTTACCCGGCTCGGGCCCTGGCCCACCATGATTTCCCTTTGGGGAACCTGTCACTTCGCCCGAAAGCCAGCGCTTCAATCCTCGCCGCAGAGGCGGGAACTGTTGCGTACACTGGTTGGACGGGACAAAGTCCGGTTCGTTAGCAATCTATTTTGCAATCCTAAATGCAGAAAGGCCAGCGCCACCGGCGCCGGCCTCCGCAGAACCCCATCCGCAATATTATGCGGTCGGCTCTTCGTTGTCCTGCTTGGCCACGACCACCTGAATCTGCACCGTGACTTCCTTGTGCAGTTTGAGGGCCACGCTGAACTCGCCCAGCGACTTCAGCGGCTGATCCAGCTCGATCTTGCGGCGATCGACGGTAAAGCCCTTGGCTTCGAGCTCGTGCGCAATGTCGGCCGAGGTGACCGAACCAAACAACGCGTCGTGCTCGCCGGCTTTGCGGGCAAACTGCAGGCTCACGCCGGCAAACTGCTTGGCCAGCAGCTCCGCATCGCCCTTTTCCTTGGCCACCTTGCGGACCGACGAAGCCTTCATCTGCTCGATGACCGCCTTGTTGGCCTTGGTCGCTTCCACGGCAAGCTTTTTCGGCAACAGGTAGTTGCGGCCATAGCCCTCGGCCACACTCACCACTTCGCCACGCGCGCCCAGTTTGGCAACATCTTCTTTCAGAATGACTTCCATGACTCAATCCCTCTCTAGTCTCACGCCTTCAGCGCCGCGCCCGTGCGCCGCCAAAGCGGCGGCAACGGAGCTTAGCGGGTCGCCGCGAAGGGCAGCAGTGCGATGTTGCGCGCCTGCTTGATGGCCTCGGTGACGCGGCGTTGATGGGGCGTGCAAACTCCCGTCAGGCGGCGCGGAACGATTTTGCCGCTCTCGGCCACGAAGCCGGAGAGCAGACGCACGTCCTTGTAATTAATGCTGTCGATCTTCTCGGTGCAGAACTTGCAAACCTTCTTGCGCCGGAAGAACTTGCGACCGCCATCGCGACCGCTGCCGCCGGGACGTCCACCACCGCCGCCGGGGCGGGGTCCCGAAGAGGACCGGGGACCGGAGGGACGCGGTGCGCCGCCTTCGGATGGCGCTGCTGCTTCGGACCTCTCCGGAGCTGCCTGTCTAGTGCTCTCGTCTGCCATAACTCTCCTTGTTGGCGCCTGGGGCGCCGGAACTATCATGATCGTTTGCTGCGGCGCGCCGTCAGGCGACCCGCTTAAATCGTTGCCGGAGGAACTTCCGCCGGAGTCTCGGCCGGAGCTGCCTCATTGGCCGGAGCCGCCGCATTCTCGGCTGCCTGGGCTGCCGCATTTTCGGCCGCCTGGGCTGCCGCAACCGCCGCGGCCTGGCCCTGCGTTCCCTGCCCTTTGAGCTTGGAATCGCGCAGCTTCTTGACCTTCGCCAGGCGCTTCTCCTCCTCGTCGGTGCGGACGGTGATGAACTTGATCACCAGTTCCTGCACGCGCAGGCGGCGCTCCAGCTCCTTGAGCACCGAACCGGGGCCCTCGACGAAGGCCAGAATGTAGATGCCATCCTGGAACTTCTTTACCGTGTAGGCCAGGCGGCGCTTGCCCATTTTGTCAAAGCTGGTCACCTTGCCGCCGGTGGCGGCAACGTTGGTCTCCATCGTCTGGAGAAGGCGGTCCATATCCTCCTCGGTGGTATCCGGACGAAGGATGAACATCACTTCATATTTACGATCCATCTGCTCTCTCCTGGGCTGCGCTTGCGCTTGCCCTCAATCCCTACTCCGCTTGCCCGGCCCCGTTCACCTTCTGATTGAACCGGTTCATCGCGGCTGACGCTCCAAGCGTCAAGATCATTCGTACTGCTTCGCTACTGGCTTCCAGGGCTTCTTCCGCCAACGGCTGCTGCGCCTTTCGCATCGGCGACAGCAGGTAGTCCCTGCCGTTCGCCAGCTTGTACTCCGGCGCGACTCCCAGACGGATCCGCAAAAACTCCTGCGAACCGCCCAGGCAGGCGATGATCGACTTCACTCCGTTGTGCCCGCCTGCGCTTCCGCGCTCGCGAACCCGGATGGTGCCGAACGGAAGAGCCAACTCGTCGCACAGCACGATCAAGTCCTTCGCCGGATCGGCCTCGTAGCTCGCAAGCAGTTCCCGGACCGACTCGCCGCTGAGGTTCATGTAGGTTTCCGGCTTGGCCAGCAATACCGGCTGGCCTTCCAGAACCGCTCTCGCCGTAACCGCCTTGCAGTGCCGGTTTGTAACCTTTACCCCGCAATGCCCGGCGATATGATCGATCGCCATGAACCCCATGTTGTGCGGTGTGTACTGGTATTCGCCGCCCGGATTCCCGAGCCCGACAATCAGTTTCACCGCGCAGCCTCTTCCCTTGCCGGAGGCTCAGGCGGCAATGCCGTCCGAACCCAGCCCGGCAGCTATTTCTTCTTCGTTTCCTTGCCTGCTTCCGGTGCCACTTCCGTCTTGCCCTTCTTGATGACTTCGGGCTCGGCCGTCGCAGCGGCGCCTTCCACCGGCGCAGCCACTTCTTCCTTCACAAAGGTAATGTGCACAACCGTCGCGTCCGGCTCGTCCAGGTACTTCACCGAAGCGGTCTGCGGCAGGTCGGCGACGCGAATCGCCTCGCCCACGCCGAGGTTGGTCACGTCCACGCCAATGTGGCTCGGGATGTCGGCAGGCAGGCACTCGATGCGAACCTCGCGCAGCACCAGGTCCAGCAGGCCCCCGGCTTCCTTGGCGCCCTTGGCTTCGCCTTCGATGTGCACCGGAACCGAGAGACGCATCTTCTGATCCATCGCGATGCGCTTCAGGTCCACGTGCAGCAGGCTGCCCTTCATCGGTTCGTACTGCCAGTCCACCACCATCGCCTTGGCCTGTTCGCCATCGACGTTGAGGTCGAAGATCGTGTTGTGGCCCGAGGCCGAGTGCAGGATCTTCA
>Ga0316217_10000632_pt1 | contig 48889 bp, 42 predicted proteins | sample 1anoAmetaG_FD_203633 | JGI IMG/M metagenome (GOLD analysis project Ga0316217, IMG submission 203633) | Freshwater microbial communities from Trout Bog Lake, Wisconsin, USA - 1anoA | ecosystem: Environmental > Aquatic > Freshwater > Lake > Hypolimnion/Profundal zone | place: USA: Wisconsin...
CGACCCTGCGAAAGGGGAACACCAGACTTGGTGCTCCCCTTTGCTGATTCTGGTCGGGGCGAGAAGATTCGAACTTCCGACCTCTCGGTCCCGAACCGAGCGCTCTACCAGGCTGAGCCACGCCCCGACGAAGTAAGAAGTCTACCTCAAGGCCGGCCCCGGGTCCATCACCCTTTGCTGCGCTCGCGCAAAAGGTCGAGGACGGCCTTGAAGGCGTCCGGTTCCCGCGGGGGCGCGGGCTGCACGGGTTCGGGGGGGTCGCAGGGGATGATCTCCATGGACCGGAAGTTGAGTTTCCACATCTTCTGGAGGCGCTCCTGGACCTGGGGCCAGACGGCTTCGGCGGATTTGCGCAGGCTGGGGATGACGTGGGGCTGCCAGCAGCCCACCACGAGCCGGCCGCGGCTGATGCGCAGGAGCCGGGTGTTGTGGACCAGGGCCGGGCCGACCACCAGCAGCCACGCCGCGCGCAGACGGGCCTCGGTGCGGGCCTGGCCGTCGGGCGCCAGGCCCGCTGCGGCGCGCAGGGGGACCAGGGTCCGTACGCCCGGGCGCCTCAACGCCGTGTCATCCCTGGAACCGCGGGGGCGGGATGCGGGAGCGGGCCCGCATGTCGTTGAAGAGCACCGGGGAGGCCAGCACCGGGACCATGCGGCCCTCGTCGCCGTCGTAGAGGGTGGTGACGAGGTGATGCAGGGTCCCGGCTTCCCGGAACAGCACCTCGTCCACGGTGCGCACGCGGCTGGCGGGGATGGCGTGGCGGTCGCAGAAGTCCATGGTCTCGGCGACGGTGCGCCGGCTGAAGTGGGCTTCCAGGAGCCGCACCAGACGCTCCCGGTCCTCGACCCGGCCGCGGTTGGCCCGCCACCGGGGTTCGGCTTCCAGGTCGATGCCCGCCCACAGGGCGAGCACTTCGAACTGCCGGTCCTTGCCGCACCCGATGGCGGCCACGCCGTCGCTGCAGGCGAAGGTCTGGTAGGGCACGATGTGCGGATGGGCATTGCCCATGCGCGCGGGGGCCGCTCCGGTCATCAGGGTCTCGGCTGCCACGTGGGCCAGGGAAGCCAGGCCGGCCTCCATGAGCGGCACTTCCACATGGATGGCCTCCCCCGTGCGCTCCCGGTGGAGCATGGCGGCCTGGATGCCGTTGGCGAGGTAGAGGCCCGCGACGATGTCCACCACCGAGGCGCCCGCCTTCATGGGTTGGCCCGAGGGATCGCCGGTGAGGGACATCAGGCCGCATTCCGCCTGGAGGATCAGGTCGTAGCCGGGGCGCCTGGCGGCGGGCACGTCCGAGGCGAAGCCCCGCACGGAGGCAACGATGAGCTTGGGGTAGCGGTCGTGGATCTTCTCCCAGGTGAAGCCCAGGAACTCCGCGGAGTCCGGCATGAAGTTCTCCACCACCACGTCCGCCGAGGTCATGAGCTCGTGCAGGAGGGCCTTGCAGCCCTCGTCCTCCAGGTCCATGACGAGCCCGCGCTTGCCGCGGTTGGCGCAGCGGAAGTAGGCGCTCTCGCCCGTGTCGGCCTCGAAGGGCGGGCCCCAGCCGCGGGAGGGATCCCCGTCGGGGGGCTCGATCTTCAGGACCTCGGCGCCGAAGTCCGCCAGCAGCTGCGCGGCGAAAGGCCCCGCGAGGATGCGGGAGAAATCGAGGATCTTGTAGTGGGACAGGAGATGGGACACGGGCGCGGGCTCACGGGCTCAGGGGAGGGTCTTAAGGATACGTTGAATCGACACCGCTTTCCTACCTTCCGTTACCACCAGCATGCCATGGAGCTGCAGGTCCCCCTCCGCCACCTCGAAGCGCTCGCCCTTGACCTTCAGGAAGCGGCTGAGGCTGGCGTCCTTCTTCATGCCGATGACCCCCTCGTAGGGGCCCACCATGCCGATGTCCGTGACGTAGGCGGTGCCCCCGGGCAGCACCTTGGCGTCCAGGGTCGGCACGTGGGTATGGGTGCCCACCACCGCCGCCACCCGGCCGTCCAGGTACCAGCCCATGGCCTGGGCCTCGCTGGTGGCTTCGGCGTGCATGTCCACGATGACGATATCGGCCCTCTCCCGGGCCAGGATGGCATCGGCGCAGCGGAAGGGGTCGTCGCAGGTGGGCATGTGCACGCGGCCCATCAGGTTGATGACCAGCACCTCCTGCCCGCCCGGGGTGTGCAGCTTGACGTAGCCCTGCCCCGGCGTGCCGGGAGGGTGGTTGGCGGGGCGCAGGAGCCGGCTCTCCACCTGGAAGTACGTGGCGATGTCCTTGACGTCGAAGGCGTGGTTGCCGGTGGTGATGACGTTGACGCCGAAGTCCTCGAACCACTGGCGGGCGATGCGCTCGGTAATGCCATGGCCGTGGGCGGCGTTCTCGCCGTTGATGATGACGAACTCCAGGGCCAGCTCCCGGCGCAGCGCCGGCAGGTGCCCCTCCACCAGTTTCCGGCCGGGCTCCCCGACCACGTCACCCAGAACGAGAATCCTCATCATAAAACCTTAACAGCCTTGGAGCCCGCCAGGGCAGCCACGGACATCGACCCTGTCATGGTTTATACCGTGCAGGCGACAATAAAATACAGTTTTTTACCATTGCTCGAAAAGCATTGCAGCGAAACTACCTCGGTGAAAAGTCATCTCCTCCGGATTCTCGGCGCCGGCTTCGGGCTGGCGGTGATCCTCGGCGCGGCGGTCGGAGGGGAGATCCTGCGCCTGCCGGGGGCCGTGGCGGCGCTGCTGCCCTCCCCGGCCCTGTCGAGCCTGGCCTGGGCCCTGGGCGGCGCCTACGCGGGGCTGTCCGCCCTGAGCTTCGCGGAACTGGGCACCCGCCTGCCCCGCAGCGGGGGCCTGACGGTGTTCGCGGGCGAAGCCCTCGGCCCGTTCGCCGGCTTCCTGGTGGGCTGGGGGGACTTCCTGGCCAGCGCCCTGACGGTCTCGGCCTTCTCCCTGGTCCTGGGGGAGCTGCTCCCGGCCATGGGCCTGCCGGGCCCCGGACGGCTGTGGGCCGCGCTCTCCATCCTGGTGCTCGGCCTGCCCCAATGGCGGGGCCTGCGCTGGGGGGTGGTGCTCCAGGACCTCACCAGCGCGGGCAAGGGGATCCTGCTCCTGGCCCTGGGGCTCTGCGCCCTGTTCCTGCCCGGGGCTCCGCCGTCGAGGCCCCTGCCCGCGCCGGGCGGCGGGGGCCTCCTGGCCTTCATGGCCGCCATGCAGCTGGTGGTCTTCGCCTACGACAACTATTATTCCTCTGTCTATTTCGGGGAGGAGTTCACCGATCCCCGCCGCCAGATCCCGCGCTCCCTGGCCAGCGGCGTCCTCCTGATCACCCTCCTCTACCTGACCCTCTCCTGGGCCATGGTCCATGCCCTGCCCCGGGCGACCCTCATTGCGTCGGACCTACCCGGCGCCGCCCTGGCTGCCCGCGTCGCAGGCGCCGCCCTGGCTTCCGGCGTCGCCGGCGGCGCCGCCGAGCGCCTCACCCGGGCCGTGATGCTCCTGGCGTTGCTGAGCGCCATGAACGCCACCCTGCTCATCGCCAGCCGCGTCCTGTATGCCCTGGGCGCCGCGGGCCTCGCCGGGGCCCACGCCACGGACGTGAACGAGCGGGGCACCCCCACCACCGGCCTGGTGGTGACCCTGGCCCTGGCCCTGGCGGGTCTGGCCCTGCCCAGCTTCGAAACCGCCATCGCCTTCATGAGTCCCTTCGTCCTCATCAACTATGCCGCCTGCTTCCTGAGCCTGCTGGTCCTGCGCCGGCGCTCGCCGGACCCGGGCGGCATCTTCCGCGCGCCGGGGCTGCCCTGGACCCCCGGCCTCTCCCTCCTGGTGAGCCTGGTCCTGCTCGCCGGCAGTTTCGCCGCCGACCTGACGCTCACCCTGGGCTCGGTGGGCCTGCTGATCCTGGCCTGGCCCCTCTTCCGCTGGACCCGGCCGTCTCCGGCGTTGCTCGTGGGCAACGGCGTGCCCGAGGCTGAACCTTGAGTTCAACCTGGAGCCCGCTGGGCTGGTCTCAGCCTGGAAGGTGGACTTTCCAACCTCTGTCTTGATAAAAAAATAATTTGGTCCTGGCACTACTTCCCATCTAGCGGCACCTCAATGGCAACACCCCCCTGCCGGTCCGGCTGGACAGATCCTGCTAGGCTTTACCTTTTGGCGAGTCCCGCATGCCCTTACCTTTGAAAACCTTGTTCATCCTGTGCCTGACGGCCCTGCTGGGGTTCGCCTCGGAACCTCCGGCCACCATGGCCTTCCAGGAGATCCGGGTGGGGATGAAAGGCACCGGACGCACCGTCTTCCTCGGCGGCAAGATCGAGAACTTCAACATCGAGGTGCTGGGCCTCCAGCGGAATTTCGCCCCGGGGCGCAACCTCATCATGGTCCGGGCCACGGGCGGGCCCCTGGCCGAAACGGGCATCATCGCCGGCATGAGCGGCTCCCCCTGCTACATCGACGGCAAGCTCATCGGCGCGCTCTCCATGGGCTTCGGCTTCGAGAAGGACCCCATCGGCTTCATCACGCCCATCGGGGAGATGCTGGAAGGCCTCAAGGACCTCACCGACGCCCCCTCCTCCCGCACCCCCCTGATCCTCCCCAAGCTGGAACCCCCCAAGGTGCTCAAGAGCGCCCTCACCGGGCACATGATCCCCGTCTCCGAGCTGCTGGGCATCCCGGAAGGCGGAGACACCGGCGAAGGGACCCGGATGCTGCCCATGCCCGTGTTCGGCGCCTCCACGTCCCCGGACCTTTCGGGCTTCTGGCAGGGCCTGTCCATGAAGCCCATGGGCGGCGGGGGTTCGGGCTCCGGCGGGGGCGCCGAGGCCAGCCCCATGGAGCCGGGGGGCATGGTGGTCGTCAATCTGGTCCAGGGCGACCTGACCATGGCCGCCGGGGGGACCATCACCTACGTCGCCGGCAAGAAGATCCTCGCCTTCGGCCACCAGCTGTTCAACCTGGGCGCCGTGGACCTGCCCCTGTGGTCGGCCACCGTCTCCACCTGCCTGCCCAGCTACCAGGAATCCACCAAGCTCGCGCAGCCCGTGGCCCCGGTGGGGGCCCTGCGCCTGGACCGCAGCATGGGCATCGGGGGCCTCCTGGGCAGCGAACCCCGCATGGTGCCGATGCGGGTCGGGCTGAACCTGGGCGGCAAGCGGAACCTCAACTTCCGCTTTGAACTGATGGACCACCCCATCGTCACGCCCAACCTGGCGGCCATCGTGCTGAGCCAGACCGTCTCCACCTATGTCCGGGGCGTGGGCTTCCAGAGCCTGTCCCTCCAGGGCAACATCAAGCTCGCCAACCACCCCGCCATCGAGATCGAGTGCATGGTGGCCGACCTGAATGCCAACCGGCTGGCCAGTTACCTGGGCGGCGTGCTCCAGGTGCTCACCATGAACCCCTGGGAGCGCCCCGTGATCGAGGGCATCTCCCTCACCGTGAAGGCCGAGGAGCGCCTCGACCTCACGGCCATCGCCGGCGTGCGCACCCTCAAGGCCCGGGTCAAGCGGGGCCAGACCCTGCCCGTCCTGGTGACCCTGCAGAACATCCAGGGGGTGAAGGAGACCACCACCCTCAACCTCTACGTGCCGCCTTCGGCCCGAACCGGCAAGACCCTGCTGATGGTGGGCGACGGCTTCAGCCTCACCAACGCGGATCCCGACGAGCGCGCCATCGACATCTCGGGCCTGAACGACCTGGCGCGCATGCTCAACGGAGGCATGCGGAACAACCACGCCTACGCGCTCCTGGTCCAGGCCCAGCCCGGCGCCGGCCTGCGCGGCGCCCGCATCGAGGGCGTGCCCCCCACCATCACCGCCATGCTGGGCGCCGACGGCGACTTCAACGCCAACAGGCTCCAGCGCCAGATCATCAGCCGCGCCGTCCTGCCCCTGGAATCCGAAGTGCGCGGGCTCATCACCATGGAACTCGAAGTCGAGTAGGAAGCCTGCGGAGAACCGATGAAGAACGTCACCACCCTGATCTGCTCGACCCTGCTCGCCGCGGCGGGCCTCGCCCAGGCGCAGCAGCCCTCGGCCACCTTCGCCTCCTTCAACGACTGGGTCACCTCGGACGCCTCGGGGGTCCGCATCGGCGCCGACGGCAAGCTGCGCCTGGCGCCGAGCCTGCGCCGGGTGGCCCAGCTGCCCGAAGGCGTGGTGTGGGCGGCGGTGTCCGACGGCGCCGCCGGGGCCTACCTGAGCGCGGGCAACGAAGGCAAGCTCTTCCACTACACCGCCGGCCAGGTCAGGCCCCTGGCCCAGGTCAAGGGCGGCATCGTCTTCGCCATGGCCCGGCTGGGGAAGGACCTCATCGTCGCCCCCAGCGGCGAGAACAAGCTCCTCCGGGTCACACCGGCCGGGGAGGTCAAGCCCTTCGCGGACATCGACGCCCGCCTCGTTTGGGGCATCGCCGTGGATGGCAACGACCTGATCCTGGCCGGCAGCGCCGAGAAGGGCGCCACCCTGGTGCTCGCCCGGGAGGGCACCAGCCGCAAGCTCCTGGACCTGCCCGAGGAGACGGCCTTCACCGCCATCGCCTCCGACGGCAAGGGCGGCTTCTACCTGGGCTCCCACGGGCGGGGCCTCATCCTGCACTACACGGGGGTGCGCACCGGGGACCACCTCGAGACCCTCATGGCCTCGGGGTTCGAGGAGATCCGCGCCCTGGTGGTGAACGACGGGTTCGTCTACGCCGGGGCCACCAACGGCGTCTCCAACCGCTTCGCCTCCGGCAACCTGGAGAAGCGGGAGGGCTACCTGGCCGAGACGGGCGTCACCACCAAGTCCGCCCTCATCCGCCTGGACCGCGACCACGTGCCCCAGACCCTCTGGCAGAGCGCCCAGAGCCAGATCTTCGCGCTCACCACCTGGAACAGGCAGCTCCTGGTGGGCACAGGGAACCGTTCCCGCCTCTTCAGCATCCCCCTCGCCCAGGCCGCCCGGAGCGAGACGCCCTTCAGCGCCCTGCAGGACCTGGGCACCGCCCAGGCCACCGCCTTCCTGCCGGCGGGCTCGGACCTGCTGGTGGTGGGCTCCAACCCCGCCGAGCTGCACCTGGTGAACGAGGTGCAAGCCACGGAGGGCACCATCGAGAGCCGCGTCCTCAAGGGCAACCCCCTGGCGGACTGGGGCCGGGCCTACCTGGAAGCCGAGATTCCCTCGGGCACGTCCGTGGACCTCCAGTTCCGCACGGGCTCCACGGAGACCCCCGACGGCACCTGGTCCACCTGGACCCCACCCCTGCTCAGCGGCGAGCGCCCCAACCTGATGCCGGCGCGGTTCGCCCAGTTCCGCCTCAAGCTGGCCAGCTCCCGCGGCGGCGCCACACCCGCGGTGGAGAGCGTGCAGGTCCACTGGGCCCCCCGCAACCTCGCGCCCATGTGGGAGTCCGTGGAGACCATGCCGCCGGGCCTGGTGATCACCCGCACCGCCCCCACCGACGACATCGGCATCGAGCGGGTGCCCCTGGAGACCCAGAAGCTCATTCCGGCGCTCGGCTACGCCGGCAGCGAGAAGCGCAGCTTCCGCCGCGGGGCCCAGGCCTTCGTGTTCAAGGCCTCCGATCCCAACGGCGACCAGCTGCAGTTCGGCATCCGCCTCCTGCCCGAGAGCGGCGCCCCCATCGAGCTGGAGAGGGCCTGGAAGGAGCGGTTCTTCACCTTCGACACCCTGGGCGTGCCCGACGGGAAATACCGCCTCGAGGTCACCGCCTCGGACGCCCCCAGCCAGCCCCTCAACCTGGCCCTGCAGGCCACGTGGCGCACCGCGCCCTTCCTGGTCGACCACACACCCCCCGAGATCACCGAGCTCACGGCCGTCACCGAAGGGGACGGCGTGCGGCTGCGCTTCTCCGCCCGGGACCTGACCTCGATCATCAAGGAGGCGGCCTTTTCCGCGGACGGGGACGGCTGGGTCCAGATCGCGCCGGAGACCCGCGTCTTCGACACGAAGGAGGTGGCCTTCGACGTCCTGGTGCCCCGCGACCGCATCAAGGGCAACCGGGTGATGGTGCGCGTCACCGACACCTGCAACAACGAACAGACCGCCAGCGTGGCCATCGGCGACGGGAAGCGCAAGTAGACGGAGGGAATCATGACCCTGCCCCGCACAGCCCTGGTGACCGGCGCCAACCGCGGCATCGGCCTCGCCACCGCCCAGGCCCTGGGCCGGCAGGGCCTGGCCCTGGTCCTGGGCTGCCGGACCCTCGAGGAGGCCACCGAGGCCGCCGCCACCATCCCAGGGGCCCGGGCCCTGGCCCTGGACCTGGGCGAGCCCGCCTCCATCCAGCGGGCCCTGGAGGAACTCAAGGAACAGGGCATCGGGATGGACGTGCTGGTGAACAACGCCGGCGTCTGCCCCGAGGGAGGCCTGGAAGCCGTGCCCATGGCCACCGTCCGCGCCGCCTTCGAGATCCATGTGTTCGGCCCCCTCGCCCTCATCAAGGGGCTGTTGCCGGGGATGCGGGAGCGCGGCTACGGCCGGATCGTGAACCTGAGCTCGGGCTGGGGCTCCTTCGCCGAAGGCCTCACCGGCCCCTTCGCCTACTCCGTCTCCAAGGCCGCCCTGGACGCCCTCACCCTCAGCCTCTCCCACGAGCTGAAAGGAGATCTCAAGGTCAACGCCTGCTGCCCCGGCTGGGTCCACACCCGCATGGGCGGCCCGGGCGCGCCCCGGACCCCGGAACAGGGCGCCGACACCCCGGTCTGGCTGGCCACTCTGCCGGCCGATGGACCTAGCGGACGGTTCTTCCGGGACCGCAGGCCCATCGCCTGGTAGGACGCGGAGGAGGGGAGCCGCGGAGAAAAGAAGCAACTCACACCTGGCTGAGCGTAGTCGTTTTGACTACACTTGGATCAGGGGAGTGACTTATGCGCCAAGTTTCCTTGCGTGAGTTCAGGACCCGGGGAGCCAAGGCCCTGGAGGCCGTCCCCACGGGAGAGACGATCCTGCTTTCAGGCCAGCAGGGACCAGCCTATTTCCTTGTCCCCGTGGCTGGGGATGTCGCGCTGATGGACCGGGAACTCCGGCGGGCCCTGGCGAAAGCCAGCCTCCGGGAGACCTGGCGCCTGGCCGGGGAAATCGGCCTGCACAGCATCAGCGATGACGAAATCGAGCATGAAATCGCCCAGGTCCGCACGGCCCGCCGCACCCGGAAAGCCGGATGAGACTGGCGGTCCTGGACACGAATGTCATCGTATCCGCGGGGATCAGGCCTGGCAGCCCCCCTGCCCGGATCGTCATGGAGTGGGCCCTGGACGGCAGGATCCAGCTCGTGACCAGTCCCTGGGTGGTCGGGGAATACCAGGAGGTGGCCCGTCGGGCCAAATTCAAGCGCTACGGCTTCCCGCCCCCCTGGCTGGAATTCCTGATCGAGGAAAGTCTGGTCTTGCCGGATCCCGTGGGCTGGCCCCATCCCGGCCCCGACCCCAAGGATCTCCCGATGCTCGCCCTGGCCCATGCCGCCGGGGCCTGGCTGGTAACGGGAAACCTCCGGCACTTCCCGGAAGCCATCCGTGAAGGGGTCCGGGTGCTTCCTCCGGCAGCCTTCCTGGCCCACCTCACCGGAGACCCCTCGCCCGGCTGATAGGCAATTTGTTGAAAACCAAACTCACGCCTTGCACATGAGTCTCGTTCGCCTATTGTTCCTTCAAGGTTATTCCTGAAGAAAGGCACCCCCATGGCCGACCGAAGGCACGCTCCGCATATCGTCCGGTGCTCCTGGTGCTTCGCGGTCAATGCCACGGGCCGGTGGATTCCCGAACGCCGGGGGGCGCGGGGCGAGTCCTACGCCAACCGCCTCTGCTCCCAGTGCATCAGCTTCATGGTGGGGGATGCGGAACCCACCGCGGCCCTGCGCAGGAACGAGGAGCCGGAATACTGGCGCTGAGGGGAGGCCTCAGCCCATCCGGGCCAGGGTCACCACCACGAGCACGCTCGGGTTCTCCGCCCGGGCCCAGAGTTCCGCCCCTCCGGTGTCGACCCGCAGGCCCCCTTCGTCCAGGAGGTCCCCGCCGAGGGTGATCCGGCCCCGCACGCAGTAGGCGGCCCGCACCTCGGCCCGGGGCAGCGGGACCTGCTTGCGGCCCAGGTGGAGAACGGTCAGGCCGTGCCGGGCCCCGCCCCGGGCGGTCATGACGTTGAAGTCCCGGCAGGGGCCGTCCTGCAGGCGGCCGAAGGTGGGCCATTCCCCGGGGAAGCTGACGGGCTCAAGCGGTCGCTCCAGGCGCTGGAGGCCGTGCCCTCCGTGGTCCAGTTCCAGGCCGCCTCCGGCCAGGAGCATGAGGGTGCGGTCCACGCCCGGAAAGGGGGAGAAGGGGCCGGACACGGCCACCTCCGCCGTGCTGAGACGCCACAGGAAGCCGCCCTCCAGGGTCGCCCCCGGGGGATGGATGAGGAGCTCGGTGGTGGAGCCCCCGCCGTTCTTCCAGGGCATCACCCGGTAGTCGGCGGGGCCCAGGAGCATGCTCAGCGGAGGATCACGTCGAAGGGCATGCGGGCGTAGATGCCCCGGGGATCGTTGAAGGTCTCGAAGCCATTGAAGACCCGCTGGACCTGGCCCTTGAGGGTGTCGGCGCTGCTGTGGGCGAAGTCGTGCTTCTCGCCGCTCAGGGCGCGGATGAGCTTCTCCACGGCCGTGCGGGGCTCGGAGGGGCCCTCCAGGCGGTAGTCCTTGTCCACCTTGGCCAGCCTGGCGGCGCAGGTCACGGCGTCCTGCAGACCGCCCAGCTCGTCCACGAGGCCGAGCTTCTTGGCGGCCAGCCCTGACCACACGCGGCCCTGGGCGATCTCCTCCACCTGGGCGCGGGTGAGCTTGCGGCTGTCGGCGACCTTGGCGATGAACTGGTCGTAGATCCAGTCCACCAGCACCTGGGCCCGGGCGAGCTCGGCCTCGGTCTTGGGCCGGGCGATGGTCATGGTGTTGGCGAGCTTGGCGGTCTGCACGCCGTCCCAGGTGATGCCGTGCTCGTTGGCCAGGGCCTTGACGTTGGGAAGCATGCCGAACACGCCGATGGACCCGGTGATGGTGTTGGGTTCCGCGAAGATCCGGTCCGCGTAGGTGGAGATCCAGTAGCCGCCCGAGGCGGCCAGGTAGCCCATGGAGACCACCACCGGCTTCTCCTTCCGGGCCAGGATGACCTCCCGCTGGATGAGCTCCGAGGCCATGGCGCTGCCTCCGGGGCTGTTGACCCGCAGGACGATGGCCTTGACGTGCTTGTCCAGGCGGAGGCGGCGGAGTTCGCGGCTGAGGGAGTCCCCGCCCACCGAGCCGTCCCGGCCCGACCCGTCCACGATGTCCCCTTCCGCGAAGACGAGGGCGATGCGGTTGTGCCCGCCCTCGAGCTCGGGGCCGGACTTCACGTAGGTATCCATGTCCAGCTGGGCGAAGTCGTGGTCCGAGGCCTTGCGGCCCGTGAGGACCTTGAGCTCGTCCAGAACCTCGTCGTAGGTGGCGAGCTTGTCCACCAGCCCGGCCTTGAGCGCCTCGGGGCTGGAGAGCACCCCCTGTTCGTCGGCCACGGCCTGGAGCTGATCCACGGTCAGCTTGCGGTCCCCGGCCACGGCCTGCTTCCAGTCGTTCCAGAGATCGCCCATGAGGACCTGCATCTCCTCGCGGTTGGCGTCACTCATCTTGTCCAGGACAAAGGGCTCCACGGCGCTCTTGTACTTGCCCACGCGGGTGACCTGCACCCCGACGCCATACTTCTTGAAGGCGTTGCCGAAGAAGGTCAGCTCGGAGGCGTAGCCGGAGGCGTCCACGATCCCCATGGGGTTCAGGTAGACCTTGCTGGCGCCGGCGCATAGGTAGAGTTCCCGCTTGGTGAAGTACTGGTTGTAGGCCAGGACGGGCTTCCCGGAGACCTTCTTGAAGCGGAGGATGGCCTCCCGCAGTTCCCGCATCGCGGCAGGCCCCGACCCCACGCCCTCGGGCCGGATGATCCCGGTGAGGTACAGCGCGCTGATGTTGCCGTCATGGGAGGCCCGGTCCAGGGCGCGGATGAGCAGGTGGAGCGGCACGGCCTCCACCTCGCCGGTGCCGGCGGCCTTCTGGATGAGGTCGGAGGGCGTGGGCTCCTTGTAGGCGTCGGTGAAATTGGTGTTGAGGTCCAGGATGAGCACCGCCCGGGTCGGCACCACCGGCTTCGTGGGCGCCATGGAAGCGCCCAGGGTCACCAGCAGCACCACCCCCGCCCCCAGGAACAGCCCCAGGGCCACCAGCGAGGCCAACAACGATCGGAAAAATTCCTTCATGGTTTCGTATCCCTTCCAGCAATTCCCATAGGGTACTCCCCGGCCGGTCCGGCTGATACCTCTTTGGCAGGGTAGCGCCCCCCGAACCGGGAAAACCCAACCACTTTGGTCTGGTATCGGGGTCCGGTACGCATTAGAATCCTGGATACTCCGCCGGTACGCCTGGGTGGCGCCGGTCGGGCCATTCAATCATTGAATTCATGAAACAACGAGGTTGTATACCATGGCCAACTACCCGGAATACATGGTCGCTCCCATGAGGGAAGAATTGAGCCAGGCGGGCTTCGAGCACCTCTACACCCCCGAGGAGGTGGACGCCGCCCTGCAGAGGCCCGGCACGACGCTCCTGGTGGTGAACTCCGTCTGCGGGTGCGCCGCCGCCGGGGCGCGGCCCGGCGTGGTCAAGGCCCTCCAGGAGCGGGGCCTGAAGTTCGACCACCTGGTGACGGTCTTCGCCGGCATGGAGGGCGAGGCCACCCGCAGGGCCCGGGAGTACTTCGAAGGCGCCCCGCCCAGCTCCCCCCAGGCCGCCATCCTCAAGGACGGCCGGCTGCTGCACCTCATGGGCCGCGGCTCATTCCTGGAGCGCACCCCGGACATGATCGCCGAGGAGCTTTGCGCTTCGGCCAGGTAGGTTCCTGGCACAGGAACGGGCCAGCCTGCCTTAAAATGGCTGCATGCCCAATGGTCTGACCGCTGCCCTGGCCCTGGTTTCCCTGTGCCTCACCGCCCAAGCGCCTGCGCCTGCTTCCGCCCCTGCGCCCGCTTCCGCCCAGCCCACCGTCCCCCTTTCCACCATCGCGGCGCCCATCCTGGTGGATCTGGCGCCCATGTTCGCCGCGGCGGAACGCACGACCCCCACCGTCCCCCCGGGCGTGGAGACCTGGATCAACCTGCCCGGCACCGCCCAGGGGAGCCCCGCCTACCGCTTCAACCTGTACCGCGAGCCCCTGTACTTCACGCTCAACGGCAACCGCATCGCGGTGCACACCATGGTGAACTACTGGTTCGAAGTGGGGCTGAGGGTGGGCACCTGGGTGAAGGGCATGGGCTCCTGCGGCCTGCCGCCCGAAACCTACCGGAGGGCCCGCCTCGGGGTCCAGGCGGAGGTGGCCCTCTCGCCCGACTGGGGCCTGGAACTCAAGCTGACGCCGGAAGAGCCCATGCGCATCGACGGCTGTGCCATCACCTTCCTGGGCTACGACCTCACCGACCGGATCCTGGCCGGAATCAAGGAGAACCTCGCCAAGGCCACCCAGGCCCTCCAGGAGCAGATCCGGAACGTGGCCCGGCTCAGGCCGAGGGCCGAGGAAGCCTGGCTCCAGGCCCAGCAGCCCGTGGAGCTCACGCCGGGCGTGTTCCTCATGCTCAACCCCGAACGGATCCGCCTGGGCCCCTGGACGAGCCAGGGCAAGGTCCTCACCCTCACCCCGGAGATCCAGACGCGGCCCGCCGTGACCTTGGGCAGCCGGCCGGAGCTGACCCCCCGGCCGCTGCCACCCCTGGACCTCGCCCCCATGCCCATCGCCCCGGGCTTCAAGCTCCAGGTGGACGCGGACCTGAGCTACGAGCACGCGGCCCGGCAACTTGCCCAGCAACTGGGCAACGGCCCCATCCAGACCGACAAGGGCACCTTCTTCGTGACGGCCGTGGCCATCCGGAGCAAGGACGGCCTCGCGTACCTGGACCTGGACCTCAAGGGCAAGGTGCAGGGCCGCCTCACCCTCAAGGGCCGGCCGGTCTTCAGCGAGGCCACGGGCACCCTCCGCCTGGAGGACCTGGACTACACCCTGGAAGCCCAAGGCCTTCTTACCCGCTTCGGGGAATGGCTCTACCGCGGGACCCTCAGGCAGCTCCTCACCGAGAAATGCAGCTTCTTCCTGGACAAGAGCCTCAAGGACCTCCAGGAGCGGACCCAGCGGGGCCTCAACCGGCCCCTCACGCCCCAGGTCAGCCTCGCCGGCTCCGTGGCCTCCTTCCAGGTGGCCCGGGTGGAGGTGCTGGAGGACCGCTTCAAGGTGGTGGCGCGCCTTGAGGGGAACGTTCAGCTCAAGGTGACGCCCGATGCGAAGTGACAGCCTTCCCTCCCGCCTGCTGGACTACCTCATCGAGGCATTCCAGGCCTTCACCTCGTCCCGCGTTCGCGCCATGGTGGGCCTCATCCTGCTGGTCGTGGGCCTCGCGGCGGCGTCCCGGCTGCTGCCGGCGGTCTACAGCCGCTATGCCCTGGCCCAGGCCGCCCTCACCGCGGCCCAGCAGGTCAACCTCAAGGGCGAGGAGCAGGTGCTCCTGGACCTGCGGCGCCAGGCCTTCAAGCTCGGCCTCACGGAGGCCGCCCTGGCTTCCGACCTGTTCAGGCTGGACTGCCAGGAAACGGACCATGGCCAGACCTGCACCGTCTCCTACGACTTCATCCACTCGGTGCGCATCATTGGCCGGTTCCAGCTGAAGATGCGGATCCAGAACCGCGTCACCGGCCTGGCCCTCCAGGTCCCCGCCCTGCCCGCGCAGGGCACCGAGGATCCTCGCTGATCAGAAGGCCAGCACCTTGCGCATCCCCGCCAGGACCTTCTCGGTGTTGGGCAGGATGGCCCGCTCCAGGATGCGGTTGAACCCCACGGGCGTGAAGGTGGAGCCCACGCGGCCTACCGGGGCGTCCAGCCACGGGAAGCACTGCTCGGAGATCTGGGCGGCCACCTCACCGCCGAAGCCGCCGAAGACCTTGTCCTCGTGCACGACGATGGCGCGGTGGGTCTTGCGCACGCTCTGGAAGATCGTCTCGGTGTCCAGGGGGCTGAGGCTGCGGAGGTCGATGACCTCGACGCTGCGGCCCTCGGCCTGCAGCTTGTGCGCGGCCTCCAGGGCGAAGTGCACGGGGGTGCCGTAGGCCAGCACGGTGAGCTCGGTGCCCTCCCTGCGCACCCGGGCCTTGCCGAAGGGCACGGCGAAGTCGTCCGGGACGAAGGCCTTGGCCTGGGCGGCGTTGTAGAGGTACTTGGGCTCCAGGAACATGCTCACGCCCCGGGAGCGGATGCAGGTGCGCAGCAGGCCCGCGGCATCGTCGGCGAAGGCGGGCGCCACCACCCGGATCCCCGGGATGGAGGTGAGGAAGGCCTCGATGTTCTGGCTGTGGTAGAGGCCGCCGCCGATGTAGCCGCCCGAGGCCAGCCGGATGGTGATGTTGGGGACCTGCTGGCCGTTGGAGCGCCAGGATTCGTGGGAGAGCTCGATGAGCTGTTCGGCCGCGGGCCAGAAGTAGTCGGCGAACTCCGCGCCCTCGACCACGACGCGGATCTTGTCGTCGAGCTTGCAGAAGCCGTTGGCGGTGCCGGTGATGAAATCCTCGGCGATGGGCCCGTTGAAGACGCGGGCGCGCCCGAATTCCTGCTGCATGCCCTTGGTGACGTTGAAGATCCCGCCCTTCTCCTTGTTGGCCACATCCTGGCCCCAGATGTAGGTGTCGGGATTGAGCCGGAACTCCTCCTTGAGGGTCTGGTTGATGGCCGTGAGCAGGGTCTCGCCCGGGCCCTCGCCCTCGGGAAGGCCGTCGGGGAAGGCTTCGGAAACCCAGGGCTCGGGCAGGAGGTGGTCGTAGATGGAGGCGGGATCCGGATCCGGGGCCGCCAGGGCCGCGTCGGAGGCCGCGTTGTACTCCGCCAGGTTGGCCTTCTCGAGGGCGGCCAGGTCCTTCTCGGCCACCCCGTGGTCCAGGCAGTAGAGGCGGAAGCGCGGCAGGGGATCCTTGGCCTTGGCCGCGGCGAGTTCCTCGGGGGAGCGGTAGAGCTCGTGCTTGTCGCTGTTGGAGTGGCTGCCGATCCGGACGCAGTCGGCCTGGACGATGGCGGGGCCGGCGCCCGACTTCGCGTGGGCCACCGCCTCGTGCAGCGCCCGCAGGGAGTCCACGGGATCCTTGCCGTCGCACTTCACGATCAGGAGGTTGGCGAAGCCCCGGAAGTTGTCGCACACGAACTCGTTGGCGGTCTGGTCGGACTTGGGCACGGAGATGCCGTAGCCGTTGTCCTGGAACACGAACACCACCGGCAGCTTCTCCAGGCTCGCGCCGTTGATGGCCTCGTAGACGTAGCCCTCGGACACGCTGCTCTCGCCCTGGCTGCAGAACACCACCGCGTCGCGGCCGTAGGTCTTCACCGCCCGGGCCAGGCCCGCGGCGTGCTGGGTGTGGTTGCCCGTGCAGCTGGACACGTTGAAGATGTTCAGCGAGGGCTTGCCGAAGTGGTTGGACATGTGCCGGCCGCCGCCGGCCACGTCGGTGCCCTTGGAGATGCCGTTGAGGATGATCTCCAGGGGCGTGAGGCCCCCGGCCAGGCAGGTCAGGAGATCGCGGTAGTACGGGAACAGGTAGTTGCGCCCCTCCCGGAAGGCGAGGCCCAGGGCCAGCTGGATGCCGTCATGGCCCGCGCAGGGGGCGTGATAGGACCAGCCGATGGCCTGCTTGAGGTAGTTGGGGGCCTTGTCGTCCAGGACCCGCGCCATGTGCATGGTGCGGTACCAGGCCGCCAGGGTGGCCGGATCCGGGGAGCTCCCGTTCAGGACCGCGAACTCCGCGGGTGCCTTCTCAGCCGGTGCCTTGGTCTCGATCATCGTTGTTCCCCGATCATTCTGTGCAGCGTCTCTGGGTTCGTTCGTCCCCGGGTCCAGGCAAAGATGGGGCGGGGGCGGCGGAAACTCAAGCGGCCATTCAATAACTAATTACCCGGATGCCGGGGTCCACTTCATCCTGGAGCATCCCCTCGATGTACCGCAGCGTCCCGCTCCCCGAGCTGGGGCAGGAGCCGCAGGCGCCGTGGTAGCTGATCTGCAGGGTGTTCTCCTCGAAGGAGATGACCTCCACGCCCCCGCCGTCCCCGGCCAGGCCGGGCCGGATGCGCTCGTCCAGGAGCTGGTTGATCCTGTCCAGCTTCTCGTCGTCGTCCTGGGACACTCCCTGGCCCGGGGCATTGCCGTCCAGGGCCTCCATCTCCAGGTCCTCGATGGCCTCGCAGATGGGGTCGATGAGGCCGCTCCACTCGTCATCCACCACCTTGTTCACGGTCACGAAGCGGTCCATGTAGAAGACCGACGTGATGTGCCCCAGCGCGAAGAGCCGGGAGGCCAGGGGATCGCCCACCGCCGCCCCGAAATCCCGGAAGGACCGGGTTCCGGTGCGGAGCAGCGGCCGCTGGACGATGAACTTGAGCGCATCGGGATTGGGGGTGGGTTCAATGTTGACGACCTTGGGCATGGGACTACCTCAACGCTGGCTTGAATAGTTTACTAGAAGTGTCGGGTTTCTCCAGACCAAACTGGCCGAAGATCCACAAAGGCGCAAGAATGGCCTGGGAGCATGGCCATGAATGAAGCGCACCAGGAAGCCTGCAGGACCGCGGCCCAGGCCGGGGGACGGATCCTCCGGTCCTATTTCCGCAAGCTGGATCCCCGCACCATTTCGGAAAAGTCCAAGAACGACCTGGTTTCAGAAGCCGACCGAGCCAGCGAGGCCGTCATCCAGGAGCACCTGTCCACCCGGTTCCCGGCCTACGGGTTCCTGGGGGAGGAGAGCGGCGCCACCGGGCCCGGCGACGGCCTCCTGTGGATCGTGGACCCCCTGGACGGCACCCTGAACTTCATCCAGGGCTTCCCCCACTGGTGCGTGTCCGTGGCCCTGTGGGACGGCCGGGGGCCCCTGGCGGGGTGCATCCACGACCCCCTGCGCGACGACACCTTCCTGGCCGCCCGCGGCCGGGGCGCCACCTGGAACGGAACGCCCATGACCGTGTCCAACCAGCCGGGCCTGGACGGGGCCTTCCTGGCCACCGGCTTCGCCTTCCAGCTGGGGGACCGGTTCCAGGCCTTCTCCCGGGCCCTCACGCCCATCTTCCACCGCGCCAAGGGGATCCGCAGGGCCGGTTCCGCCGCCCTGGACCTGGCCCACACGGCCTGCGGCATCTACGACGGCTTTTTCGAGATGGGCCTGAAGAAGTGGGATTTCGCCGCGGGCGTCCTGCTGGTGCAGGAGGCCGGGGGCGAGGTCTCCGACTGGGGGGGCGGGACGGACTGGATGACCACCGGGGACATGGTGGCGGGCCCGGCCGGGGTGCGGCGCGAGTTGACGGAGTCCATGCGCGGCTGAACGCTCACCGGAGCCGGGGCACCGAGACCATGGCGACGCCGTAGGGGCCGAGTTCCAGCGGGAGCCCTGCCTCCGGGAGGGCCGCCCCCGAGGTCGCCAGCCGCACGGCCCGGGTGGGATCCCAGCCCAGAGCCTTCAGGTCGAAGGACAGGGAGCGCTGCTCCGGGGACAGGTTCAGCGTGACCAGCACCGCCTCGTTCCGGTAGGTGCGCAGGCAGGAGAGCACGTTCGGATCGGCGGGGTTGAGCGGCCGGTAGTCGCCCTCCCGCAGCGCCGGGTCCCCCCTGCGCAGGGCCAGGACCTGGCGGTGGAAGTTCAGGACGCTCCCGGGCTCCCCGCTCTCGGCCGCCACGTTGCGCGTGGCCGCGCTGGGCGGGATGGGGAGCCAGGGCTTCCCTTTGGTGAAGCCCGCGCCGGCGGTGCCGTCCCACTGCATGGGGGTGCGGGCGCCGTCGCGCCGCTTGGCGCGGGGCCAGCCCTGGCGCGCCAGCGGATCCCGCACGTCCTCGAGGCGGACGGGGTCGTTGTTCACCATGCCCAGCTCCTCCCCGTAGTAGAGGATGGGCGTGCCGGGAAGGGTCAGGAGGAGGGCTGCCAGGACCTTGGCGATGGCGTCGTCGTGGCGGCCGTCCCCGAAGCGGGTGGCGGTGCGCGCCAGGTCGTGGTTCCCCAGCACCCACACCGGCCAGAACCCCGTGGCCAGCGTGGCGTCGATGCGCTGGCGGAAGTCCGCGGCCGAAAGGGTCTGGGCCATGGCCAGCATGTGCCCCGTGGGCATCTGCAGCTCGTCGCGTCCGTTGCCGTAGTAGGCCTTCAGTTCGGGCGTGGACTCGGTGTAGGTCTCGCCGATGAGCACCGCCCCCGTCTCGTCCGCCACCCGGCGCAGGTCCTTCAGGAGGCCATGCTCCTCCTCGAGCTTGTAGTTGTGGAGGTTCTTCATGTTGGGATCGCCATACTCGTTGCGCCCGGGCAGCACCGGGTTGTCCGCGAGCCCGGGATCCTCGAACACCGTATCCACCGCGTCCAGCCGGAAGCCCGCCACGCCCCGGCGGTACCACCACCGCGTCACGTCCAGCATCTCGTCCTTCACGGCCGGGTTCCGCCAGTTGAGGTCCGGCTGCTGCCGGTAGAAGTAGTGGTAGTAGTACTGCCCCGTGGCCGGGTCCAGGGTCCAGGCCGGCCCCCCGAACAGGGACTCCCAGTTGCAGGGCGGCGCCCCGGGCCCCTTCCCGTCCCGCCACACGTACCAGTCCCGACGGGGCGAGGTGCGCGAGGAGCGGGACTCCTTGAACCAGGGATGCTGGTCCGAGGTGTGGTTGAGCACCAGGTCCAGGATCACCTTCAGCCCCCGTTCCCGCCCCTCCGCCACGAGCCGGTCGAAGTCCTGCAGCGTCCCGAAGAGCGGGTCGATGTCCCAGTAGTCCGACACGTCGTAGCCGAAGTCCACCTGGGGCGACGGAAAGCACGGCGTGAGCCAGAGCGCGTCCACCCCCAGCCCCCGCAGGTAGTCCAGCCGCGCCGTGATCCCGTTGAGGTCCCCCACCCCGTTCCCCGTGGAGTCCTGGAAGCTCCGCGGATAGATCTCGTAGAACACAGCATGCTGCCACCACGCGTGGCCTTCGGTGTCCACGGCGGGGGCGCCGGCGGGGAGGGTGGTACACAGGGACAGCGTCAGCGCGGACAGGAGCGTGCGGAGCATGGTGGTCTCGTTGCTAGGGTGCTGAAAAAAAGGATTGAATAGGGCCCGGTGTCATAAGTGGGGACCACAAGTCCCAGAACCAGTTGGGGCACCCTCGTCCACCGGGCAGGTTAAAATTATGCCAAGGCCCGAGAAGGCACAAGTATTTTTTGGTTTCACCCGTAACCGTGGTAAATTTACGGCAGAAATTTGCGACACCGGATCTCACCCCAAGGGCGGTTCAGCTCGTTTGGGGTTGGCGCAGAGGGTGTCGACATGCCGAAAAGTACACAGGGTTCGAAGCCAAGAGGCACGACGGGGCAAGAGCAACTTCCAACTGGCGTCATCAAGGGCAATAAAAATGATATTATTGAATTAATTGTGAATGACAAATCTGATTTTTTCGCCATTCGATACGCAAACGTCGGCAGCGATGAGGCTCTTCATTTGCATTCCACAACAGGGCTTGATCTAGAATTTTATCATCACCGAATTGATAAAGGAGCAATCGCCCATATAAAAAACAACCATGGACCAGGCAAGGAGGATGATCCTGCCTTGGAACCGGTTACGGATGACGACTTCCTGAAAATTCTTGATATCATCGCCAAACCTGATCGCATTGAACGCGGCAAGGACCAAGCTACTGGCCTGCCAAGCATCATCTACACGAAGCAATTGGAATCGACTTACAAAATGGTAGAGGAAGTCAGGGGAGGTCGCAAAGAACTGGCCCTGAAAACCCTGATGAAGCACCGTACACAAAACGACCCGGCGGGGAGGCCATGACGTGAGTTTATGCCTTGCGGCCCACCTCATACGCCTGAGACGTTTCGGCTGGGGCTCCCCACCGGGCACTAGAAGGATCGAACTTTCCGCTCCGATCCGCAAGCGGATTGTCACATTGAATCATCAACCGCTATAGATTCAATACAATGCGTGCAGCTACTCCTTCGCCGCTCGGCTGTAGACCACCACGAAGATGCTCAGGGCGGTCATTGCGACGATGGCCAGCCATTCGCCCAGGGCGCCGTCCACCTGGACCTGGCTTAGGAGGGGGAAGCCGTCCTTCCACCAGATCTTGAAGAAGCTGGCGATGACGCCCATGATCCCGCCGCCGGCCATGAGGCCGCTGGCCACGAGGATGCCGCGGTTCTCGCGGGCCTTGGCGGCGGCGTCGGTGTCGCCGGCGCCCTTGCGGTTCACGATCCAGGACAGGATGCCGCCCAGGAAGAGGGGGGTGTTGACGGAGATGGGGAGGTACATGCCCAGGGCGAAGCCCAGGGCGGGCAGCTCCACCATGCGCAGCACCAGGGAGAGGACCACGCCCAGCGCGAAGAGGAACCAGCGCAGGGGCATGGCGGTGGTGCCGAAGATGCCGTCCAGGATCTCGCGCATGGCGCTGGCCTGGGGGGCGGGCACGGCGGCGGTGCCGAAGCCCTGGTGGCTGAGCACCCACATGGCCAGGCCCGTGAACAGGGCGGCCACGAAGGTGCCCAGGAACTTCAGGCCCAGCTGCCGGGCCGGAGTCGCGCCGATCCAGTGGCCGATCTTGAGGTCGGTGGCCAGGGCGCCGCTGGCGGAGAGGGCCGTGCACACGACCCCGCCCACCATGAGCGTGATGAACATGCCCACGCCGCCGCCGAAGCCCAGCTTGAGCATCACCACACCCGTGATGATGAGGGTGAGCATGGTCATGCCGCTGATGGGGTTGGTGCCGATGGTGGCGATGGCCCGGGCGGCCACGGGCGCGAAGAGGAAGGCGATGGCCATGACCACGGCCGTGCCCACGGCCGCGGCGAAGAAGGCGTTGTGCATGCCCACCCCGAAGCTGAAGAAGAGGAAGGCGGCCAGGCAGAACACCAGGAGGCCCACCGCCACGAAGGCGTTGGACAGGGTCCGGGCCACGCGGGGCACGGGGCCGGCGGCCGCGGGTTCGGCGCTCTTCAGGCCGGCGAGGTTCTTGCCGATGGACTTGATCATGGCCGGCATGCCGGCCAGGACGCCCATGATGCCCGCGCCGGCGATGGCGCCGATGCCGATGATGCGCACGTAGTTCTTGAAGATAAGCTCCGGGCTCATCTGGGCGATGGGCACGAGTCCGGGCGGCAGGGCCACGGGCGCGTACTGGCCGATGGCGTGGATCATGGGCACCAGGACGAAGGTGGAGAGGATGCTGCCCGCGGCGATGACCGCCGAGTAGCGCAGGCCGATGATGTAGCCGATGGACATGGTGGCCGCGTTGTTCAGGAAGTTGAAGGCCATGTACTGGTCGCGCAGCTTGGAGCCGACCCAGGCGTACTTCAGGGTGATGGTCTCGGACATGCCGCGGAAGAGCGAAGAGACGCCGTCGTAGGCGATGCCCAGCACGGCCGCGCCGGCCAGTACTTTGGCCTGGTCGCCCACGCTCTCGCCCGAGGCCAGGATCTCCGCGGTGGCGGTGGCCTCGGGCCAGGGGAACACGCCATGGTTGTCCACCATGAAGTTGTGGCGCAGGGGGATGAGGAACAGGATGCCCAGGCACCCGCCCAGGAAGGAGACGACGACCACCTGCCACAGGTGCGGATAGGGCACGCCCGACCCCGGGGTGCCCGCAAGCATGTACAGGGCCGGGATGGTGAACACAGCGCCCGCCACCACATGGCCGGAGTTGGCGCCGATGCTGGTGATGATCACGTTCTCCAGGATGGTGGAGCGGCGCAGGTAGAAGCGGGAGATGCCGATGGCCAGGATGCTGATGGGAATGGCCGCCTCGATCCCCTGGCCCACCCTCAAGGCCAGGTAGGCCGCCGCCATGGAGAAGATGGCGCAGAACAGCATCCCGTAGGCCACGCTCCGGGTCGTGACCTCCAGCACCCCGTCCTGGGGCACGAGGGGCACATAGACCTCCCCCGGCTCCAGGAGCCTGCGGTAGTTCTCCGGAAGCCCTTTGATGGCCGTGGACTCGTTGGCATCTGACATCGCTTCTCCTAGGGGGGGCTAGTTCTAGTCAACCGTCTCGCGTCGTGCGTCGAAATAAAGTCCCAGGGCCAGCAGCACGAAGACCGTCAGGCCGATCCAGTTGCTCCAGGCCCCGGCCCAGCCGCCGAAGGCGCCCCAGCGGGTGAGGTCGGGGACGAGGGTCACGTGGGCGGAGTCCTCGATGAACTTCAGGAGGGCGGCGAGGACGCCCACCAGGGCGCCGCCGGCGATGAAGCCGCTGGCCACCAGGGTGCCCTTTTCATGCCGGGCCTTGGCCAGGGTCTCCTCCCTGCTGCTGCGCTGGATGAACCAGGCGACGATGGCGCCCAGCACCAGGGGGGAGTTCAGCTCCATGGGCAGGTACATGCCCAGGGCGAAGGCCAGGCCCGAGACGCCGCACATCTCGGTCGCCGCGGCGAACACGCCGCCGATGCCGTAGAGGAACCAGGGCGCCCCACTGGAGCCCATGACGCCCTGGAGCACCGCCGCCATGGCGTTGGGCTGCGGCGCGGGCAGGGGGTGGAGGTGCAGGGGGGAGCGGGTGAACCCGTAGACCTTGGCCATGAGCAGGATCACCGCCGTGGTGGCCAGGCTCGCGGCCACGGAGCCCACGAGGTTGCCGAGCTCGATGCGCCGGGGGGTCGCCCCCAGCCAGTAGCCGATCTTGTACTGGGTCACCAGGGACCCGGACATGGACAGGGCCGTGCACACGACGCCGCCGATGAGGAGCACCTGCAGCATGCCGCTCTTGCCCGCCAGGCCCATGGCCGACAGGGTGACGGCGGTGATGATGAGGGTGGTGAGCGTCATGCCCGAGATGGGGGTGATGGAGATCATGGCCACGGCCCAGGCGCTCACCGCCGCGAACAGGAAGGAGATGCCCAGGGTCAGGAGCGTGGAGACCAGGGCCAGGTACAGGGGCCGGGCCTCCCCGGCCAGCACCGAGAAGCGGAAGTAGGTGAAGATGAACACCCCCACCACGACGATGCCCATGAGCACCGTGGACATGGGCAGGGCGCGGTCGGTGCGCACTTCCTCAACCTTGGCCCCGCCGCGGATCAGATGGGCGACTTCGCTGAAGGCCTGGCGGGAGGCCTGCACGATCACGGGGGACATCTTCAGGATCGAGATGATGCCGGCGGCGAAAATGCCGCCGATGCCGATGGGGCGCACGTAGTTCGAGAAGATCTCGTCGGGGGGCAGCGAGGCCAGGGGACCCACGCCCGCCGAAATGGAGCCGGGGATGAAGTGGGCCAGGTGGCCGATGAGGGGCACCAGCACGAAGAAGCTCACCATGGAGCCGGCCATGATGATGGAGGCGTACTCCAGGCCCATGATGTAGCCCAGACCCATGACGGCGGCGGAGGTGTTCATGGTGAACACGGCCTTGGTGCGGTCCGTGAAGGCGCCCAGGGCCCCGATGGAGGCGGTGGAGAAGTTCTCAGCCCACCCCTTCATGGAGATCCCGACGAAGTCGAAGAGGGCGGCTCCGAGGGCCGAGTAGGTGAGGACGACGGCGCTCTTGCCGCCGCGCTTGCCGGCCACGAGGATCTCCGTGGTGGCTCGGGCCTCGGGGTAGGGCAGCTTGCCGTGGAGGTCGCGGACGAAGTAGCGCCGGAAGGGGGCCAGGAAGAAGATCCCCAGCACCGCGCCCAGGAGCGGGACGATGAAGATGGCCCAGAAGCTGGTCTTGAGGCCCAGGATGTGCAGCGCGGGCATGGTGAACACGCTGCCCCCCGCCACGATGCCGCTGGTGGCGCCGATGGCCAGGATGTTCACGTTCTCCAGCAGGGAGCTGGGGCGCGACTTGAGGAATTTCACGGCAGCCACGGAGAAGCCCACCGCCAGGATGGAGATGGGAATGGCCGACTCGATGCCCTGCCCCAGCTTGAGGGCGATGTAGGCGGCCGCGGCGGAGAACACCACCGACCAGAAGAAGCCCGACACCACGGAGCGCAGGGTGACTTCAGGCACGCTCTCCCGGGCCTTGATCACGGGCTCGTAGACCTCGCCGGGAGCCAGCTCCCGGAAGGCGTTCTCGGGCAGGCGGATGTCGTCAGGGGGCATTTGAGCTTCCTGTGTCATGCGGACTCCTGGATCTTTCGGCTAGGCGGGGAACTTGTCGAGGACGCCCTGGACCACGCGGCGGGAGAGGCCATGGTAGCCCTTGGAGGCCTGGGCGAAGATGTCCCGGGCCAGCGCGCGGGTGGCGTCATGCTGGCCCAGCGCCGAGTACAGGGGGCGCAGATACTTCATGCGGCCCACCCGGGTGAGCACTTCCCGCACCCTGGGGAAGACCGGCTCATAGGCCGAGCCCGCGGCGATGGTGAGCCACTCCACGAGGAGCTCGAAATTGCCGCGGCCGGTGAGCTGGAGGTTCTCGTCCAGCCAGGCGCAGTCCGCAAAGGCCAGGGTCCGGGGCAGGTTCTGCAGGTAGACCAGCAGCTCCGTGGGGCTCCAGGCCGCCATGACGGCCGCCTCGGGACGGGTGGCGGGGAATGCCTTGGCCAGGGCCTCCAGGGCCTCCAGGGTCTCCGACCGGAAGACCGGGGCGTTGGCGGGCATGCCCGGCTCGTGCAGCCAGGCGTCGGCGCCGATCTTCGCCAGGAGCCCGGGGAAGCGCTCCTCCACGAAGGCGCTCCACTGCTCGGTGGTGATGGAGGTGAAGCGGAAGCGCTTCATGTAGGCCTGGAGGAATTCGCCGAAGGCCTCCTCGCCCGCTGTGGCCTCCAGCAGCGCCACGAGCCGGGCGCCCTTCTCGTAGGGGATGCTGGAGAAGGCATCGTCGGGGTCGATGCCCTCGAGGTGCGTGCGCAGCACGGTCAGCTCGGGGGTGTCCTTGAAGCGCTCCAGGGATTCGTCCAGGGCGTTCTGGCCGATGGACCAGCCGAAGGCCGCGGCCTCCGAGCCGTGGAGGGCCTTGAGGATCTTGCGCTCGGCCCACACTGTGAAGCCCTCGTTCAGCCAGAAGTGCTCGGCGGTGGCGTTGGTGACGAGGTTGCCGGTCCAGGAGTGGGCCAGCTCGTGGGCCACCACGTCCACCAGGGAGCGGTCCCCGGCCAGGAGCGTCGGGGTGAGGAAGGTCATCCGGGGGTTCTCCATCCCGCCGTACGGGAAGGAGGGGGGCAGCACGAGCATGTCATAGCGGTCCCAGTCGTAGGGCCCGAAGAGCCCCTCGGCCCTGACGATCATCTCCTCCACGCCGGCGAATTCCCAGGCGGCCTTGCCGATGGTGGCGGGCTCGGCCCAGACCCGGGCCCGGGGGCTCAGGTCGCGGCTCTCCAGGTCGCCCACGGCCAGGGCCAGCAGGTAGGAGGGGATGGGCTGGGGCATGGTGAAGCGGAAGAGCCGCGTGCCGGGGATGGCCCCCGGCTCGTCCCCGGCGGGCCCGGCGGACATGACCGCCGTGAAGCCCTCGGGCACCACGACCTCGGCCTCGTAGGCCACGCGCGCGTAGGCCGAGTCCTGGCAGGGCACCAGGGTCCGGGCGTGGATGGCCTGGCACTGGCTGAAGAGGAAGGGCTTGTGCCCCCCTTCGGTCTGGGCCGGCTCCAGCCACTGGAGGCCGATGGCCTCGGGGGAGGTCTCGTAGGCGAGGGTGACGGCGCCGGTCTTCGCGGGCAGCGTCAGGCGCAGCCTGCGGCCCAGGATCGGATCGTCGGGGCCCAATTCGAAGGGCACGTCCACGTCACCTGCCTGCACCCAGGCCCGGAAGATCGTGAGCCCCTTGGTGTCCAGGTCCAGGGTCCCCTCCGCGGGCGCCGCGAACACCAGGGTGGCCTCGCCGCCCAGGACCCTGCGGTCGAAGTCCACCAGGAAGCGGAGGCACCAGCGCTCCGTGCGGGGCTGAAGATCGTCGAAATGGGAATGGGGATCGAGGCGCGACATGGGAAGGTTCCTTAAGGCGGACCGGGTTTGCTCTCGGGGCGGAGGAAATTGAAGGTTTCACGAACCTCCGGCCATTATCCATGAGCGGGGATGGCATGTGGATCACAATTTGAGGCACCCGGAAAGCCGCTACCATTCAGCATGGGAAAACTCGCCGCGACCTTGGGCCTCCTTCTGCTTCTCGTGCCCACGGCGCTCGCGGGCCAGGTCCCCCTGGACCGGATGAGCCTGCCGAACCGCCTCCAGGCGGAGGCCATCCTGCGCAAGCCGGACTTCACCTTCCAGACCACGACGCCCCCGGCGCGGGTGCGCCTGGCCACCATGGACAAGCTCTTCGACCACCCGCGCCTGGCCGCCGCCATGTGGCGGGACTGCCAGTTCGTGCCCAAGCTCTACGCCTTCACCCTGCCGGACCAGGGCCTGGTCATCGACGACACCCGGGGCCTGAAGGGCAGGCTGACCCTGGCCTACCGCGAACCGGGCAAGCGTGTTTACATCATCGACGGCCGGGTTGAGAAATGGCGCATGAACAACCCGGTCGCCGTGGGCGCCAAGATGGTGGTGATCTACAATTACTGGGAAGGACCCACCGGGTTCCACAGCCATCTGCAGACCTGGACGACCCTGGACAGCGCGCTGCTGGGGGTCATCGCCCGCCCCTTCCGCTCCTACATCCAGCACCGGCAGGAAGAGTTCATCGCCTACATCATGGGCAACATGGCCCAGGGCGGGGAGTTCGCGGACCGGAACTACGAGGAATTCCTGGGGCCTCTCCAGCGGGAGGGGGACACCGTCGCGGTCAGGGAGTTCATCGATGTTTTCAAGAAACATCGCCGTTAGGCGTAACGTAGCGGCATGGAAAAATACGTGGTATAGTGGCCATGAGGTGAACCTTGCTCCAGCCGGCACTGTTGTCCATGTCCCTCCTGGCCTCTCCCGGCGCCCAGGAGCCCTTCCAGCCCCTCGACCTGGATGCGGCCCGGGGCCGGATCACCCGGTCCGAGGCCCGGGTGGACTGGGCGCGCCTGACCAACCAGCGCATGGAGATGGCCAACAAGGGCCTGCGGGTGATCGTGGACGGCCTCACGGTCATCCTGATGGTTCCAGGCGTGGAGAAGCCCCGCCACGCCAAGCCCATCCTCCTGGGCAGGGGCGAGCACCAGCTGCTCTTCAAGTCCATCGTGGGCATGGGCTTCAACCGGATCGTGGTGAGGAATCCGGTGAACCGGAAGGAATGGTCGGCGCGCCTCGAGCAAGGCAAGGCCATCCTGGAGTGAGCCGCCCGGTGTAGGCTTGGACGGGGAGGTCGTCCATGAGGATCCTGGTGGTAGGGGCAGGGGCCATCGGCGGGTATTTCGGGGGGCGCCTCCTGGCGGCCAACCGAGACGTCACCTTTCTCGTCCGGCCGGAGCGGGCCCGGCGCCTGGCGGCGGACGGCCTGCTGGTCACCAGCCCCCACGGGGATCTGGCCCTGCCCGCGCCGCCCACGGTGCAGACGGCCGACCTGCGCGAGCCCTTCGACCTCGTCATCCTGAGCTGCAAGGCCTACGACCTGGACGGGGCTCTCGAGGCCTTCGCCCCGGCCGTGGGCCCGGCGACCGCCGTCCTGCCCCTGCTGAACGGCATGCGGCACCTGGACGCCCTGGACGCCCGCTTCGGGGCCGACCGCATCCTGGGCGGCCTCTGCGTGATCTCCACCACCCTCGATCCCGGGGGGCGCATCCTCCACCTCAATGCCCTCCACAACCTCACCTTCGGCGAGCGGGACGGCACCCCCACCCGGCGCATCGAGGCCATCGACGCGGTCCTCGGGGGCGCCGGCTTCGAGTCCCGCCTCAGCGGGGCGATCCTCCAGGAGATGTGGGAAAAGTGGGTCTTCATCGCCTCGGCGGCGGGCCTGAACTGCCTGCTGCGCGGCACCGTGGGCGACCTCGTGGCCGCCGGGGGCGGTGACCTCGCGGTGGCGCTCATCGAGGAAGCCGCCGCCATCGCCGCCCTGCACGGCTTCCCTCCCGGGGCGGCCACCCTGGCCCGCGTCCGCGGGATGCTCACGGAGCCCGGTTCGGGCTTCGTGGCCTCCATGCTGCGCGACCTGGAGCGGGGCGCGCCCATCGAAGCCGACCACGTCGTGGGCGACCTGCTGCGGCGGGCCGGGTCCCTCCCCTGCCCCGTGCTGGGCATCGCCCACGCCCACCTGAAGACCTACGAGGCCCGCCGGAAGCGGGAAGCAAAGTGAAACCAGCCCCATCCAGTCCGGCTCACGGGTGCCTCCATGCCAAGGCCCAGGTTTGACGAAGATGTAGAAGCGATCGCGACCGGGCCCGGCATCCTGGGCCGGGTGGAGGCCGACCTGCGCCGGGTCATCCTCGACGGGCCCGGCCCCCCCTGCCGCATGGGCGATCTGCTCCGGGTGTTCGAGCAGGGCGGGATCCCGGCCTGGATCGTGGGCGGCGCCCCGCGGGACTGGCTGGAGGGCCGGACCTGCGGGGACGTGGATCTCGCTTGCGGGACCACCTTCGCGGCCATGAAGCGCCGCCTCCTGGGCGCCTTTCCGGGCGGCACGGTCTTCGAGGAATACCCCGGGTTCGGCCTGCTCCGGTGGGGTTCTGGAGGGGAGGAGGTGGACCTGAACATCCTGCGGGGCCTCGCCTACCCGCAGCCCGGCCTGTCCATGTTCGAGCACAAGCCAAGGCCCACCGGCTTCCTCTCCCAGGACGCGCAGCTGCGGGATTTCACCCTGAACGCGCTCTACTTCCGTCCGGAGACCGGCCTGTTCCTGGATCCCACCCGCAGGGGCCTGGACGCGATCAGGAACCGGGTCCTGGAGTTCGCGGGGCCGGCCTACCTGGCCAACACGAACCCCTTCCTCGCGCTCCGGGCCGTCAAGTTCATGGCCAGGGGCTTCCGTCCGGCCCCGGAGGTGGAGCGGTTCGTCCGGACCCACCTGGAGGAGGATCTGGCCCGGATCGGAGCGCGGACGCTCGCGGTCTGGCTCCGGCGGCAGGTGCAGGACGGTCTTGTCCCTACCTTCGCCTCGGCGGCCCGGGACTTCGCCTGGACGGCCGGGGCCGTCCAGGCGCTGGAGGAGGCCTGCGGCCTCAGTGCCCCGCCTCCCCTTCCGGAATCTGGATGGAGTCGCCCTTCTCCTTGACGATCTTGCGGTACCAGTCGGCGTTGTAGGCGGGATGGGTCACGGCTCCCTTGGCGTCCCGCACGTTGCCGTCCAGGTACTTCCAGATGAGGAACTCGCCCAGCTTCTTCCACCGGGCCGTGACCATCTCGCCCTGGCGGCAGGAGTACTGGGTGAGGTAGTCCCGGGCTTCCAGGGGCGAGCGCCGGTAGAGGGCCTGGGCCTGCTCCTCCACGTCGGCCTGCTGGGCCAGGAAGGTGCCCTCCAGCTCCCGCTGGACCTTCTGGACGTCCACGATCATCTCGTCGTAGCGGCTGTAGGTGTAGTTGGCCACGAAGTTGAAGGTCCAGAAGGCGCTGTCCCAGCTGAACTCGTTCCAGCTGCCGGTGCCCTCCTTGAAGCTGTGGGGGACGTCCCGCACGCCGCAGTACATGGGCACGTACACCGTGCTGTAGGTGTCGTCCATGCCGAACCAAAGGACCCCGCCGATGGGGTTGGGCAGGAAGGAACGGGACTGGCTCACGTAGGACCAGCCGGTCTGCTGGGTGGAGATGGCCCGCTCGTGCAGGTAGTCCTTGCCGTCCACCTTCCACTCCATGGGGCGCCAGCGGTAGGGGCTGTGGTAGGGACCCGCGCCCACGTCCCTGGTCATGTCCAGCTCGGTGCCTTCGTAGTGGTCGCGCATGAGTTCCATGACGTCGTGCACGTCCAGCTTGTGGTCGGGCTTGACGAACATGGGCAGGGGCACGGCGCCCTTGACGCCCTTGGCGACGTCGATGGGGAGCTTGAGGGAGGGCGCGGCCCGGTTGAAGACGCTCCACACCCGGGCCTCGCAGAAGCGCAGGGCGCCGAAATCGGCCGGGGCGTAGACGCCGTTGAAGCTGAAGTCGGCGTCCTGCCCCTTGTACCAGCCCTTGGCGCGGGCGAAGGAGATGACATCCTTGGAATAGACGCAGTTCTTCGGGTCGTTCAGGGGGAACCCGCTCACCCGGGAGTGGTTGGCATGGGCCGAGATGGTGCCGTCGGGCACCCGCACCGCGACCCACACGGCGCCCTTCTCGCCCTTCCCCTTGCCGATGATGTCGAAGATCCAGGCCTCGTTGGGGTCCCCCACGGAGATGGACTCCCCTTCGCTGGCGTAGCCGTACTCGGCCACCAGGTCGCCCATGATCTGGATGGCTTCCCGGGCGGTGCGGCTCCGCTCCAGGGCGATGTACATCAGGCTGCCGTAGTCCACGATCCCGGCGGGTTCCTGCAGCTCCTTGCGGCCACCGAAGGTGGTCTCGCCGATGACCACCTGGAACTCGTTCATGTTGCCCACCCGGGTGTAGGTGACCGGGGCCTCCTTGATGCGGCCCAGGAAGACCCCCGAGTCCCAGTCCACGATGTCCCGCTTCTCCGCGGCCAGATGCTGGGCGCCGGCGTGGAAATACAGCTCGCCATAGAGCGTATGGCTGTCGGCGGCGTAGCTGATCATGGTGGAGCCGTCCTTGCTGGCGCCCTTGGTGACCAGGATGTTGGTGCAGGCGCGCATAGGCTGTGCGAGGCTGGAGACGAGAACCGCCGCGGCGGCCGTCAGGGTTCGGAGCATGGAGTGCATGCAAATCCTTTCATTTCATGGCAAAGCCAAAAAAACAATCATATTCAGTCCCGTATCGCAAAGCGAGGTATGGACTTCCCTTTGAGGAAACCATCACAAGGTTTGCGGCATCCTCAGGTCTGGAGCCCCCCATGATCCCCGTCCCCCCCGCCCAGGTCCACGAGGCCCCCGCCCCCAGGGACGTGGCCTTCCCGGGTTTCAACGCCTTCCCCCTGGCCGGAACCGTCCTCCCCGCGACGGGGAGCGCCTGGTTCGCGGTGCTGGTGGCCGATTCCGGCCCCCTGGACCGGGACTGGAGCGACCCCCGCCTGCCCGCCTCCCACGGCGGCCGGATCGTCGCCGAGTGGCTGCGGGACCAGGGGGTGGGCTCCCTGCGCTTCGACAAGCGCATCGCCGCGAGCCGCGACCCCAAGCTCAATGCCTCCCTGGATGCCCAGGCGGGCGACGTGCGCGCCGCCCTCCAGGCCGCTCGGATGCTGCCCGAGGCCAGGGGGCGCCAGCTCCTGCTGCTGGGCCACGGGGAGGGCGCCCTGCTGGGCCTCATGGCGGCCCAGGACGCCGATGCCCTCCTGCTCCTGGCCATGCCCACCCAGTCCATGGCCAGAACCATCGCCGACCACGTCGCCCTCCAGCTGCCGGCCGCCAAGGGCGCCGTCAACATCGCCTACCTGCGCTCCGTGTTCCAGGCCATCCGGGACGCCAACCCCCGCCCGGCTCCGGGCCCCGACGTCTTTCCCGAGCTGGCCCGCCTGGGCAAGGCCCTCATGGCCCCCGAGACCCTCCCCTTCGTGCGCGACACCCTGGACCTGGACCCCTGGACCATGGCCGCCCGGGTGCCGCTGCCCATGCTGGTCGTCTGGGGGGAGAAGGACGTCGTGGCCCCCAGCCCGCCGCACGTCCCGGCCTCCTACAAGGGCACGTACCTGGAGATCCCCGGCGCGAATCACCTCTTCCGCAAGGAACCGCGTAACCGGACGGACCTGGATGGAGCGAACGCCCTGGAGGGCTACCGGGATGACCGGCCCCTGGCGGACCTGACGCCGGTGGCGGTCTGGCTCAAGGGGTTGAAGTAGAGAGGTTCTTGTCGAAGAAGTCCGCCAGTTCCGGCCCGAGGCCCTTCAGGAACGCCGCCCGGTCGAACCCGGGCGGATCGGCGGCGAGGTCGCCGTCCAGGGTCTGGATGGGTCGAGATTATAGAAGTTTATCTGGCTCTACATACTGGCACCAAGCCACGGCCTGGGCCGTCTACCGGGCAGCATGACCGTGATCATGACCCCAGGCTGGTGTAATCACCGAAGGTCTGCGATCCCTTTGCGGGGCGTATGCTGAGTTTCTGCCACGGTGATCATTAACGGCCACCCGACCGGGATGCATAACGGCAGGAACGTCCAAGGAGTTCACCACAATGGTCAGATCATCTGGAACCGGCAGCAGACCTTTCACCATCCCTGCGTTCGGTGCCCTGATGCTCCTCAATTCCTGCATCATCGTCCATAAACAGAACGTACCGGAAGCATGGGCCATGCCTCCCGTGGCAGAGGCTGGTCCTGAATGCCCCTCCCTTTCAGGAGCCTATGACAACCAAGGGCTTGATGCCAAGGGGACCTCGGTGCGCAATGTCTACGGGGCCGGCGGCTCCCCGCTGACCACGGAAGAAGGCTGGGGCAGGTATTCGGTGCTTCCTTCCGGCTGGTGCGCGAGATTCCCTGAACACTCCGAGGGTACGAACCGGACGGGTTACCCCGTAGGCGTGGTCACGGAATTCTTTAATAGGGAACGATAGTTGTCCGATTATTTATTGGGCTCCGGCTCTTTCGAAAGGTCCCGGCAGACCTTGAGCACCTGGTCCACATAGAAGGGACCGAAGGGAGTCTGGCCACGCTCTGCAAGGCTCACGTAGGCTTGGCTGTATCCCATCTGATCGGCCAGGGCCTTCTGCGTTAGGCCGGCAGCCATGCGGGCCGCGAGGACCCGGGGCGCAAGTTCCTCGACGACCTTCTTGCCAGGTTGCTTCGCACGCCGACCGGCCAGAAGTCCTTCCACCGTAAGATCTTCATCCAACCGTGGCCAGTGGATTGCCATCCCTTCATCATCCATTTCCCAATAGGCGAGATCCTCAGGGCCAGCATGCGCCAACCGTGGGTAGTACGTAAGGGGAACGCCCACTTCCCGGCCATCCTGGAGTTCAATGAAGATTTTCCCCCGATCAAACCAGAGATTTATGGCACGCAGCTTTTCAGTTGCCAGCGAAAAAGTCATGCCATGCCTCGTGATTACCTAATATTAGGTTATGCCTACCCGGAGATACCGCAAGGGGTTTACAGAAAAAAAAGGGAGGTCGTCAAGCGACCTCCCTCTGAAAATTCGTAGTGAATCTGGACAGGCCTAGGACTTCGGCGGCGCCGGGGGGAAGCGTTCCAGCATCTTCTTCACGGCCTTGGCGACATCCTCGTCCGAACCCTCCGGGGTGTCGGTGTCGTCCAGGACGTTCTCGGCGGTGGCGGACCAGAGCAGCTGGTGGGTCTTGAAATCCTGGACTTCCAGGACGATGGAGCCGATGGCCCCGGTGGGGCGGGTCTCGCCCACGGGGGCCGAGACCCCCACGCCCACGCTCCGGAACAGGCCGAAGCCGAAGCCCACGCCCACCCGGGCGCCGCCACGGCGGCGATGCAGATAGACGGGGTAGTAGGTGACGAGGAAGTCGGGGTCCTTGTCAGTCTCCCTCTGGAACTTGCGGTTGGCCAGTTCCGCTTCCACGGCGCGGCGCACCCGGGTGTCCATGATGGGATTCTGCACCCCGCCGGCCCGGGCCAGGGCCGCCTTGGAGGGGGCATACCAGTCGTAGGTATGGAAGGTGGAGTAGTTGGCCCTGGAGTCGTAGTCGTACTTGATGGTGGGCCCGGCGCACCCGAAGGTGAGCGCCAGCACCGTGAGACCTGCCCAGATCGTTCGCATGGTTCCCTCTCCAATATGCCTTGGACCAGCGCTCGGGGGGCCGGGTTGAGGCGGCCCCTCAATCCACCCGCGTGGGCACCGCGGGCAGGGACTCGAAGCCCTCCTGGTCCCGGGTGGCCACCGCGAAGAAGTAGTTGTCCGTGCCCATCCCGGGCAGGGTGGCGTGGTCGGAGGGGGGCAGGACCTGGCCCTCCGTCCAGGCTACCGAGTCCGCCCGGCGGCGGTAGACCACGATGGAGGCGATGCGGGGATCGGTGAAGGGGGTCCAGCGCAGCTGCCCGTCGGTGGTGGCGGCTCCGGAGAGGGTGACGTTGCGCGGGGCCTCGGGGGCCATGGCCAGATGGTGGAAGGCCCCCACCATCTCCCGGGTGATCTTGGCGCAGTAGCCGGGGTCGAAGAAGGCCGGGGAGTCGCCGTAGGTGCGCCCGCCCTCGATGCGGGGCACCTGGTGCTGGCGGTCGAAGTTCTCCTGGGTCTCGGTGACCCGGGCGGCGGTGAAGCCCTCCCGGTTGAAGGCGAGGTGGTCGCCGCCCCGGCCCACCCGGTCCCGCCTGAGCATCACCAGGCACTCCAGGTTCTCGGCGTAGCGCTCCCCGAAATGCTTGAGGTACCGGGCGAATTCGCGGCTGGGGGAATCGTTCTCGGCGCCCAGGGCCTCCCGGGCCTTCTTCTGGGCCTCGGTCTCCTGGGAGGGAACGCCTTCCGAGAAGAGCCGCACCGAGGTGGTGGCCTTGGCGCCCGAGGCGGAGGTGACGTTGCCCACGCAGTCCGCCGCGAGCATCCCCACGACGTTGATGCCCTCGGCCTTGAGGCGCCGGGCCAGGTGCGCGGCGCCCAGGAGCCCCTGCTCCTCGCCGGCGGTGGCCACGAAGTAGATGCTGATGGCGGTCCGGTCCGCGGCCATGACGTAGGCCATCTCCAGCACCAGGGCCACGCCGCTGGCGTCGTCCACGGCGCCCGGCGCGTCGGATTCCACGTCCATGACGTCCGTGGCCCGGCTGTCGTAGTGCCCCGCCACCACCAGCGCGTCGCGCTTCCGGGACGGATCCAGGCCGGGCAGGATGACCCCGAGGTTCACCATCTCGGTGGGCTTGGGCACCCTGGGTCCCGCTTCCGCGACGAAGGGATCTTCGAAAGGCACGAGCCGGGAGCCCGGGAGCATGGCGAGGCTGCGGGTCTCGGCCAGGAGCCACCTGCGAGCCGCGCCGATCCCGCGGTTCTCCAGGACGGTGGTGGAAAGGCTGTGGCGCGTGCCGAAGCTGGCCAGGCGCTCCACCGCCCTGCGCAGGCGGGAGGCCTCCACGTGGCCGGTCATGATCCGGGTGTAGGAATTCGGGGGGGGCTGGTTCGGGGGTCCCTGGGGTGCGAGGGGCGCCTGCACCTGCTGGGCGTTCAGGACCAGCGCGAGCGTCAGGGACAGATAGGCGGCGATGCGCATGTGGGCTCCGGATCCGTCCATCATCCTACGCAAAGGCCGACCTGGATGCTAAACTTTGCCCTTTCCCGCTACGGAGAACCCATGTTCGAACTCAAAGGCAAGATCGCCCTCATCACCGGCGCCAGCCAGGGCATCGGCGAGACCATCGCCCAGCAGCTGGCCCGCCAGGGGGCCTTCGCGGTGTGCGCCTCCCTGCCCTCCACCGAGGAGGACCTCAAGAAGGTCGTCGCCACCATCCAGGCCCAGGGCGGTCAGGCCGACTACGTCCTCCTGGACATGCGCGACGGAGAGAGCATCCGCGCGGCCGTGGCCACCGTCCTGGAGCGCCACGGCGCCCTCCATATCCTGGTGAACAACGCCGGCATCACCAAGGACAAGCTCATGATCCAGATGAAGGAGGAGGAGTTCGAGCTGGTCATCGACATCAACCTCAAGGGCGCCTGGCTCGCCACCCAGGCCGTGGCCAAGCCCATGATGAAGCAGCGCTGGGGGCGGGTCATCAACATCGCCTCCGTGGTGGGCCAGATGGGCAACGCCGGCCAGGGCAACTACGTGGCCTCCAAGGCCGGCCTCATCGGCCTCACCAAGACCATCGCCCGGGAGTTCGCCAGCCGCAACATCACCTGCAACGCCGTGGCCCCCGGCTACATCGCCACCGCCATGACGGAGAATCTCCCGGAGGAGGTGAAGACCGAGTTCAACAAGCAGATCCCCCTGGGCCGCATGGGCACCCCCCTGGACATCGCCAACGCGGTCGTCTTCCTGGCCACGGACGAGGCCGAGTACATGACCGGCCAGGTGCTGAGCGTCAACGGCGGCATGCTGATGCCGTAAACCAACCCAGCGCATTGGGGGTCCGATGAGGGGCGGCCATTCCGGGCGCCCGTGCAGATGATCCCCGGGGAAACCTCGTGTCCTCAAGCCTCCGAACCGATTTCCCCACCCGGGGCCTGCCGTGGGATGCCGATCTGGCCCGGGAGGAGCTCCTCCCGTCGCTCTTCGAAGCCACCGTCGACCGCCACGGTGACCGCACGGCCATCGCGTTCGAGGGCACGCGGCTGACCTACCGTGAGCTGGAGGCCCAGGCCAACCGGTTCGCCCACCTGCTGCAGGAACGCGGGGCCGGCCCCGGGATCTATGTGGGCCTCTTCCTGCCCCGGTCCGCCGACGTCTTCGTGGCCATCCTGGGCATCCTCAAGGCCGGCGCGGCCTACGTGCCCCTGGACCCCGACTACCCCGCCGAGCGGGTCCAGGCCATCCTCCAGGATGCCGGGGCCCGCTTCCTGGTGTCCACGGTGGGCATGGCCGCCCGGCTCGCCCCGGGCCCGTGTCTGCCGGTGCTCCTGGAGGAGGAGGCCCAGGCCCTGGCGGCGCGGTCCTCCCAGAGGCCCCCACCCAGCGCCCGGCCCGGAGATCCCTGCTACGCCATCTTCACGAGCGGCTCCACGGGCCGGCCCAAGGGGGTGGCGGTGGCCCACCGCTCCGTCTGCAATTTCGTGCGGGCCGAGGGGCGGATCTTCGGGGTGGGGTGCGAGGACCGCGTCTTCCAGGGGTTCTCCATCGCCTTCGACGCCTCGGTGGAGGAACTCTGGCTGGCCTGGTTCGCCGGCGCCGCCCTGGTGGCCGGCAACGCCGCCCGGGTCAAGGCCGGTCCCCTCCTGCCCGCCTGGCTCAAGGAACAGGGCATCACCGTCCTGTCCACCGTCCCCACCCTCCTGGGCACTTTCGAGGAGGATGTGCCGGGCCTGCGGCTGCTCATCCTGGGCGGGGAGGCCTGCCCCCAGGATCTGGTGGGCCGCTGGGCCACGCCGGGCCGCCGGCTGGTGAACACCTACGGCCCGACGGAGGCCACGGTCATCGCCACCTGGACCGACCTGCTTCCCGATCGCCCCGTCACCATCGGCCGGGCCCTGCCCAACCTGCGCACCTACGTGCTGGACGCCGACCTGGCCGAAGCCGGGCCGGGGGAGGAGGGGGAGCTTTGCCTGTCCGGTGCCGGGCTGGCCCTGGGCTACCTGGGCCGGCCGGACCTCACCGCCGAGCGGTTCCCCGCCAACCCCTACGAAGACGGCCCCTGCACGGGGCGGCTCTACCGTACCGGCGACAAGGTCCGGCTCCTGCCCACGGGTGACCTCGAGTTCCTGGGCCGCTTCGACGACCAGGTGAAGCTGCGGGGCTTCCGCGTCGAACTGGGCGAAATCGAGGCCGCCCTGCGCCGGGAGCCCGGGGTCCTGGCCGCCGCGGCCGACGTGCGCCGGGAGGGCCCGGAGCTCCTGGCGGCCTACGTGGTCCTGCGGGAGGGCGGGACCCTGGACGAGGACGCCCTGCGCGCCGCACTGCGCACCACCCTGCCCCCGTACATGATCCCGGCGCGGGTGGTGGCCCTGGCGGCCCTGCCCACCCTGCCCAGCGGCAAGCTGGACCGGCGAAGCCTGCCCGCTCCGCCGGCACGGGCCGCCGCCCCGGTGGCCGCGGGGGACCTGCCCTCCACCCCACGGGAGGAGGCGCTGGCTGCCTGCTGGGGCCGCATGTTCCACCGGGAGCAGGTGGGCCTGGGCGAGGACTTCTTCCTGGACCTGGGCGGGCACTCGCTCCTGGCGGCCCTCATGGTTTCGGAGCTGCGGAAGACCCCGGCCTTCGAGGGCCTTTCGGTGCCGGACGTGTACGGGTTCCCCACCGTGCGGCTCCTGGCGGGGGAGATGGACGCGCGGTCGGCGGCAGCCGGGGTCCCCGCGCAGCACGCGGCAACGGCCCCCCCCGGAAAGGGCCGCTCCGTCCGCTGGGCCTGCCACGCCGCCCAGCTCGCCGGCCTCTATCCCCTGCTGGCCTACTTCGGCCTGCAGTGGCTGGGCCCCTACCTCGCCTACAGCTGGCTCATCGAGAAGGATTACGGCCGGGGCCTCGCCCTGGGCAGCGCGGTGGGCGTGCTCCTGTTCCTCAACCCCGCCATGTTCCTTCTTTCCATCGCCGCCAAGTGGCTGCTCCTGGGCCGGGTCCGGCCCGGGACCCACCCCCTTTGGGGCTTCTACTTCTGGCGCTGGTGGCTGGCCAGCCGCATCCAGGCCGCCACCCCCACCGGCTACCTGGTCGGCACCCCCTGGATCCGCCTCTACCTGCGCCTCATGGGCTGCAAGGTTGGGCGGCACACCCATTTCGCCACCGACTGCGTGCGGGGCTTCGACCTGCTTACCGTGGGCGAGGACACCTGCGTGGGGGTCGACGCCCGGCTCGAGGCCTACGCCATCGAAGGCGGGGTCCTCCGCCTGGGGCCGATCACCATCGGGTCCCGCTGCTGCGTGGGCGCCCGGGCCGTGCTGGCGCCGGGCACCGTCATGGAGGACGGCGCCGAGCTGGGCGACCTGAGCCTGCTGCCGGAAGGGGGCCGGATCCCGCAGGACCAGTGCTGGTGCGGCTCGCCCGCCATCCCGAGGACCGTCTCAAGCGCGCGGGAAGCCCGCACCCTCCCCCTGCCCGGGCGCCTGCGCATCACCGCCATGGCCCTGGCCCAGGGCCTGGGCGCCTTCCTCGTGCCGGTGGTCTTCCTGGCCTCCATCATGCCCGGCATGATTCTGCTCAACGAGATGTGGAACCGCATCGACGGCTACTTCGGCTACCTGTGGGCGGTGCCCATCGCCGCGGTCTCCTACGTGGTGCTCCTGTGCCTGATCATCATCGTGGTCAAGCGCGCGGTCCTGGGCCGGGTGAAGCCGGGCACCTACGACCTGGTCTCCTTCTACTACCTCCGGAAGTGGTTCGTGGACCAGCTGATGGTGATCTCCCTGGACCTGCTGGGCCCCCTCTATGCCACCCTCTACCTGAACCCCTGGTTCCGCGCCCTGGGGGCCCGGATCGGGCGCCGGGCCGAGATCTCCACCGCGGGCGCGGGGACCCCCGACCTCCTGGACATCGGCGAGGAGACCTTCATCGCCGATGCGGCGTCCCTGGGCACCCCACGCTACGACCTGGGCCACATCACCCTGGCCTGGACCCGGGTGGGCCGGCGGGCCTTCGTGGGCAACAGCTCGGCCGTGCCCAGCGGCACGGTGCTGGGCGACCAGACCCTCATCGGCGTCCTGTCCGTGCCACCCCTGGATCCCCTGGAGGCGGCCCGCGCCGACGCCTCCTGGCTGGGCTCCCCCGCCATCTACCTGCCCCGGCGGGCTCACGCCGAAGGGTTCAGGGAGGAGGAGACCTACGCGCCTCCCCCCCGCCTCGTGGCGCTGCGCCTTGGCATCGAGTTCTTCCGGGTGACCCTGCCGGCCATGGGCTTCGCCCTCCTCACCTGCCTGCTCCTCACGGGCTTCGCGGTGCTGGAGGAGGCCTACGGCCTCCCGGTGACCATCGCCGTCTTCCCCTTCCTCTACCTTATGATGGGCGTGGCGGCCTGCGCCTTCGTGGTGGCCATGAAGTGGCTCCTCATCGGCCGCTACCGCCCCGGCGAGAAGCCCCTGTGGTGCACCTTCGTGTGGCGCACGGAGCTGGTGTCGTCCCTGCACGAGAACCTGGCGGTGCCCTGGCTGCTCATGATGGTCCAGGGCACCCCCCTGGTGCCGCTGTACTTCCGCCTCCTGGGCGCCCGCATCGGCGCGGGGGTCCACATGGAGAGCACCTGGCTGACGGAATACGACCTCGTGACCATCGGCGACCATGCCAGCCTCGGTCCCGACTGCACCATCCAGACCCACCTCTTCGAGGACCGGGTCATGAAGATGTCCACCGTGGACCTGGGCCGGAACTGCTCGGTGGGCACGGATGCCGTGGTGCTGTACGGCACGGTCATGGAGGACGGCTCCAGCCTCGGGGACCTGTCCCTGCTCATGAAGGGCGAGACCCTTCCCGCCGGCAGCCGCTGGGAGGGCAGCCCCGCCCGGAGGCTGCGGTGAAGCCGGCCTTCGCCATCCTGCCGGCCTTCTCGGAGGCCGAGGCGCTCCCGGCCCTGTCGCGGGAACTGGGCCTGGCCATCCCGGCATGCTTCTCGGGGCACGACCCCCACGGCCGGCCCCGGGCCGAGGCCGGGGGCAGGGCCGTGCCCGTGAGCGTCGGCCGGTGCGGTCCCGTAGGCGTCGTGGCCCTGGCCGCCGGGGGGCGCGTGGGGGTTGATCTGGTTGACCCGCGCTCGGCCATCCCCACGGGCAGCATGCTCGACCTGGCGTCCCCCGGCGAGCGGCTCTGGCTGGAAGCCCTGCCCGCGGATCTGAGGCGGCGCAGGCTCTTCCAGGTGTGGGCCTGCCGGGAGGCCCTTCTCAAGGCCCTGGGCCTGGGACTGGCCATCGACCCGGGGGCCGTGGAGCTGGAACCCTGGGGCGAGGACGGCCTGCGGCCTTCCCGGGTCCTGGGGTGCGGCCTGCCTCCGGAGGGGTGGCAGGTGTGCGTCCTGGATGGCTCCGGGCTGGCGGAGGGACTCATCCTGGGTCTGGCCTGGGCTGATTGACCGGGTTCCCCTGCGCATAAAATAAATTTTACATAACCAATGTGATTATATTGAAAACATGAATATCTTGGCCTAGATTCAGAACACGCTGGTTCCATCCCCGGCCAGCAGGATGGAGGTTTGGCGTGGCGATGGTGGACGGTTCCCGGGCTTCCGGGCGGGCCCGGGCGGAACTGGCGCTGCGTCCCTCCGAGGAGAAGTTCGCCCTGGCCTTTTATGGCAACCCGGACGCCGTGAGCATATCCCGGCTGGCCGACGGGGTGTTCCTGGACGTGAACGAGGCCTTCTGCCGCCTCACGGGCCACGGCCCCGAGGAGATCCTGGGCCACACCCCCCTGCCGGATCAGCTGGGCATCTGGGTCACGGTTGCGGACCGGGCGCGCTTCCTGGACCGCCTGCGGCGGGACGGGCGGATCCAGGGCGAGAGCTTCTCCTTCCGCCGGAAGTCGGGGGAAGCCTACACGGGCCTGGTCTCGGCCAGCCTGCTGGAGGTCCACGGGGAGGCCTGCGTCCTGACCACAACCCGGGACATAACGGCCGCTCTCTCCCAGACCCTGCAGCTGGAGCGCCTGACCCTCCTCTACGCCGCCTTGAGGAAGGTGAATCAGGTCATCGTCACGTCCCAGACCCGGGAGGCCCTCCTGGACGGCATCTGCCGGGTGCTGGTGACCGACGGGCCCTTCACCCTGACCTGGGTGGGCTGGGACGACCCCGAGACCCATGAGGTGCGGATTCTGAGCCACCATGGGGATGACACGGGCTACCTGGATGGTTTCCAGGTGCGCAGCGACGACACGCCCCTGGGCCGGGGCGGCACCGGCACCGCCATCCGCGAGCAGCGGAACTTCATCACCAACGACCTTCTGGCTTCCCCGGCCTATGCCCCCTGGCGTGAAGCCGCGGCGCGCTGCGGCCTGGCCTCCTCCGCCTGCATTCCCATCCGGCAGGGAGACGACGTCCAGGGGGCCCTGGTCGTCTACGCCCGGGAGATCGGATTCTTCGGGCCGCAGGAAGTGGAGCTGCTGGAGGAGGCGGCCCGGGATATCGCCTTCGCCCTGGACAACCTCGCCACGGCCTCGGCTCGCCAGCGGAGTGAGCAGGCCCTGCGGGACAGCGAGGCCCAGCTGCGCCAGCTCCAGAAGATGGAGAGCCTGGGCACCCTGGCCGGGGGCATCGCCCACGACTTCAACAACATCCTCAGCGCGATCCTCGGCGCGGCCGAGATCGTCCACATGCACATGCCCGGCGGGGATCCGGCCCGGCCCGCCCTGGAGATCATCTTCCAGGCGGGGCAGAGGGCCGCCGAGCTCAACAAGCAGATCCTCACCTTCAGCCGGAAGGGACGGGACGAGCAGGTGCCCTTCGACCTCAGCGCCCTCGTCAAGGAGGCCACCCGGCTCCTGAAGGCCACGCTGCCCAAGAACGTGCGCCTGCCCGCCGAGGTCACTCCCAGCATCTGGGTCACGGGCAATGCGAACCAGATCCACCAGGTCTTCCTGAACCTGGCCATCAACGCCTTCCATGCCCTGGGCCCCGAGGGCGGCGACCTGGGGATCGATCTGGCCCAGACCGTCCTGGAGCCCTCGGAGGCGACCGAGGCCCTGGGCCTGGAGCCCGGCCGCTACGCCGTCCTCACCGTCCAGGACTCGGGGTGCGGCATGGCGCCCGAGGTGCTGGCCCAGATCTTCGAGCCCTTCTACACCACCAAGGCCGTGCGGGAGGGCACCGGCCTGGGCCTCGCCGTGGTGGCGGGCATCCTCTGCAACCACAAGGGCACCATCCGGGTCACCAGCGAGCCCGGGGTGGGCAGCCAGTTCCGGATCCACCTCCCTTCCGCCGACCCGCAGGCCCTGGCCCAGATCGCCCCCCAGGCCGAGGACCTGGCAGGTGGGGAGCGGATCCTGCTCGTGGACGACGAGGACCTCGTCACGGCGGTCCTGAAGGAAGGACTCCTGGCGCTGGGCTACCGCGTTACGGCGAAGACCAGCGGCCGGGACGCCCTGGAAGCCTTCCAGGCCGACCCGTACGCCTTCGACCTCCTGGTCACCGACCAGGCCATGCCCGACCTGGCCGGCGACGTCCTGACCCAGGCCATCCAGACGTTCCGGCCCGATCTGCCGGCCATCCTGATCACCGGGAACTTCAACCACGAGGAGGCCCGCCTCAGCCGTTCCGTCCACTACGACGCCGTCCTGGTCAAGCCCCAGGGCCCCCGGGACCTCGCCCGCGCCATCCGCCAGGTGCTCGGCCTGCGCCGGCCGGAGCCGTTGGTCCACGCCGGCGACGCCGCTCCCTGGCGCAAGCCCCTCATCCTCGTGGCCGAGGACAACGCCGAGACCCGGACGATGATCACGGCGGTCCTGGTCAAGGGCGGGTGCGAGGTGCTCGCGGCCGCGGACGGCCAGGAGGCCCTGGACCACTACCTCGCCGCCGGCGACCCCCGGCGCTTCAGCCTCCTCATCACCGACCTCGGCATGCCGCGCATGGACGGCCTGGAGCTCCTGTCCCGGCTCCGGCAGATCGACCCGGCATTGCCGGCGATGGTCCTGAGTTCCATGGATGATCCCGAGTCCGTGAAGTCCGCCCTGGACCTGCGGGTCATCGAATTCCTGGGCAAGCCCATCGATCCCCTGAAGCTCCTCGAAACCGTGAGCCGCCACGCCGCGCGGGCCGCCTGGAACTCATAGCGTCCGCTTGAACAGCCGGGTCGCCAGCACCAGCGCCACGGTCCCGATGAGGAACAGGAACAGCAGGTCCGGCACGATGGCCATGAAGCCCGCGTCCTTGAGCAGCACGCCCTTGAAGCCGTGGACGGCGTAGGAGAAGGGATCCACGCTGGCCAGGGCCCTCAGCCAGGCCGGGAAGGCGGCGATAGGATAGATGGCGCCGCTGGGGAAGTAGAGCAGGGTGTTGAGGATCCCGAACAGGGCCCGGGGCACCAGGGGGTCCTCCACCCGCACCATGAGCAGGAACATCATCGCGTTGAAGGCGAAGGAGGTCGCCACGATCATGAGTAATAGCTGGAACAGGGCCACGGGATGGAAGATCACGTCCAGCCCCGCGATCAGCGAACCCAGCACGGTGATGGCCAAGCCGGCCAGGATGGCCTTCAGCGCGCCCGAGGCGACCAGGCCCAGGACCAGCTCCAGCCGGGTGATGGGCGTCACCAGCCAGCCCTCGTGGACCCCCCGGGCCTTGTCGTCGATGTAGAGCATCCCTCCGCCGATCATCACCGACACGAACATGGCCAGGGTGATGGAACCCGGCAGGAGGTACTTCATGTACTCGATGAAGGGATACAGCTCCACGATCTGCAGGGCGATGCCGTTGGCCACCCGCTGGGGCACCCGGGGCTGGTTCAGGGCGTCCGTGAGGGACTGCACCTCGGCTTCCAGGCTGCCGCTGAGGAACTGGTCGGAGTTGTCCACCACCAGGCCCAGCTTCGGATTCTCACCGGCCAGCACCCGCCGGGAGTACTGGGGCGGGATGATGACCGCCGCGTCCAGGCGCCCGGAGCGCACGTCCTCCTGGGCCTGCTTGTCGCTGCGGCAGGGAAGCGTCCGAAACGTGCGGATGTTGGCGGCCACCGAGTCGAAGGCCTCGTGGACCCGCAGGGCCTCGGGGCCCCCGTCGTAGTCCACCACCCCCACCCGGGCGTCGGTGATCTTGCCGCCGAAGGCGTTGCCCAGGATCACCAGCTGCACCAGGGGGAAGACCATGGCGGTGAGCATGAGCGTGGGCGAGCGGAAGAACTTCCGCAATTCCCGTTCGACGATCGCGAGCATGCGGTTCATGGGCGCAAGCCGGGCTGGGGGAACATGAAGGTGCTCACGGGCTTGACCTGCTCGTCCCGCAGCTGGCGCCCGGTGTAGTGCACGAAGACATCGTCCAGGGTCGTGTTCTGCACGCTGAGGGTCCGGATGGCGACCCCTCCGCGCACGGCCAGCTCCACCAGCTCCGTGGTGGTGCGGGAACCGTTGGTGGTGAGCACCCGGAACATGCCCGAGCCCTCGTTCTGCACGGTGGTCACCTCCTGGAGGGCCGTGAGCCGGGCCTCCCAGTCCCCGGGCGGGTCCTGGAACTGCGCCTCGATGACGTTGTTGCCCGGCACGCTCTGCTTGAGGCGGGCGGGGGTGTCCAGGGCCACCAGGTTGCCGTGGTCCACGATGGCAATGCGGTCGCACAACCGGTCGGCTTCATCCATGTAATGGGTCGTGATGAGGATGGTGAGCTGGCGGCGGGCCTTGAGCAGGTTGAGCATCTCCCACACCGCCACCCGCGAGACCGGGTCCAGGCCCGTGGTCGGCTCGTCCAGGAAGAAGATCCGGGGGTTGTGCACGAGGCCCCGGGCGATCTCCAGCCGCCGGCGCATGCCGCCCGACAGGGTCTTGGTCTCGGCGTTCCGCCACTTCGTGAGATCCACCGCCTCCAGCAGCTCGTCGATGCTGCGCCTGCGCTCCTCCCGGGGCACGCCATAGAGCTTGGCGTAGATCGACAGGTTCTCCTGGACCGTGAGGTTCACGTCGCTGGTGAGGGCCTGGGGGATGACCCCCATGCAGCGGCGCACCGCGTCGGGGTCGGCGGCCACGTCGTGGCCGTCGATCCAGGCCCGGCCCGAGGTGATGGGGATCAGGGTCGTCATCATCCGGATCAGGGTGCTCTTGCCGGCGCCGTTGGGACCAAGGAGGCCGAAGGTCTCCCCCGCCAGCACGTCCAGGCTGATGCCCTTGACCGCCTCGAAGTCGCCGAAGCGCTTGACGATGTTCTCGACCCTTATGGCGGTGGCCGCGGGGGCTGTCTCGGCCCGGTCCCTGTGGAAGAAGCCGTTCACCTGCGCACCAGCCTGGCCTTGGGCAGCAGCACCTCGGCCGTCATGCCGGGCACGTAGCGTTCCCCGGGGTTGGGGATGAGAAGCTTGACCTTGACGGTCTTGATGTCCCGCTTGATGCGGCCCACGTCGCGCTGGGTGGCGAAATCGCCCTCCGCGGTCTTCAGGAGCACGCGCCCGTCCACCTTGGCGCCGCCGGGCATGCGCACCCACAGATGGTCGCCCAGCTGCACCGCGTCGGCTTCGGTCTCGGCGACGGCCGCGTAGACCCAGGTCTGGTCCAGCTCCACGAGGGTCACGATGGCGGCTCCGGGGTTGACCACCTCGCCCTGCCGGGCCGCCCAGAGCCCCACCTTCCCGCTCACCGGGGCGAGGACGCGGGTGTAGCCCAGACGGGCCCCTGCCTCGCGGGCCTGGGCCTGGGCGGAGGCCCACTGCCCCGCCGTGGCGTCCATGTTCTCCCGGGCGGCCCTGGCCTGGTTCAGGCGGGCCTGGGCGGACAGCATGGCGGCCTCGGCTGCGGCCTTCTGCTCCTGCGCCGCCCGGACACGAGCCTCCGAGGCCTTCAGAGCCTGCACCGCGGTATCCCGGTCCTGGGCGCTGGCGACGCCGCCGGAGGCCAGTTCCACCGTGCGCCGGGTAAGGGCCGCCTGGTTCTCGTTATTCGCCGATGCTTCGGCCAGGGTGGCCGCCGCGGCGCTGTGGGTGGCCCTTGCGCTCGCCAGCGCATGCTCGGTGTCGCCCCGGGTGCTGTCGAAGGTGGCCTTCATGGCGCCCACCTGGGACTGGAGGCTCTGCGCCTGGGCATCGGAGGAGGCCTTGGCGGCCGCGAGCTCCGACGGCTCCAGGAGGGCGATGAGGTCCCCGGCCTTGACGTCCTGGCCCTCCTCCACCGCCAGCTTCTCGATGCGGCCGAGGACCTGGGCGCTGACGATCACCTGGTTGGCATCCACGGTGCCCATCAGGATGAGGTCCCGGCTGTGCTCCGTGGAGATGAAGTAGTAGACCAGCGACCCCAGGAAGAGCGCGCCGAGGAGGATGAAGATGCGGTTGCGGGGATTCACGTCGGGTCACCTGTGGCAAGGTCGGGGTTGGCGAGGATGCCCGCGGCCAGCGCGCGTCCCCGGGCCGGGTCGGCAAAGAGGACCGTCGAGGCCAGGTCCAGCAGGGCGATCCTCTGGCGGGCCAGCAACTCCGGTTCCCGGGGCTCCCGGCCGGCGATCTCCCGGAAGAAGGGCGCCGACATGAAGTAGAAGACATTGGCCCCGGTCAGGGCCACGATGGTGGGCCCAGGCTCCAGGGCACGCAGCTCGCCGCTGGCCATGCCCGCCTGCAGATTCTCCAGGAGCGAGGCATGCAGCGGACCGAAGGCGACCTTCACGATCCGCGCGACGTGGGTGGGCTGCCCCGTCCGCGCCCGCATCATCTCCTGGCCCATGAGGCGGGTATAGGAGCCGGCCTCGGCCAGGTGATCGAAGTGCCGGAGCCAGTAGCGCAGCAGGCGCTCCCCCGGCGTGCAGTCCCGCTCGAACACCGACCGGAAGTGCTCCACCACCCCCCGGAACACCGCGTCCAGCACCGCCTCGTGAAGCAGCTCCTTGGTGCCGAAGTAGTAGTGGACCAAGGCCTTGTTGACCCCCGCCGCCTTGGCGATGGCCTCGGTGCGCGCCCCCGCCTCCCCGAGCTGCGCGAATTCCTCGATGGCCGCCTGGAGGATGGCCGTGCGGGTGGGTTCGGCCTTGGGGTGGAGGGGGGCGGGGGGCATGGGGTATCCGGACGGTTAAACCACTTGGTTTAACTAAATGGTTAACCCGTTTTTTGAACGTGTCAAGGGGAGTCACCCCTTGACAGCGTTTTGGACCGTTGCACCATTGTAACAATGGATCGATGATCCACCGGAGGATGACATGCTCCAGATGTCGGACAGTCGGAGGCGCTTTGTGATGCCCAAGGAGGCGGCCATCGGCGCCCATGAACCCGCCGAGGTGGAGGTGCTCCCGGACGGGCGCGTAATGATCTCCCCTGTCCGGGTGATCGCTATCCACGAAAGCTGGGCGGTCACTCCGGAAAGCACCGCCCAGACGGACGCTGCCCTGGCGGACTACAAGGCCGGCCGCACGATCGGCGTGAAAGCCCTCGAGGCTAGAATCGCCCTTGGGGGAGCCAAACGGGGGCGCAGGTGATCCCTTCCTTCCCGGATTCCTTCGTCCTGAAGCTGCTCAGGCAGGAAGCCAGCCTGATCGTCGCCTTCAGGCGGCTGGTCGAGAAGGTGGAGAGCAGGACGGAACAGCAGTTGCGCGAGAGCCGGGGCATCCACCTGGAACCCATCAAGGCGAACCCGCCCTATCAATCCATCCGCCTGGATCGGGGTCCCCGGGCCAAGGTCCTGGTGGATGGCAATACGATGGTCTTCCTGGACCTGGACCCGGAGCACGACAAGATCTACGGCGAAAAATGAAGCTTGGATCCTAGTAGAAAGATTCCAAAATAACATTACTAAATGTCTCCGATGTCCTACGCTTATAGGTAGGTCATCGGAGGATTTATGGGGCGTATACCCATACGGGCCAAGCTTGTGCTCGATGCAGAAGCCAAGTCCAAACTTGAAACCATTGCGAAATCC
>Ga0316217_10000633_pt1 | contig 48887 bp, 29 predicted proteins | sample 1anoAmetaG_FD_203633 | JGI IMG/M metagenome (GOLD analysis project Ga0316217, IMG submission 203633) | Freshwater microbial communities from Trout Bog Lake, Wisconsin, USA - 1anoA | ecosystem: Environmental > Aquatic > Freshwater > Lake > Hypolimnion/Profundal zone | place: USA: Wisconsin...
ATGTTTTTTTAGGCGAAAAGGCTACAATTTGGCTATGGTTTTTTTCTAGGATAAATCAACTCCCAACAGCTTAAGGCTGATTACGCATTGTTCATAGTTGATCATAACTCTTGAGTGCACTTTAAATGCTCGCCACAACTCAGATTAATCCAAAACCAGTGGTTTTTTGTGCTTATAGCTCTTTCTTTGAGTTCTTTGCGAGTTGTACTAAGAAACTTCGGGTCTCGACATTTATTCGTTAGTTTTATCAACATACTGCAAAGTGTTCGATGATCTTTCGAAGCTAAACTATAGGTTGACTGCGTTATTTGGTAGTTGATTAGCTGCTTTCTGAGTGAAGAGCTATAGGTGATTCATGTTTAGTTCGAGTATAACGTTTTTATAAGTTTGGATGCGAAATAGCAGCTATAAGGTTGATTTGCCGCTTCAATTTTATAAACTAGCTTAAATTTCACAATACAATTAATGAGATAAAAATTTTTATTTAGGTCATAACAATAAGACATTGAAAATAATCGATCTGGAATTTGAATTAAGTGTTTCGTCAAAACAGTTTCAAGCGAATGCTAAATTTTGATGATGTAAATGTGCTTTAAAAATTTGTATGTGGTAGGAATTGTTGGAATTCGACATAAATCATATTTTCTATGAGAGATATGACTAAATCTCTTTCCAGATGACGTTTTTTACTTACGAATCTCTATATCTCACATTTTTGTCGAGAGTCATGATGCGAACATTCCACTATTGAGCCTCACTCATTTATTTGGTTGTAAATCTCAGCAAAAATCCTTTTGTCCTCCTGAACATTTCTACTGGATCTTTAACAGCCCAGGTATCAAACTACCTTCTTTTGCCCTCGACAAATACAGCAACAACAAAGTTCCAGTCCTCGGCCCTGAGAACAGAGGGGTTGTTAGTTACCTCAAACTTTACATTTTTGCCCCTGATGGTATGTTCGAACTAAGTCCATCTTTTAAAGCCAATGTCGCCCATGCTCTCGCTGTATTATCCTTTTACCAAAAACCTGACAATGTTGCCTATGCATAGATTTCCGGGATGGAGATGCTCTGGAACAATAATGATGGGATTTTTCTTTTGCTCCATAAAGGTATTGATTCTCATCTTTTTGTCTTAGTTGGAGGTTCCAGACTAATTAGTGTTTTGTTTCAGCATATCCAAAAGATTTTCGAAGCTTTTGTGTGGACATCTTAGACTTCGGGATTTGGAGCTGGTTGGTCTTTAGAATTTATAGATAAGTTCAATCACTTGGAATTACAGAGGTACGATATGCTCTAGTTTTAGTTTTTTTGCAGGATCTCCGCCCTACTCAAACCCTGTCGTGGGATGCGTTCTTTGTAGGTTATTTTTCATCGACAGCTGCAACTTAGCCTACTGGTTAATCCATGTGGTTTCCGATTTGTGGCCCAGAAAATAATTAGTGATTTCTTCTCGATCTGAAATGGTCACAGTCTATACGCCATACTCAGTGACTTTGCTGAGGTAGTCCTGGATTCGCTTGAGGTGATGTTCAAGGTAGAGCCATAGTGAGCCAATGGTGTATTGTTTGGAGGAAAGAGGAGAGACCCAGGCCGTAAGTTGAGAGAGGGGGAGGCGAATATCCTTCTAGAAGATGAGGGTCTTGTCCTTTAGCTTGATTTTTTTATCGTCGACGTATGCATTGCGCAGCAACTACAGAGGCTATACTCTGCCTTGATATTTTGACATTATTTGAATATTATAAATTTGGAGAAGTAAAACTTAAGTAAGATTCATAGGCACTCTAAAATTTCATCCGACAACTATTAATAATTCAGTCATTGTTGGAAGCAACCTGAGGAGGAATTATTCGGAAGAAAGGTTCACAGAGGTCAAATGCTCAAGTCTTTGGAGACACTAAATGTAGAATCATCCTTTGATTTTTGTTTAGATTAACTCTCAACCCTAAAACTAGCAAAAAATGACCAAAATATAATTATAAATAAGTGCTAAAGATATGGCCCAGACGCTTAATGATCTCTGCCGAATAGAGTTTGCCTCCAAGAATGTTCGGATATCAAGAATTGGTATATGTAGTTGATGGGGAGGATGGGTTCAGCGAGGACGTATGGTGTAATGGTTAGCACATTGGACTTTGAATCCAATAATCCGAGTTCAATTCTCGGTATGTCCTTTTTATTAATAAGACTGAAGATAATGAGCAGGCATTTCAGCAAGCATCATCAAAATGCCTCATGCTTCCATAGAACAATCAATTGAAAGCAGACGGTTAGTGAACAAACTTTTAGTTTTGCCATAAAAGAAGCTAAAGGGCAAGTACTACACAAGTTCAAAATACAAACAGCTATCGAGATCAATCCTAATCCGAGGTCTAAGAAATGGTTTTGGCACTTTTTGCGGCATGACTATTATTTTGGTTTTTTTAGCTTGCAAGTTCTCCAATGAAACTTAGATACTTGCTTTAGATCTACTGGCTTTCTAGGTCCTTCATCTATTTTAGCAGCTCTGAATATATTTCGTTGAGGTTATTGCTTTTCTCTGTCTACTTCACAAACATTTGGAGAAAGGTAGTTTCTAATTTTTCTGTATTTTCGTACCCAGTTTCTTTTTCTACAAAATGTTATTATAAAGTAGCTATCTATTTCTATAATTGAGCTTTGATGGCCAATTATTTGACCAAGACAGTGACACTTGTTTTAAATTCCTCCTGATTCGTAAGTTTTTCGATGTTGAAACCCGCTCTTTTGAATGACCTTCCATCGTTTTGGAGATAGGCGACTTATTCCTCCTTGCCCTTGAGCAAATCTGACAATTCTTAGATAGTTTCCTAATATCTCCTGATTTCCTCAGTCTTCTCACCTCTGAATAGGATTTGCTCCTGCTAGTTCAACAAGTTTTTGGCAGATCTGGTTTTCCAATCATCATAGGCATTCAAATAATCCTCGAGCAGAGCTAGATCTTATGGTTAGCTGTTGAGGGCACTGAGCTGTATAGATAGAGAGTTAAGTCTCTACTAAATCTAGGTTTAGAGGGTGGAATTGTCTTGCAAAAGCTGCTCTAGTTTGAGATGACTCATTTTATAATTAGAATAGAAATTCTAAATGTCTATCATTTTTCTATAGCTTTTCAGGTAATTAGGATCCAGTTGATATTTTGCCCTGTCGATATACCTAATTCGTACTTCAACCTAAATTGGCTAGAACGAAAGAAAGAATCAGAACGTCTTCAATTTTGTAGCTATATTTGGTTTAGCCTTTGCACAATAAAAATAACCTAAAAAATAGATGGCCAATCAACGGAGGAGTTATTTAGTAAGATTTTTTACCTGAAAAACTAGTTGAAAACAACTGCAAAGAATTCTTAATAAAATGTTTTCTAAAAAGTAAAACAAAATTTTATTCAACCGAGTAATAAATTTTTACTGCCTTTTAGAACTGTCAATAAACTAAAATTGATATAAGCAAATAGCCTGAAATTATTAATTGGAACATTTCAGCTCTCGTCGCTGTCGCCAGAGTGCTAGCCTTTCTGCTTCTGCAGCAGGTGGGAAATGTTTTCCTGAAAAGATTTGATTCCTATCAGTGGTCTCAGGTGGTGATCTTTTTGTTTAAGCACGTTTGAGTTCTAGAAGTGGTTCTAGAGCTGGGCGGTTCCTTGGATTCGTGCGTAGCAGACTTGGCAGACTTTGTTGGAGTTGAATTTGTTCCACTTCTGTTCGTGGAACTCTTTGTAGAAGTCGACGATGAATTTGGAGTGGATGAAGTTCACAAAAGCGTAGCCAACATTGCAATTATTCTAAATTAATTAAGAGATACGCTGTAGTCTACGGGAAGATAGAAAAAGTCAAACTTCTTCTTATGGTTTTTTTCGAAGAGGCTGAGCAGCATGTCTTGTGTGTATTTGTTGGGGATGTTTCTAACCATGATAGTGGTGCGGCCGTCAGCTTACACCTTTGAAATATCGATGAAAAAGGCTCGAGACTACTCGTAGCTGATGGCTCTGCGGTTACGAGGCGCCGGCACCTTTGCAGCGTAGTAATAGTAGTCTTCAGAGTACATGTTGTTCATCATCATCGGCATCATCTGCATTGAGTTGGCTTTCGAAATTGAGCCTTCAGAAGAAGTGTAACGAGCAGTAATAGGATTTGAGCTGTATTAGGTGTCTTAAGTGATGACCTTGATGCAGGAGTTCACGAGTTAGGTGACGGCTTGATTCTCTTCCTCACTTTTTGGGGAATCTTTTCGCCTCTCTCTGCGCTAGAGTTTAGATTCACGGATAGTTTCCTCCTCTGCCACATACTAAAGCAGGAGGACTTTGTTGCTGAAAGTGTTGTGACTGTTAGATGTGAGCTTGCCCTTGTATTTGCGAGGCACTCTCAAAGTTAATTCAGGATTTTCGGGATTCAGCTTCTAGGGTTGTTCAGGTTTGGTCTGTTCTTTTGGATTTGGTCTGGATTGCTGGTCTTTGTGACTTATTTTTGAAAAGTGCCTACTGGTGTTTTTTTCCGTGGAGGCGATGAAGCATTGCAGATTGTTGGTGTAATCAAAGCTGATGAACTTTTTGTCTTTCTTGGCTTTGGTCTCTGATTTCTCACTGCCGTGAGAGGAGCAGCTTCTCTTTTTCATTACCAAAACTGCAATATAATTTCAATCGCGATGTGCAATAAAATAATCCATTCTTATCAAATCGAGCAAAATACAACCATCATGGCAATTTTACTTATTAACGCGTGCTCAAACCACCCTCGTGGTTATATGTTCTTTTGCTTTCTTTCCTCCACCCTGTCTTACTCAAGATTTGTGTCTTGGGTCCCATGGTGTCTACTGCCTCAAAACACAATCTTTTCATCGGTAGGTTAAAGCCTAGACTGTTTGGTTTTGTTTTGTTTTTTGAAATTAGTACCTGGTAGTCTGAATTAACTAAGTATTATATGATTTCATGAAGTATGTTACAACTTATTTCATCTCTAACAATGCTAATATTTATTATTGTTTTTTATATAATCTAATTTAACGATAGAGTACTCTTTACGTGTTTGAAGAGTGTTCTTCAGTCTTGATTATGGATGTGCTTGAGGTAGAGCTAAGTTCATCGTAAACTTTCTTGGCAACTTTGCTTCCTTTTGGGTTTGGGATTCAGGTTCATTTATTTAACGAATGTTCGACTTGAATCAATATTGATTTTTGAATGTTTTGTCTCTCTATGCTTCTTTCGATTCTATTTTATCCAGGTAAAAGGCACTTGAAATCAAAATGCATTATAAGGCTTTAATAATTGAACTACCAAATTGTCGTAAGAACAAGAAACAGAAGTGAGAAATAAGTATCATCATAGTTGGCGCCGCAATCGCAATATATTAAACTAAAATAATGTTTAACCCAACTCAAACAACGCCCAAAACTTAGCAAAAAAAATGCTTACTCATACTTCTAAGCTACAAATAATCCATAGCCACTATGTCCTGTATGTATGTTATTAGCCAATCCCTTTCTAGACGTTCTCTTAATTGGCATCATGATGCTGGTTAAGATATGTTTGAAATGATAGCCGAGTAAAGGATAAACAGTTTATTTTGTGTTTTAGTTTGTTGAGAAGGAACTAATTTGTTTTTGCGCCATGTTCCTTATCTTCTCTCATTCAACAAGACATCTTTGAAGTTTCCTCTACCTCTATTTTAAAATTTAAAATCTATGGCAAATGCGTTTTAGCTGCCGAAACTTAGAACAACCCTTATTACCAAAGTATTTTTAATAAAGCTGATAAAAGATTGATTGATTTCGATAGATGTTTTTGATTAGAGTATTTTTTGAATAAAGTTGCACTTTGCTTGCATTTTCTTTGTCGAAAACTTAAGCAGTTACAGGGTAATCGTATAGTTCTAGTAATAATAACAACTCAACATTTCCATCCTTTATATTTTGGTTAATCATCGGATAAATATAATCGAATATACCTAATAGATAATGAATTCCTAAAAATTCCAGATGCTCAAGACATCCACATCATCGGTCAGCCTAGAAGACAGCTTGATATGGGCCCTATATCCACTCTCCTGCTAGAATGAAAATGACCCATAAAAAAATCATCAACCTAAGTGCTTGCCCACTCGTAGTAGTCTTTCATCGAAAGAGGATGTATCGAGAAAAGGAAGCTCTTCTTTCGGCTATCATAAGGCCGCAGGGGGCGGCTTGCTGAAAAAGACTGCTGAGAGGATGGGCAGGACGGAAGCGGAAATGGAAAGCCGAAAAAATTAGAAAGATAGGTCACAAGTGAACGGCTATGAGAAGATAAGGCTGGAAAGGAAGGTTTCTGAAGCCTACTTGAAGCTACACGAGCTGAAGTAGAGTTTCAAGTTGAGGAAATTTTAAAAATCAATAATCTTAACTAGTTCCAGGTTGTACGGAGTTAGCTGATGTTAGTTTATCTATTTCGAACTCTTCCTTTTCCATATTACAGCTCCTACTTTCAAGATAGCTTGACCATTCCTCAGCTAGTTTTATGTTTACGTTGAATGGACCTTCTTAGTTTGTCTTCTTTATAGAAAACATATCACTAGGAATATTCCGAGCTGACTTGATCACGGTTAGTGAAGATGACTTAGATAGGCTGATTGTTGCAACTAAGCAAATATTTTAAAGGAATCAATCACATTCAATATGCCAATGATTAATCTTCGTTTATCATTATTCCGTTTTCTATTGGAAAAAGAATCCCAAAGATTCCTCTTAAACTTTTTCTGAAAAAGCTTTTAAAACCAGAATGTAAGGTTAACACTTCTTCCATATGATCTACAAGTTTGAAATACTTTTGTCGATTTTTTAATATATGCTGATGTATTTGCCTGCTTAACTACCTTTAACTTAAATTGCCAAAATGGAATTGTCCTTGAAGTAGAAGACTGTTGATTCAATCCACCGAAAGCCACCAACGCCTCAGCAGTTGAGAGAGCATTCTGACTCCGAAGACCCTGAGAACTGGTTTGATTCCTCAGACTCTTAGGAATCGTCCTAAGATAGAACAAATCCTCAATAGGAGGAAAAATAAAGCCAATGGTCATAGGCATCCACCATGAGGTTAGCTAAAGATAACCTAACCAATGGGTGCTAAGAGACACAACAAAAATTTAGCGAGGTGCTCCCATTAGAAATGCACATGGGAGAGCTTTTTTACAACATGGTGAAATTTGGACTAGCAAATTTGTCTGAGATTTCGCATCTCGAGGAAAATGGAACCGTTTAGTTCTTCCGGAAAAAGCACTAGATAATTGTGAGAGCTAATGAGAAAGCTCTTGCTGAATAGGCGATGCAAAGGCTGTAGAATTTCGTTGAAGACACAAACGTTTTAGACCTTGATCTAATAAACCATGGGCTGCTCATAAATCTTGAGAAAAGTAAAAAAATGAGAAAATAGCTACTATAGCGTGGGATAGTCTTTCTTACTTTTAGATAAGACGAATCAACAAATAAATTTTATACTGGAGGGAGATTTTATATAGGAGGTAAATTCAAGAACTTAGAACTCAAAAAAATATACTACTAAATCAGATCTTTGCGACTATACAACATACGACTGTTTAGACTCCCGAACAGAAGAAGCTACAGGTTGGTTCTGGGCTAGATCTTTGAATCAGATTCAATGATGAAGTAGATGAAAAAGAGCGGTGTGAGCATGATCTAGGTAGATACGTCCAACAAATCTGGCTGCATAAACGTTATTATGAATATTTCGACCAAGAAAGATATGTCGGAGAATTAGTTCAATAAAACCATCATGTTGGGCATACAGAAGTTTTTGGTATGTTGCTTCATCCTTAGTTCTCAGCCCTATTTCGAAAAACTGGCGGTTTCGGACCACCCCGAAATTAAGTTTATTTACATCAAAGAGAAACACAATAGGGGCAGAAACATAAGTTACTTATTCATCATTGCCGAAATCGAGACCTTTTTCAATCACAGCAAAGCTATCCGTGCGCAGTTGGAGAAAGTCGGAAAGTGGATGATTGGAGTCCGCTTTTTCAATAACCTGTTTCCAGAGCTGAGGTGTTTCATCTTCAGCCCGCTGTAAAACTACATCCGAAAGTTCCCGAAGATGAGCGCTTACTCCCTCATGGTTTTGCCCAGAGAAAGGGAAGGAAAGAAATTTGATTGGGGAAAAACATTTTCGTTGTTTGAGGCTCTATAGAGAGGAATGAAGAAGTCGGAAGCTGAAGTAAAAGTATTATCTAAGTAGAAGTGAGCGTGATTTCACCCAAACATAAAGATTTCCCATATTTTATTCCATTTTTTAATGCCTTATTAATCTCTAAATTATAGCAAATGATGAACTAGGAAACAGCTAGTTTGGGTATTCAGTTAGACTATTTATTGCTTAATCTTGGCTATTTTGTATTCTTTTAGTCGTTTGGTGTCTCTCAATCATCAAAAAATAGCATTACTTTGGTGTTAGTGGCCAAAAACACAATATACTCTTTGCTGCTTGGAGAGACTTCTTTTGTGGAACACTTTAGGTTGATTATCTTTTGAACTTTTGGGAAAGTCACTGCATATAATGGCAAGCATGAAAGAGTTGTTATGAATTTTGCATAGCGTTGACTATTAACGACTGAAACACCCTAAAAATTCTTGTTTCTGATTTTAAAAGCCAAATCGTACGTGAAACTTCTCTCATAAAATTCATTTTGTAAAACATCGATAAAAAGTTTGCCTATTTTTTAAAATATTAACTGATGTGTTTGCCTATTTATCTAGCTTTATAACGAATTGCCAAATTGCCGAAATGGAGCCCTCCTAAAATTAGAAGGTTGAATTGCTACAGTAAAACCCACAAATAATTACGGACTAGTGTGAGTCCGCGAACTCTGAAGAACCTGATACATGGTTCGATTCCTCAGACTCTTAGAATTCATTCTAGGATGAAGCATATGGAAAAGGCAGAGAAAAATAACGCCTATAGGCATAGAAGATCTCAAAATAGGCAAAGTTTGTGGGTAAAAATGAAAAAGCTTAAAAGTCTGCTACTGAACAAGAACCTTCAACGAATGAGCGGGAGTAGATCTTTAGTTAAGAAAAAGATAGGCTGAGGCATTAAAAGTAAAAGAATTACCAAGAATCTCACTATCATATAGACTAACGCATAATAAGACTTCTTCAAAAAATGATAAAGTTCGGGCTGGTCAATTTGCTTGAAATTGCCCAGCTCCACAACTAAGGCACTATTGAATTCGTGGATTGGAAAAACTTGCTCATCTTTAGGGCTGCAGAGAAGGCTATTGCCGATGCTGCTATCATCAGGGTCTCAAATCTTGTTGAAAAGATTAACGTTTAGAAACTTGGCGTGGGAAGGGAATGGGGTCTAAAGCTTGAGAAATGTAGAAAATTGACTGGTTCGCTGCTGAAGCGCGGTATAGTCATCTTCAATATTCATAGCAAAAATAAGAATCTGCAAGGATGCTACATTGGAGGCAAATTCAAGCGTTCACAACTGTAGAAATTCTTGCCCTAAATCAAATCTTACAAAATATTTGGCATAAAACTTTTTAGGTTCCGAAACAGTAGAAGCTACAGGTTGATCCTGGACCAGATCTTTGAATCAGAGTCAATGATTAGGTATATGACGGAAGAAGACGACGTGAGCCTGATGTAAGTAGATGTTGTCAACACAGACGACTAAATCCATGTTCTTATGGATGTACAGAAAAGTAGAGGGATGCAAGCGAAGTAGTATTAGGAGCGTATTAATAAAGGCATACAGATGTTTTTTGTCAGTTGTTTCATCCTTAGTTCTCAGCCCTATTTCGAAAAGCTGGCAGTTTCGGACCACCCCGAAATTAAGTTTACTTATATCAAAGAGAGGAACCGTAGCAGCAGAAACATAAGTTACTTATTCATCATCACCGAAATCGAGACCTTTTTCAATCACAGCAAAGCTATCCGCGAGCAGTTGGAGAAAGTCGGAAAGTGGATCATTGGAGCCCGCTTTTTCCATAATCTGTTTCCAGAGCTGAAGTGTTTCGTCTTCGACCCGGAATATTACTACATCCGAAAGTTCCCGAAGATGAACACATACTCAATGATGGTTCTGGCCAAAGAAAAGGGAGGAATAAAATTCGATTGGGGTCAAACATTCTCGTTGTTTGAGTCTCTGAAGAGAGTAAGAAAGTTTGCTAAAATCGAAGAAAAAGAATCTTCTGAGCATAAGACGCCATGATTTACCTCAAGTATTAACATTTGAGTTATTCTATTTTGAATCTTATGAGGCTAATCTCTTTTACATTCCAATTGATAATCGAGGAAGCATTCGATAATAGTGTGGGTAGTCAGCTGATTCGCTGTTTATTCTTCGCCCATTTGTTATTCCTTTACTTTGCTTCCGCTCTCGATTGAAGCAAAACAGGATTATTCTGTCGTTGGTTGATATATTGGATTACTAGACTTATTATAAATAATCACCTCATGGAGGAGTTTACTAGCGAAAAAATGATGCCTTTTGCTTCTTAGAAAGACCACTTTTCACCTATGCTTTAGACCTCGTCGAAGTTGATTATCTTTTGAGCTCTTTTGAGATAGGTACCGCAGATAAGGTTCTGGTTATTCTTCGGTTCGACCAGCCAAAATTTGAAACAATACAAATGGTTGCTACCATTTATCTTTAGAATGTATAAATCGATTAATCTTTACTGTTGTGGCTGTATCTCAGTTTGACCTTTGCCAGGCCATAGCTCCTGCAATTTTTAAATAATGGTCAAATGGTTGCAGATAATCGCAAAGTTCATCTATATCGTCTTACTAGAGGCCTATAGCTATTCCAACTCCTCTTTTTTCTCGATATCTTCGGTCCCAAAGTCGAATCCCATGAAATTATGCGAAAAAACAGCAGATTTCGAGTTGATCGGCTGCTTGAGATTATTGCTGAGCTTGGCAGAGATTTCATTGTGCAGGGATTCGTCATAGAAGTATCCATTTTTTTAGTTGGCGTACTCTGCAAGCTGGATTAGGAAGCAGTACGAGTAGGAATTATTCCTCAGAATCGGAGTGCAGGCCACCGCTCCTTTTGCGCATTATAGATGACGATTATAATGATTATAAGCCAAACAACATCATAAATAACTCAGTTAATCCTCGGTAGCTCGATTACTCTGCGATTCTGCTTTTTGGGGGAGGGCCTGAGGTTGTAGATTTTTTTGAGCTACCCCCTGATATCTCTATCCGACTATTTTCTGGCCCTTTAGTACTCGTAATCATAGCGAGGGTTGCTCTGCGGGTTTCCTTTGCCTTCTATCTTGAGCATATTGGAGATATCGATTTGGTGTGATTTGATGTTGTGAAGCTCATGCTTTTTGGGCTCTTCTATAGACCTGTTTGCTGCGTTTCGAAGGATGATGCGATCTAATTTAGGTAGATTGATGTTTTTTATTTGAGGGTAGTTCGCCAGAGAGACAGGGTTTTTGTCTTTGGTGCTTTGGCTCAATTTGGATATTTCCTGCTCATGTCCGTTCTTATAGTTTGATTTCGGCAACCGGTCTGTGAGATAATGCAGGTTTTTATGGGCTCTTATGGTTTTAAGCAGCTCATTCGACTGAGGAGCTTAGTGCTAGATGTCTATTCCCAACTATTCGGCCTTTGCTCTCATACTCTTGAGTAGCTAGGTGGCGTCAGGACGATTCTAAGGGTTGACTTGAAGCATACTTTTTATGACCTGACTAAGCTGCTTCGAATAATTATCTCCAATTTTGGTGTAAACTCCTTTGATAACTTTTTTGTAGAGTCCGTCCATATCTTCAGCTCTAAAAGGAGGTTTTAGTGTGGTCATTTAATAAATCACGCAGCCTAGACTCCAGATGTCGGATTTAGAATCGTAGGGTTTGTCTTTCCATACTTCTGGGCTGGCGTAATAAGGGGTGCCGGTTTGGGTATATAGAAGCCCATTTTTAGCTATTTTCGAGACATTCATATCTCCAAGTTTTGCAGTGCCCGATGTATCCAGAAAAACATTTGCGCTCTAAATAATTTCGGTTTTACTTTTAGATCTCTGTGTAGAATATTAAAATCATGCAGGCGTTTCAGACCTAAAGTCACTTGGACCAGGGTTTTCCAGATAGCTTCCTAGTTAAATGTAGTATTGTTTTTTTGATGGGTCACAATTTTCTGATAAAGGTCACCATCGTCGAGAAACTCCATCACTATGCTGGATAAGCATCAAAGTACCACAACGAATTAGCTTCGATGAAAGAGTGTTTATAGCCTACGATGTAAGGAGAGTTGAGGGAGGCTAGGATTCTAACTTAGTTCAAAGCATTTTCTTGCTCCTTGTCAGAAAGATTATTCATCTTGACTTTCTTGAGGGCGTATATTTAGGAATCCACTATCCTTTGTACTTTGTAAACACTTGAGTATGCGCCTTATCCGAGCTTGGCTATTATCACAAAGTCCTTCAGAGACATCGCCTTAGTAACAATTATATTTATTATATTCTCTGCAATTACTCATTTATCTACTTTTATCATTAATGAACTTTAAGTAGATGGACTATTTTGGAAAAAAGTATATTTGGTTGGAAAGATTTCTCATAATTTTTTAAAAAAGTATCAGCTTCTATTTAACAAACATTAATAAAGCACCACCAAACTGATATTAATCACAAATTAAGCAGTAATAACGTTATTGATGCTTTATTTGAGATAAATTTGAAACAACCCTAATATTTCTTCCAGAAATTTTCCCTTAGTAAACTTTCTAATCATGATAAGTACGTGGAATCTTTACTATTGATACATACAATATCTTTTCTTCAGTTTCCTGCGGGGTCAGCTTGTAGTTCTAGTTTGCTAGGCTTGAATCCATTTTCCTGTTAAGATGTGGATTCAGTGTTTTAAGCTGGCTTCTCTCTGATCAATTGAACGCGTATTTACGATTACTTAGCCTTAATTCTATCAAGGACTGTTTTGTATAGATTCACCGTTTTTGCTTTGGTTTATGTCCATTGTTCTAAACTCTTTTCACTGACTCCCTTCATAATCTCACTCATCAGGTTCATAATGTGATGGTAATTTTCAACCAAATCTTTTTTGGAGATTTTGATCTCAAGACCTTTTTGGAAGAAATTGACAGTGAACTGCTTGAAAGAGCCCAGATTTTGCTTTATGCTTTACAATATTTTTTATTCTTTGAACTCTCCACTCCAAAACATCGTAATTGTATCCTTGTGGCATTTGTAAGACATTTTGAGCTGTCCAAGCCTCTAGGTAAAAGCTTCCATGAAAATTTACTTTGAAACTATAAGAGTGGCTTTGAGATTGATGTAGATAGGGATTAGATATCTCTCCTCGTATATTTTTACTTTTTTGAACAGATCTTTATTGAAACTGATGAACTGGTTGGCATAGATCAGTAACTTCTTATTTTTTAATTCGTTGAAGATATTTAGAGCTCTCTTCGTCTTGTCTTTTTCAATTGCTTCAGGACACTCGATTTGAAGTTTACTCTCAATGTAGCCTAAAAAGTCCTCAGTAGTTTGAGAAATAATCCAAACAAAATCTTTTTTGAACTGGATGGAATCTTTAGACACTTTTTTTACTTTATTTGTGGTATTCTAGTAAAGCTTACTGAGGGTCTCGTAGGAAACCTTGTACTGTCCCGCAGTAAAAGAGACTATATCTGAGTAATAGGGGAGGACTTAGGTAAGTTTGGTGTCAATCTGGTGGATAAGGTGCATGAGTTGCGAATTTTAAAATGTTTATACTTTAAGCGTGTAGTATAATGTATTTGAATGACGATTTATAAGTATGATGTAATGAGCAACATCAAAAATATGATAGATTCGCAAAAATATGACGTAAACTGATTTTTTTGAATATACAAAGAACTAATCCTTGCAGGAAAAATAGTTTATGTGGAGCTTTGGTTACCGCGAGCAGTATCACGTGTCTGCTGATGATTTGTCAAAATTTATAACATGATCCTGTTTGCACATACTGATGTTTTTGGCTCATCCTACTCCAATAATCACTGTTCACTAAAAACAAGCCAGTCCAGCCCTTTGGCATTTCTTTTGTTGACCTTCAAAACCTTCTTTATAACCTAGTCCGCAAAACTTAATGTTTATGATATATGGCAACACGGCTAATGGCATGCACCAGCTTAAACCGATTTGGTTCAAAAGTATGCAAATATTGATGGAGCTATCAATTCGAGAAGAAGGTCTTGGTCTGGATGAGCTTCTAGACCAGAACTTCCCTGTGGACGGTCTTGATTCTCCAGAGTAGGACGAATTCCACGATTAGGCAGGGAACTTCGAAGCAATTCGTTATCATCATAATGATTTTATAGTCGTTGGAGATGTAGCAAGCGCCTACATTTCCCCAGGCTCCGATTCCCAAAGAAAATACCACTCCTATTTTATAAATTATGGCGAGCGCAGTCACCACCAACCCGAGTGTAAACATTTTGGACTGCCTTGCCACCAGACTTGCGATGATGGGTACCAGCATCTACAGAGCATAGCTGCAAGTCCAGACGATGAAATAAGTTCCCACTGCATTGTAAAAGAGGTACGTTGCGAGCAAGTTGAGTTGATGCCGATTGTTAAGATGATGTAGAAGATGAGAGATAGGAGTGCCCATAGGAAATAGATGGCGTTGAAGGCGTTGAAGTATTTCAATTTGGCTTGGAATGCTTGCAGGTGGGTGGAGATGTTTAAGTTGTTTGATTTAGTGGGGACGTTTGGGTCCATTCTCGCCTTGAATAAATTATAAGCTATTAAAAAGATATATTCAGCAAACATTTGTTGATAATTAGTTCTGTCTACCTTGCAAAAGAGTTATTTTATTTTTGTGGGGTATTTCGAAATTTAGAGGCTGAGAGACCAATATTTAATTAGATTTATATTATTTTCTTTAATAAATATAACCACAGTCAATGGTACACCTTTTTTTATCCAGCCTAAGGAAATCACCAACGTCAAGGAATTTCTGGGACTGTTGAAAGACCCAAAAACCAGTGATAAAAGCAAGCTGAAGGCCACCAAAAAAAGTAATTGTCGATGTATTCAGCCGTCCTCATCAAGAAAAGTCTTAAAGTGACCAAATTCAAAATAAGAAGAGGCAGATACTTCTATACTTTCAAGGCTGATAAGCCAACTGTAATCCAGGCTATCGAGAGTGGACTGGGCAAAGATGTTGAAAAGGTTGAGATCAAGAAGAGAAGAATCGTTGCTAAGAAGAGCAAAAAATGATCACAGTCTATTTAAATCTAACCAAACGCTGAAGATATAACCAGTATCAATCAATAAAAAACCATTGCAGCCTTAGTTTTTTGAACCATTCGAGATTTGTTGGACTAATGTGCAAATAGTAAACGAAAGTATAGATGACTCTTTTTGTTCTGCAGTCATCCAATTTGTAGGCTGTTATAGGCCTTGCTTCTTTATATTAACATAATAACACAAAAAACTATATTTAAAGCGTATGTTGTTCCGATAAGGCCTCCTCCCAGCAAAATCAGGTTTTCTCTCAAGCACCCCCATCCTAAAGAAGCCAACAGCATCTCGGTATTCGGCTGACAACCAAAGCTAAATGGGCAATTAATAGGAAGACGATTTATTGAACAGTAGTACTGGTTAAATCCGGAAGTGCGGGGAGAACAGTACAAGAAAAATAAAGCGTTCAGTCGTCAACAGATCTTGCATAAATGTGACTAGTTATAGCTGCAGAGCACTTCCTTAAGTGCCCCCCGATTTGCTTAGAAATAGCTAATACAAGCTTGCTCGGATACAGAAGCTGGATCTGTCTTTCAATAATATTTGGGATATTCGTTCTATCTGTTTTGAGCAGATGACTTCTTTGAAGGAGTTGCTGCTCAACGATAACAAAATATCGGAGCTACCGTTCGCCTAAATAAACACCTGCAAAAGTCTCAGGCTCATCAACCTCAATAACAACCAGCTTTACATCATGCCAGCACTCACCAAAATCACGTATTTGTAGGCCAAGAGCAACCCTTTGAATCTGGTAACTGCAGAACTGGTCAAATTGTCTAATTTTTAGTTTTTTACCTTCGATTGGTTAGACTACCTCACTGACCACTAAATATCTTAGACTTAAGATAAGTACAGAGATTATTGTCTGCAATATGCTGCTTTTAAAAAACAGATTCTTGAGAAAATTGACTACAAAAACTAGCATTATAGCAATTTTTGCGATTTTCATTGCTATTTTAGCATACGGTTTAAAGCCAAATCCAAAGAAGACCCCGGACTAAACTTTATAAGTCAACTAATAGTAAAAGCAATCTCGAAGAATTGTACCTTCTTCCTAACCTATTTGAAAAGCTTCCAAGCTGAAATAAACTATCCAAAACTTACATACAGCAACCGGTTGCTGCTTGAAGTTGCATTCTAAAGCAACAATATGGAAGCTTTATAGCTATTTTGTCTAAAGAAAACTAACTTTACTTAAGATAATAACGACTAGACTTACTTCTAAAGCCTTAAAATCTGCTGTCGCTACACAAACTATGCCATGTTCAGATACTTATTCTAGATGAACACGCCAAGAAAACGCATCCAAACTCAAAATCACCTCTCGATGCTTATAAAATAGGTTTTTTATAAGTACAGCAGAGAGAAGTAAAGCGATAGAATCCTTTTTGATTTGGTGAGACTCTATATCGATACTGCAGGTCTGCCCGTCAGCATCAATATACCTCATTAGTTTAACTCCCGCACATTCAAATCACTTAGCTTTGCGATGCTTGACATTTATCAGCATAAATGGTTTTCAAACTACTTTAAGATGGAGTTCGACCGGCTCAAAACCACTCCTCTTCATTTCGGCGTTAAAAGTAAAAATGAGGAGCTGGTAAAGTTGTTGCTTTAAAAGAAATGGGATGTATTTGAAAAGAACGAATATGGAGTTGCTTGTAAGTTTGTTTCTGGAGGCACTCAAGTGAGTAGAAAGATGATTTGGAGGCGTGAAAAAGCACTACTGAAGAAACACTTCAAAAATAAAGCAGAGATTCCTATAAGTCAGATTGCTTCAAAACCAGTCTAAGAGTTCAGGAATAGCATTAATAAATAAGTAATAAGTCTGGTCGGTTATACTCAATTCCAGCAGAGTTTCATCCTCTATCGCCCTGCCAAATACCCAATCAAATTCAAGACTGAGAATGATTCTGAAGGTTTGATTTTGCCGCACAGAAGAGATCCCCTAAAAGACTAGATCCTATCCCATTTGGGAGTTAGAGCTAGGTAGTTCAATGCGATGAATTGGGCTCAGCACTATCTGAGAAAAATCATTAATATTGATATCATAACATATCTCTTGCACAGACTTGCCACTCTCAAGTAAATTAATTTGGCTCGGAGAATCTAAGGCTGGTACAAAAACATCGAGTTTCTGATTGAGATTTTCGACATTCTTGGAAAGTAAAACCCATTAATGCAGTTTGAGGTGATTCAGAGTTTTGAGGGGTGCAACATCTTAAGAGACAACATGTTCAGTAACTAAATAGAAATCTAAACCCAAGATAACAGCATAGGGAGCGATAATTTTTGGTGCTGCCGTGTAGTACCGACTTGATAATCTAAATTTTTGTGACTTTAGTAAATGTTCTCAAATTTTAGGTTTTGGGCTAGTACTTGTTCAAGATCATAGTTTCTTAGCAAAATAAGGTCTAAAATGATGGGTAGTGGGCGATGGGCATTTAACCAAATGATATTAAAGTGGATATATATGTTAAGTCATTATTATACTATGATCAATTCCCAGCAGTACAGCCTAAGCTCCTCTGCCACCATTTGCCCCCAAAAGATATCTTTGAAAACAACACGGGTAAACAAATTGGGTGAAAAAACAAAAAGGACTTCTTCTTTCCAACATATCAATCAGGCGGAGAGCCAAGTCCTCCTCTCTGGTCTAACCAAAGAAGAGAGCTCTATGTCCAGCCTAGAAGGGATGTTCAGGTACTGCAAACTTGATAAAAATTGTTGTGGTTTTCTGAACCCTGGCAAATCCCAAATTCCTCAAGCTAAAATACCTTAATAAAAATATCAAACCACAAGTCGTACAAGCTAAAGTGGAAGATCCTCTTTTTCGACTCAAGATAAATCGCGGAGAAGGAGCTAGGGTGGGAGTCTTTCTGTTTTCGATAGTGATTGCGCCAAAATCAACTATGCAATCCCCACACAGAATCGATTAGACAACATTGGTGTTCCTAATTTTATAATGGAATATCCGTAGGTGGGTAGTCTGGAATTTATACAACTTCGCCAGCAAACACATTCTGAGTGTCTGTATTAGACGTAACGGTTTGACAGCGTCTAGACGCTTAATAATCCCAAGTTTTCACTGAAGACGCTAAGATCGAATCTTAAGATAGGCAACAAAAACCAGCCCGAAAAATTTAACAATTAAGAACTAACTTAGTACGAATCCTTGAAATCTGATCGATTTCGATAGGACAAAGATTAGGCAGGATGCCTGTGCCTACCTCAGTGCTTTTGGATCGACAAATGGGAAAAACTAATAAAAAAGAATTTCAGGCCTTAAAGCTCAGCCAGCATTGATCCCAAAGTACTGTCATAAATAGACAAAGATAGTAAAAGCACTCATGCCTAAACTTACTTCTTCAAGGAGTTCAAAAACCAACATAGCCTCAAATAGACTCTAATAAACTATTCTTTAGTTAATGGTCATCAAGGATATTATCATGGGATGAGCTTTATCGCCTCTGCCGTGGTTTACCATTCCAAAAATGTCCTTCAAAGTTCTGCCATATTCAACTTTATTATGAAATAAAAGCAATACTAAAAAATCTATGAAAAGAGATCATCCATGAGTCTGGCTAAAAACCTATTGCCAGAATTGAAGAAGTATGAAGCATAGCTTTACAGCCACATCGTAATTATCGTGTAACAAAGATCAAAATTGGTAGTGAAGTTTAGACCAATATCAGCAACTGTTACCTTTCAATGCTGAGTGCTTTTGTACCCTTGGACTCGATGCATTTAATAATTGACAAATTCATCAAAAAAGGATTCAAAGGCATCAGTGAATTATTACTTTCACTTCTCATATACTTTAAAGATGAGATTCTGAGCCTTAGGGGTCAGGAAATCGCTGCAGTTTTTACAATCGAGTGGCTAAGAAAACGTTCTTAGAAGATAGATTGGCTTTAAATCATGGGATTCAGCTAAAACATCGCAGTCGATGGAATTTAGATATGATTTTTACTTATTTATTTGTCTCACAGGTTTACCACAAAGAATAAGCACTAATCTAGTATTAATAACCTTCAATATTCTTTAATCCTATTAGATGAAAAAAGGCTTTATCTAACTTTTATCTTGAACAACGCCACTAAGGTGGTCGAGAAGCGGTGTTTTTGACGATTCGTCGTCCTTAAGCCTAATCTAACCCTTGTCTGATGTATTAAGGCCATTTTCAAACAAATAGATCCAAACTTGATACCTAAGCATCTTGATTTCGGAGAGAAGTTATCTAAATTGAGGATTTTTTTGGCTGCCATAAAGCTCAATATTAACATTTTTTGAACCCTTGATGAAGGGAAAATGAAAGGAAGAAAGGGCTTAGAATATCCAAATAACTTCAATCTGTACTAAGCAACGGATAACTGGTTCTTACTTTAAAAGAATTCGCTAGTCTAATCAGCATATTCTACAATATTCGAATCATAGATCAATATTTGAGCAGAGCAGCATACAAAGTTCTAAGCTCACTCTTTGTTATTAATCTGTCTTTATTGAAATCCGCAATTTCCAAGCACTATTCCACTTATTAATCGTTGATGACTATCGCGGAATTCTACTACCTCAGCAACCGAGCAAATTCATTGATTGATAGTACACCATTTTTGTTGGTGTCATAGGTCTAAAATACGCTATCTATGAATGCATTCATCTATTGCTCAAATAAGGGCGAACTGTACATCTTTTCTTTGTCTTCTCGAATCTCCTATTTTTGTTTGCCCCTGTTGAATTACATTTCCTCATCTGAAGGTCCATCATTTGACGTGTTATTGATTCCAGGTGAGATTTTAAGTTAGATTTTACTTTTTTCTTTGCAGATAGGGGGAGCTTATGTAAGTTTTATGTCTTGCTAAGGGTGTGAGCACCCCATTTCAGATAGATATATTTTAACTTTTATGCAACTGATTATTTCCAAACATTCATACAATCTTTTTAGAACTTTTTAACTGGAATCTATTTTTTTGGTTTTTTCTGTCACTGTATTCAAAAAGTTAGCTATACCAATCAATCATCAGAGTCTTCTTTTTAAGAAACAATAATACAAATGTAGCTAATTTGACAGCATAAACTAAAGATCATAAATATTCATAAATCTCTAGATCTTTTATACTCTAATGACTTTCGTATTATTTTTCCGGTCTCGTTATGCTCAATATCTCCGAGAGTTAGCCGCTTGAGATGATTTATCCCGAATTTTGTGATTTGATAGAATATTTTCTAATCGAATATATCTGTTTTTTGGACATTTTATGAGTTATATTCTCTAATTTTTTCCAGTTCCCTTTCATCATTTCTCTACAGCTTGCATCTGTCAAAAAATATAGATTGACTTTAAATCATGGGATTCAGTTAAAACATCAGGTCAATGGAATTTAGATATGATTTTTATTTATTTCTTTGTCTCTACCTCTAGTAAATAAGCCAAAAAGACATAAACTCAAACTTTATTTTTTGTTGAGGGCATATTTCAAAAATATGATACAAGCTTGCATTGAGACCACCAAACTTGTCAAAGCCCGGAGCAGAATATTTCATTTCAATAATATTCAACTTTCTTGGTCAACGATCAAGAGATATCATCATCACAAAATTACATCTACTTACGATAAATGTAAAAAAAGTGCCTTGGCTGAATATGATCTTAACATCCTAAGTCTTGTCTAATCACCAAATTTCGAACTCTCTTGCTATTTTCTAAAATATTCGAATAGAGATCAATATTTGAGCAGAGTGGTATACAAGAATCTAAGCTCACTCTTAGATATTACTTTGTCTTGGTTCAAATCCGCGATTTTGAAAAGCTATTCCGCTTATTGATCAGTGATGACTTTCGGGGAATTATATTATCTCAGCAGCCGAGCAAATTCATCGATTGATAGTACACCATTTTTCTTCGTGTCATAGGTCTAAAATACGCGATCTATGAACGCAGTCATCTATCGGTCAAATAAGGGCGAACTGTACATCTTGTTTTTTTCTTCTTGAGACATCTTTTTTTGTTCGTCCCTTCCCGATTATTGATGCTTTTCTGGAGGTAAATCGTTTGATGTGCCAATGGTTGCAGGTGAGGCTAGAGATTAGATGTTGCCTTTTTATTTGGTGTCAGGGTCAGCTTATATGAGTGTGAGTTTTACATCTTGCTAGGGGTGTGAGCAGCCCATCTAAAATAGAATTATTCGAAATTTTGAGAAAATCAGTATTTAAACAATGCTTTTTCGAAATATTTCTTTTTTTTGCATTTTTTTCTATAACTTTTTTTTTAAAAGTTAAAAGTTAACTACAGCAATCAATCATTAGAGTCTTCTCTCTTAAATAATAGTAAACATGTAGCTTTAACGTTCACGTTTTTGCAGCTTTTTATTTTGAACCATTCGACAGCATAACGTGAAGATCATTAATGTTTATGCTTTTGTATTGTTTTGCCCTAGTCTTTATGTTCAATATCTCTGAGAGTTAACTCCTTGAGATGACTTATCACGAATTCCGAGATCTGTTTCAATATTTTCTAATAGAGTGCCTAGTCAGCAAATATTGGATGTATAATCAGATCATTTGCGGATATGTAGCTTGATCGAAGAAGACATGTTCTGGAGTGGGATTTCTTTTTGGAGACTCTCGTTCAATGCCAGATTCCTCAGCTACTTAAATTACCGAAAGTCATATCCTCCAAGACTGTTGCGTTGGGCTATATCCAACAATAGTTACTTATCTCAAGATAGCTAAGACTAGGAATGTATTTGCTGAGCTCTTTCATTTCCTCAACGCTATAGTTGAAAGCCGTTTCGGTTTACATTTATGCCTCGATACTCAAATACTTCAAAGGAGAAACAAAGCCATTCATTTAGTAATAAGACCTGAATCCAGACAACAAACTGCTTCCTGAAATCAATACGGAGTCCACATTCAGATACTAAAGTTTGGTCATACTCGGAATATATTTTATAAAGTTTTAATCTATTTGGGTGTATCCTAGCTAGAAAACAATGTACCAATATTTAAGAACTCGATACGCTCGAGGGTTTACTTTTACATGTGGCTGAAAAGATCAGAAAAAATGGGGTTGCAGGCGTCTTGATACAGAAAGCAGTACATAACGAAAGATAGGTCAGGTTCTTCAAGTTTCTTATGTCTTTCAAGCCTCCGCTGTTTTCGTAATTGTTGATAGCGAAATTAACGTTACCTAGCTAGCGGATAGAAGTACTTAGATGGAGATGTTCGAGTGAGGTTAAGCTGAAGACATTATCAGGTCTGATCTGTTCGTATTGGTTGGGGGTTGAGAAGGAGAACTGCTTTAAATTCTCAAGTTATCTGAGCTATTAGAAGATATTGTTGATTGGCACGCTTGTTTTGCAGTAGCCTGAATAGACTCATTTGTACCCAAGTTCAAAGTTGTGATGCCTTTGTTCGATTTTAGAAACTCCCCGAAATCTTTTTCGCTGTCTATTGAGACCTCTGCGTAAAAATGGTCGTACCTATTAAATTAAGGGTGGTAAGGTGTGTGAATTTGTTCAACAGCATTAGCTTCGAGAAGGGAGGGTTATTAGATTTTTCCTAGTGAACTTTGGTGTAATGCAAAGTCTAGACGGCTCCGAAGGCATAGGGAGTAGCCTAAAGAAGTAGAATTTGCTTTTAGCTGTTTATCGACAAGGATCTGTTGTTTTTCATCTAAAGGAGAAGGTCGAGCCCAAGGGTTGTTTTTTTGTATGATTAGATTTAGCTTCTGTCCTTAGTAGGGAAATATTTGAATATGTGATATTCTTTGAAAAATTTACCCAAGTCCCACTTCAACTCCAAATTCTAAATCTTCTCAATATCCTATTTGGACATATACTAAGTGATGATGCTGGGGTCGAATTAATGATAGCAGTTGAGAGTGAGCACCTTGATATTTTTGTAGTAAGAGAAAAGGCGCCTGAGTATTTCTTTTTTGGCAAACCGATGATCGAAAAGATGTATTTTGTTCAGAAATTTGTATTTTTCTTTGAGATGCTCGAAAGTTGCCATCACAGATGTGCAACTCTTGATTTTGATTTAACCTAGGCCGACATAGTTGATTTAATCGGCCAAGTCCACATCTTTTATGATCTTTCTATCATCACTTTTTCGGTCATTGTTTTTGCCTTTTTTTTATGGCTTGTAGATGATTTTTTTCTTTGGTTTAGTTTTAAACCACGGATCATCAGAATAGGCCTCATTCTGATTGTCTTCCGAGCTATTCTACAATCTGTAAGCATTGTTTTGTAACTCAGCACTTTTTCTACTGCTGCTGGACTCTGTAAGTTTGAACACTTTCTTTATCTACTATTTTGCTGGATCACTTACCTCCTCTTCGTGTCCTTCCACTACTTTCAAGAAATCATCTTTTCTTTCAAATGTAACCGTAAGAATTTTCTAAATAGCTGAATAAAGCGTTTAAATTTCTTTGGCAACTTTATCATCAATCTCTTTGAACCTATTCTGTGTGTACTGATAGAAAGGATAGCTGATATTCTGGTGGGTATCCCCCCTGACGATTTATTTGAGCAGATTGTAGTCTCCGCTCGTTAATTTACTGTAGATCTAGGCTTTGCTGTAGATCTTAATCTCGTTTAGTTCGTTTTGAGCATTCGTCAAAAACTATTAGAGATATCTCTATCTCACGAATTCGGTCAGCTTGTTACAAAGAGATACAATGTGTCTATTAACTCTCTACATAAGAGAGTTCTTGTCCCTGACTAGCAGAGATTTCTGGTTTTCCTGAAAATTTTTTGTGATTTAGTTGAACTAAAGTGGATGGAGTATGGCTACTTTGTGTTTGCTTACGACATGGAAGTTGTCTTCTCTATACACAAAAAACGCATTTTTGGCTTAGATACATTCTAGGTGTGTACAGTAGGTGTTGTAATTTTGCTACTCTATCATGAACTAATTTGGAGGGAAAGTATTAATTATAAGAATAGGGTGGAGTCAATAATCTATATATCGTATTATATGGGAAGGCATTTCAATGGAGGCAAAATGTGTTCTAGGCAATTTGGATGGCCAAGAGTAGAAGCACAAATAGGTGTTGACAAAGCATCATAAGATTCTGATAATACTTATTTGACTGAATATGGTATCAGCCCAATTAAGTCAAGCTCATAAATACTAATAAAGTTTAGCAGTATGTATTTCCAACAACTTTGATGCCCAGATAGGTATTCTTAAGCTAAGCATAGAAGATAAAAATCTATGGTAAGGAGAAGCAATCCTGCGATAGCTGAGTGAGGAATAAATTTAATGGACTAACCATTAATTCCTTGCAGTTGTTGGGTTTGATTATTGATTTTGAGCATTTTACGGAACATTACAACTAAGTTTAGATACAAGAGTAAAGCATTAAGAATGAAGCTAATCTCCTTTTTATGCTGTTTGCAGGACCACATAAGAATAGTGACGAGTATGATTTTTTTGACAGCTTTAACCTAGTAATAAGTCTATAACATGGATATTCTTTATAAATGATCTTGAGTTTTTTGAATAGATTAAGCCTCTTGAAATAGCCAGTTACGAAAGCTAAGTTCCTCGCAAATAATCCATAACATCTTTCTTTATGAATTCAGATTATAATTGGTTTTAGTAGCTAAACTAAATTTTTTATACTTTACTAGGACAATATCTTTTCGCTTTTTCGCTTGGATCTATAGCTTATTAACAACTTTAGGTAGTATGATGCAATAAGGCTGTTGATATAATTATAGTCCAAATAACACATGCAAAATTTGTACCAGGGAGGACCATGCAATCCTAATCTCATGGCGACCTCTAATCAGTACAAGAGACTTATGAATAACATGATGCTTGGCAGCCAAAACCCAGAGAGATTGATGCAAATGTCACAGAAAGGTCAAAACCTTTAGGAAGACATCAAAAACCGAGAATTGGCGTTCAAAGCGATGAGCCAAGGGTGGAGCGAAGCAAGTAACTACTAAGCTATATTTAGGCAACTAGCACACGCAGCAGATGTCGCAGACGAACAATATGATGAACGAGCAATATAAGCAAGCGATGATACACCAGCAGCAAATGATGATGATGCAGCATCAGGAGTGGTAGCGTTCTCAGCACGAGATGAAGCTACAAGAGTGGAAGATACAGCAGGAATTTGAGCAGTTGAGTTTGGCAAAATAGGCGTAGAATTGGAAGAATGAGATGGCTATGGAGCAGGGTTTCCAGTAGGCTAAAGTAACCTACGAATAAGAACAAAAGACTATCCTAGATAGCTCCAATTCTATGCTTGAAGTTATGATGAACGATCCTGACCCTAGGTTCCAGAATTCCCAATTTTTGCATTTCCTCAAGAGGATTCAAAAGGGAGAACTTGTGATTGAAGGCAAAGAACTTAAATAGGTCAAGCCAGATACAGAGGTGCTATAAAAGGCGTGGAACTAGGCTGAACTTATCCATCAGTCTAATTTGGCAAATCTAGACCCAGCTTTGCAGTAGGCTAAGTAGAAAGAGGCGTTAGAGGCGTTAAAAGCTCAGTAGATGCTTGAGTAAAATTGGAATAAGAAGTTGGAGGACTATGAGCAATAATATGCTAATCAGGCTTAGTTTTAGAAGCTGCTTTAGGAGAGGTATATGAATGTTTTGAAAGAGATGAACTTTGATTTAACTGAAGCCTGGCAAGCTTCGACTGACTTATAAGAGCAGCTAGTCCATGGCTAAACAAAAACAGAATACATTTTCAACCCCAACAACCCCTACTTAAATGCCGAATTCCCTAAAAAAATGGCTCTGGATTTAATAAACCAGGGTAATAACGATCAAGCCATTTTGGCCCTAGAAGCGCATCTTCAAAAGAACATGTAAGATGGCGATTGTTGGAGAGTTTTAGGCCGCATTTTACAATAGAATGATCAGGACCAGAAATCGATTCCTTGTTTTCTCAACTGTCTGAAATATAGTCCTCAAAACCTAGATTGTCTCCTGAGTTTGGGAGTGTCCTGCGCCAACACCTTGGACTAAGTAAAGGCAATGAACTTCTTGAAAAGATGGATTATGCTCAATCCAAAATATCAGATTAAGGGTATTGATCATATCATTCCTGATGAGATGGCTAGTCAACCTAATTACAGAATAGAGGATATCAAAAGAATCAATGACTCACTGATCAGAGTCTTTGATGATGCGGCTAAAATTAATCCCAACGATCCGGAACTGCTCCAGGCAAGTGCAATCCTCTTTTTCATAAAAAGATAGTATGAAGTGTCAATTGATCTGTTCAACAGAGCACTAAATCTTGACCCTACAAACTACTTGCTCATGAACAAAGTAGGAGCCACTTTGGCACATTTGGGTAAAGCTGACGAAGCTGTGAAGTTCTATCATCGGGCTCTAGACATCAGGCCAAACTATGTAAGAGTTTGGGTTAATCTGGGCATCGCCTATGCTTTCAAGGGTCAGTACTAATAAGCTGCTAACTTCTATCTGAACGCCTTATCTTTTAGACCTGACGCCAAGCATATCTGGTCTTATCTGCATACCTGCTTCCTCTCTTTACGTAAAAATGAGACTATTTCAGAAAGATACGACTTGATTGGCCAAATTTCATCACAAGACCCCCATAGTTTCAAGTAGTTCGACGTGATAAAACTAAATGACCTACCTCAGCCCGAGATCAATTGTACCAATCATTGTATTTAGACGAGCTGACAACAGAGAAGCATATTTTAAACCGAACTGCGAACAACTGGTTGGCATAGTTTACCGGGAAGTGATAATTTGTTGAAATTGGCATATAAATCGATCAGTATCACTTTTTGCAGCTGTGAAGGGCCAATCTCTTATTAATTTTATTAATATCGAAAATGAGCATTATTATTTTATTTATCACTTTAATTGATTATTCCAAACTATATAAAGCTTGGTTTTTCTTTGGCTTCAGTAAATTTAGTATATTTTGTTTTCTTGGCCGAAATTAGTTTTCCTAACGCTGAATTTCACTCTTTCCTAAGTGTTCTTCCAACGTGGGCTGCTGGTTTTGAAGTCCTTTTGCAGTATTTTTTATCATCGAGCTCACTTTGCCCTCCGAAAGAGATCAATTGGATAGGTTTTGGAGGCGAGGCTTTTGTTGATTTTCGATATATAACAGTTTTTGATGTAATTAAAAGCCATCGCTGCAAAATTTTGGATGTTGCGATGATAAGGTAAAAAGCTTAATTAAGAATCGATTAGGAGTGTCCAAAGTAAAAGATATTGGATTTAGATATGCGAAAAAATAGAATGAGAGGACTATATCAAGTTCAAGGGATAAAAGATTTTGAAATCACTCATTTATGGATTAGAGGGTCCTCGTTTTATTGAAAATTGAGGTATTGAGAAACCTCCTCCTCCTATGATGACCAGTTGTTGGTTTTTATACTGGATTTTGCTGGGGTCATCATATTTTCCTATTCACATTTCTTAGGCAAGTTTAGTTTTCTGGCCTTTTCCTTGTAGATTTGCTTCAGTTTGGGACTGTTTACGTTTTCTTATGTTTTTTGGAGCTGGCGATTGGTGATTCTCTGCAGCATGCGGCCATTGACTGACTTGTGTAGGAAGTAGTTCTTGATGGCCTAAAAGCTGCCCTTGAGTTTGAGCATCTCCAGTTCTTTTAAGGGGTGTAGGTACTGGTTCCATTTCTATACGTCTATAAAAATATTATCAGGATTCATTTCTTCCTTTGTATTAAATTATATTGAAAAGTCCGTATTTTATGTAGCTGCTAAGATTCCAATTTTTCATTTTCGTTTTGCCAGATCCACCTTTATTTTAGTTCACTCATTTGCCTCACCTCATATCCATACCACTAAATATTTGTCCTTTTGTTTTTTGCTTTTTCGTAAAGGCAAAATCTAGCCGTGCACATGCCTCTCTGCTTGACAGAGGGGAAAGTTTCTAAACATGCCGAAAGTTTATTATTTGGGATAGAGGTTAGCCAGTTTTGTTGATAGGGAAAGTTGAGAATTAGCAGTTTTGTTGGGGCAGTACAAAGATTTTTTTTCTAAAGATTCTTTTATATTAATAAAAAATAAAATATAACAAACCTGGGCAAACTGGGATGTTTTTGATCCCTATGACGCTAAAAAATTGAATATCGTCTCATCTGGTTAACAATTTTGCAAAGTAACATAAAAATCAATGCAAAAACTTTATTTGCCAGTCATAAACCCCTTTAGAAATGCTCCCTTCTCAAAAATGTGTTAAATAGATGAAATGATGAACGTATAATAATTCCAAAATTTATCATTATAATTCTTCTGTAGCGATGAACTCAATCAATATGTCTTCGGCCGGATATTCTTCATTCGACCACGCAACTCTGAGGCTGCACCAGGCCATAAACGAATTCAAGCAGAAAGAAACCGACAAATCCACACTCAATAATAAGCTCAATATCCTCAAGCAGAAATGTGAGACCAACAGGAAGAAAGCCAAGCTGATTGAGTCCCAAATCGGCAAGATGCATGACCTTAAGCTCACCTACCGGAGGAACAAAGAGGATGTAGATTGGTTGTTATTTAGATTTTGCATTCGCTTTCTGTGGAAAAAGAAAATCATAAGGAAAAATTGGAAAAGGAAAAGTCTTTGAGGAATATTGCGAAGGAGAACATGAAAATTGTGAGGCATCTGATTGCCAGATAAAAAAACGAGGAGTATTTGAAGATCAAGTAGAAAGAGAGGGAAAATTAAAAGAGAATAACTCAAAACATACAAAAATCACTCCACGAAAAACGCTAGAAATCCCTTGAAATCAAGCTCAGGGAGGAAGAAATGAGGCTTTCTCGAACAATCTACATGGAGAAGAAGAGGCTGAAGACCCAAAAGAGCTCATAGCACGAGCTAAAGCCTTTGGAACAGGGAGTCAAGATTACTGATAACTACATTGAGCAGATGAAGGAGCTTGAAAGGTCCATGCTGGAAAAATATAATAAGACGAGCGAAAGTTTGAGCAAATCTATGTAATTCATCGATGATTTAGGCTTAAAAAAAGAAAACTGCTTTACTGATGAGATCCGAATAAAGAGATTAATATATCACTTCATTCTTTCCTCTTTTTTGTCGTTTAACTACTTTAAGAGGGTGTTGTTGGCTTTAGACTTGTTTTGATTGCTCAAATTTTTAACCATGCGCATATATGCTATCCACACACTTCGAAGTATCATATACATTTATAAGCTATTTCATTCATGATTTGTTATTGATCTTTCTTGGAAGTTCGAAAGACAATAACTGCAATCAATGATTGCTTCTTGATGAAATAATGAATGAATGTTTTAATGTTATGAACTTCTAAAGGCTAAATAAAGGCGATAAGATTCATAGGATAAAAAAGTTATAAAGAATGGGCAAGGCAACTTTAGCTATCTCATATTCATTAGCTTTTATTTTTCGTTAATCAACAAATATAAGAAATATTTTCCGAGGCAACTAGACTAAAAAAGATAGACTTAAATACAAATAATCAAATAACTCATGCTTAAAGCTAGAAAGAATATTAGTTTAGCTAAACGAAAACGTTTATGGAAAGCCAAAAACTAAAAATGAATTGAAAACAGGGCTAAGATATAGCCACCATTCTTAACTTTAGTCATGGTTAATCTTTAGCATGTATTACGTTCAAAAATAGAGAAACTTTCTATACTAAATTTTATATAATCCTTTTTAAGACATCAAAGAAATTAAGTATAATTGCCTTAAACCATGAATCAGAGTGCTAATAGCTTATAAATAAAGTATTAATGAGCGAAAGCAACTAAGAAGACTTCATTTTTGATTAAGAAGATCTAGAAGAAGCTGTTGAGGTAATTTTGCAGTCATTCAGAAAAATAAACGGTCTCAGAACATTCCCAGATCAAATCAATAGAGGTAAGAAGGTTCTGTATCTTCTAGAAATACTTAAAAGCGGAAAATGATTAAAAAAATCTAAACGATGAGCTCGAAGATCTCATCGCTGAGTAAAAGGCATAGCAAGTAAGTCAAAATGGGGAGACCTTCAAACAAAGAAGTTGAAAAAGAGCATATTCTAGAGAGCAGATCTTACAATGATATAGTCTACCACTTCGCTAGACTAATGATATTTTTGAAGCTAAAGCAAGGTCTCTAAACTGGCTCACATAACTTAAAGCTGAGCTATTCTGAACTAAGCTGGATTGAGAGAGTGGAAAAGATAATGGATTTGCAGAACTTTCCAGACTTCAATTAAGAAAAAAAGCCTACCTTTCTTCTGCATCCTAACTCACTTCATTTCGTTTTTGACTATCTCAAGTAACATGAGAATAGATTCATCTATAGCTAAGAAGAGCTAAAGTGCATGTTTTTGACTTTACTAAAGAAGAGAAAACTCTTTTCTACTTCAGTTTATGATAATATAAATGCCTACTGGTCAGATATACTTTATCTTGTCAACAATCCGGTAAACACTGGGGAAATAGAAATCTCCTAACAATCTAGAGAAATCGATGATATAGTGGATGAGGATTCGGAGGAGTAGATGTCTCCTGACCCTTAGAGAAAGGAAAATTAGAATTTTAAGGAAAGAAGGTTGAATGCTAAAAAATAGAAGTAAAATTAATAAAAAGGGTCAAAGATGAGTGACAAAAAGAAAAGGAACATTTCTTAGTTTTAGTCTTTGAAGAGATAGCTCGCAGAGGACGATAGCATAGTAGCTCATGAAGTTGCATGCTATCTCTATGCATGTCGCCTGAAATTTTAGATACGAATAAAAAATGATTAGTGAGTCATTTTGATAGTGTATTAAACACTCAATGTATCGTCAAACCACTTCTCATTTGATTTTCGAGAATGTGTCATTAAAAAAATAAAGACTTTTTCAGATAATTATCAAACAGAGAAATGATAGAATGATAAGATGAAACTGAATAGTTCACTATCCTGCCCGTCTGAATCATCAGACTTTTTTAATTACTTATTATGATTAACGTACTAGTTCAATATCTACCTCTTACTGTTGCCCAATATGTTAGATATAAGTAAATTTACAAATAATCTCGTAAAAAAGAAATTAAACTTTTAGTTGGTTCAAAACTCATTTTTTTTTGCTAATTTATCTAGGCAAACCAGGCTTTTAAGCAAAGAAGCTTCTTAAATATGCTGAATAAACAAACCCGATAATCATTCACAAAAGATCAGTATCTTTCTTTTATATGACTTTTCATAGCTAAATTATAACGATAAAGGTCTTTCTAGGCGTAACTTGGTTCTACTCTTTGCTAAAATGATGTATTTGAAGCCTTAGTTTTCGAGATATAGCTTTTCTGTATGAGAGCTTTGTATTTTTATTTTATATGGAAGGGAATACTACCCAGACTCAAATCATTTGCAAGGTAAGCCAAGTTATATTCAGTTCTATCGACATCTCCAAAGTTTTCTTGCTGTTGAATTTGCTATTTTCTTTCATATTAGTTTGGAGGCTTCTAAGCTGTGGTTTGGATTTGCTGCGAAAGGTTGCTGTTATTGACCTACTAACTGCTGGTTTTAGGGTTCAATGGTTTAAACTAAGCGCCCTATCTTATAGCTATTCCTTGTTTCAACAAACACAATTACGCTTACTGCTTGATGTATTTCATATCTGTTAGATGGCTTGGATAGTATATGATTTGTCTTTGTATAGGCGGAGTTACTTTTACTTTGGCACGTATTATACGTTTTTAATGGTTTTTGGGACTTGGATTGTTTAGATTCTGTGTTCAGGGATGATCTGTTTATAGTATTTTTTGTGGTATTAAACAGAATAGTATTCAGTTTTCCTAATCTCCTTAGGTATTATCTCCACCTATTTCATTTCCCTATACTCTATTACTTTCTTCTTTTTCGGAACTCTTTGGACATACTCCCGATCATGGTATTAGATTTATGTACGGTGAACGGGATAATAAACTAGGTTTGATTGATCTAAATCGCCTCTGGATTACTTTGGGCCTAATCTTTGCTCTGAGCTAGTACGTTTTCGGGTTATTTCTTCATTTTTTGTAGTTATTTATAGCTATTGTGATGGTTCAGGTGGGATTTCCGCTGAAGATAATCTTCGTAGTCTTTGTATTTGCTCATCTTTTAGATATGTTATAGATCAAGCTGGTCATTTTGCAGCATTTTCAAAGTTTACAGATAAGATTCCATCTTATATTGATCTCTTAAAAATAAAAGCTTGAAGAAAAATATGATTTGTCCTGAAATATTTGCTAATCATTTGTATTTTTGAGCTTCTTTTTGTGTTTAGAGGTTTTACTCAAATTAATTAAAACAAATTCAATTCATTCTGTATCTGTATCTGAAAACAAGATTTTACTCTATCGAGTAGAATAGAATTTCTAGTAGTCGATCATAGAGAGAGATTTACGGCTGTTTAAGCCTTATCTCACCCGGATTTTTAGACCTGATTTGAATATTAAAATTGTAGAATTTCCTGAGGGAATTGAACCATTTGAAAAAGGGAATTGATTATTAGACTATTTTAGTTTTTGAATTTGCAAAGCCAATCTTTTTGAAAGCTCATTTGGTAACAAAAATTATTCCATTTTTAGAGAAAAAAAATAATCTAACTATGTTTTTATTTTAGCTATGAATGTTCACAAATTATTTATCTTTACCTTTAAGGCCATCAAATCACTCAAAAAAGGCTTATTTCTAAATTCAACAGCTGAAAATAAATATTGGAGAAAGATTCTTTTTATGCTCACAATTTGTTAAAAACAAGTTCTTCTTCGATGCTACTGAGATGCCGATATCTAAAGAGCAATAAAGACTGTAATGTGCTACATTTTGAAGACTTACAGATAGGTCTCTTAGCAGATTAAGCTCAAAACGGAGTCAGACTTATTGGAAGCAATCAAAACGCAAAAAGTGATTAAGTTCATATCTCAAACCCTTCGTCAGTGTATAGGATAAAATATCTAAAAACTCTCAGAATTATTGGAGCATTAAATAAGGATAATTACTAACTTATTCGAAGAGAATCTTTTTAGCAATAATTTTCTGTGATTGCAATGAATCAGCATAACAAAAAAATCATAAAAAAGTCTGAGATTTGCGATTGATATAGAGTTACTCTATTAGCTACTTTCCATTTTGAAAGCTCGCATATCTCTACAACATAAAGTAGTCTTTGTTTTTTTCTCGCACATCTCCGCAGTTTTACAACTTTTAGAGGTAGCTTTCTAAGGCTGCAAGCTAATAATCTTTCCCATCGTAGTAGGGCAGTATAGGAATCCCGTTACTAAGCTGAAGAATATAGGAATAAGCTGCATTATCGACCAAAACCACATTCTTCAAATCTCGATTCAAGCGAGACAAATCTTTTACAAACAGTTCGCCAACTTGCGTACAATGCTATCTATATAGCCGATGATGGATTATGTCTTTCTCGGGGTCTATTTAGTCCAGAATAGCATTGGCATATGTTTAGGTGCTTGCAGTGAACACAATAACTTCCCATTTCTTGGATATTTTCTCGAGAAATGTCAGAGCATAAGGTCTGATATTCAGATCAATGGTCACAAAGGTATCATCCATTTCAACTTTCAGCCTTAAGTCCGGCTAGATTTGAGTATTCTCAGTCGAGTGAATCAAAGTTTAATCAAGATCCAAAATTAGTGTTTTGCGTTTGCTGAATGATGGATTGATTGGGATGAATATTTTGGGTTGCTTTTTTGCTTGCTATTAGATTTGGTACAACATAAGCGTACAATAGTTCAGTATTTCTATTGTGCTTTAAATGTGCTCAACTGCCATGGAATTCTTCTAATTTACTGCCCTGACTGCTTCAGTAAGATAGTAGCGATTGTTTTTGGAAGTATTATAAGGGTTTACTAACGTGGGAAGTATGTTTCTAGGTTTGGGCATTACGTTCGTCAATTTTTGGATGTTATCACTTGGCATTTCTCCGATTCTTTTACTAAAATTGCTAGTATTTTGACCGAATTCCTAAATTTTGGCACAATTCAGCTAACTTTTTTATTTTATAGCTGTTTTGCTTTTACTTTTTTGATTAAAACTACTCAACTGTTACCTAGCTTTAGCTATTTTCTCTTCTATCAAAGAAAGCCTATCCTTGACAGTGTTTTCGATCTTTTTGGCAGTCTTTTTAACGGGTGATGGAATTTGAGGAGGCGCGCAGTTATGAGATAAGCTAACTCTAGAATTTATGAAATCTAAAGAGGTAACGCGATTGATTGAAAAAGAGTTTCTTGTTTATAAGCTCGGATCCTGCAGGAAAAATTTATCAAGGTTCTGCATATTCATATCACTCTTTCTAAAAAGGTTTTTCGCCTCCATCTTTTTTATATTATACGAAACCTAGTTTACAGCTAAGATGAAAAATAATGACAGAAGAGCTAAGACAGCAGCAAGTAAGAGTTAGGATCTTTAAACAACATGGAAAATTGTGAAATTTCTCCTTTTTAATTTTTGCATAACTTTGACATAGAATATAATTGATTGGAAAGTCATAATTATTGTTTATCAATATTAGAGTTTTTACGATAAATTAAGATGGCACTAGCCTAATGGCAATTGCTGCCACTACATTAAAATTCATCAAATTTGTTTAGTTAAAACCTATTCAAATATAAAAAAATACTTCTTATTGTTTTATGTAGTTTCTTGCTTGTTCGCAACTTATTTGAGGGTCGATTCAAAAAGAACTATTTAACGATAATCTATTTTTGTAGATTTACTGTTTGCTAAAGATTAATCAGGAATGAGTCCTTTTGTCTATTCTTATCATTATTTACAAACAAATAAAGTATAAAATTATCACATCTGATTCAAGTTTAGAACTGAATGAATTTTGCTCTGCAGTTTTTAGATATGGTTCAACTAAGATTTCAAATCAACAGTATTCAGGTCAATCCCTTGAAGAAGTTTATTCCTAAATTTAGCTTCTGTCTTGCCAATTTAATCATTTCTTAGGCCCTATATCTGCACTTGTCTTTTGCTTGCTTGTTTTAGGGACAACTAATGGTTGTTTTGGCAAGTATCAGGCAGTTTGTTTTATTTGCCTCTTTTGGTAAATGCATTTTTGTTTGAGCTAATCTGCAAAGCCTTTTATTTAAGTTGAGGTTCTGGTTGGAAACTGCTTTTAATTTTTCTTCTGTAGTTGTTGAGCAAGTCATAAGTTTTTTCATAAGATTAGACAAAATTTAAGTCCTTTTTTATCTAATTAGTTGTGTTATTTAAATTTATGTTGGAATATTGGAGTACATTTAGATTATTAGGCTCCTAAGCTAGATAATAAGGTTCACTAAAGGTGCGATTATGGTCGATTCGGAGATCGGAAGTAAAGATACCCATGGTTAAAATAGAGTTATTTTGATGCTTTTTGGGATTGGATTCATTTCGGGTTGGTTTTCCAAAGCAACTCTTTTGTGAAAACATCCTGGAGGCAATTATTTTTTTCTATATCTGATTAGATATTCCAGTTTCTTGAATGTTGACCGCAGAACTCTCTAGTTTTGGTTGGACGACCGAATGATTTTTTGAAGAATAACCATATTTGGCCTTAATTTGCTAAAGTTTCTCGAAATTCTGGAAACTCATAAAGTCTGCTTATTAATAATTTTTATTATATAAGCACAGATAAAGCTATTTTGTAACAAAAATACGGTCAAAAATGAGGGTATGAGAGTGCATAACGATATAACAAAGCAATCTAACGATAGCAAAGATATGTTTTAAAAAATATATCATAGTGTAGGCCTTTGTCACCCACAGATTCTTACATATAAAATTGGGTTATCGGAGATAAGTGTTTATGAGATTTAGAGCTGTGTGTTTGCAGATGAGTTCAAAAGTTAAGAGTGACAGAAGCTATGACTATTCTAAAGGTTTCAAAAACTAGTCTTTCATTTAAAATGGAAGATCCTATTTCCTAGCAAAAAAAGTGAACCAACCAACAATGTCTTTCAACCCATCTCTCAAAAAGTAAAGGCCAAAGTAGTAAACTCACAGGCAAATTGAATCTTTTCTTGAATCTTCCGAAAAAGCATAACTCGATTAGAGTTATTCATTTCTGAACATAGGAGATCTTTCCTAAGATGCTGAGGAGACAAATTTTCAGTAAGACACTAAGCTGCATGAGAATACGCCTAAAAGATGCAGAAAGAAGAGCAATATTATAAATATTTCTGACTCCAACGATTAGCAATCTAATTAAGATTTAAAAGTAAAGCTTCAAAATTATACGAAGGATGAGATTCTTTTGGAATTGAATAAGGAGTTCGATAAAATCTCAAAAAAATATACAAATGGATTCCAATTTTAACAAATCTACTCAGAGGCCGACAATAGTTAATCCTCCATGAGCTCGCATTAAGCCTAAGAGAAAGAACAGGGCTAAGACATTGATGGTTTAGAGCTGCTGTAAGATCTCAGCTAAAATAACTTGCCTGAGATCGATTACGTCGATCTGGATGAAATTTAGGAAAAGACTAATTAGCAATTTACCCTGTAATTTGACTCAAAAAGTTCAGCCTTTTCCAATCATGAAGATTCGCTCAAGAAAACAAGCAAAAAAGTTATGGACCACGCTTTCAAAAGCAGGTTGTAGGGCAAAAATCTAAATAAGTATGAGGATGACAATGGAATCAACAAAGAAGAAACCACATCAAGCTTGTCTTCGGAAAGTATTGTTGAAAATAAGATGAAAGGTTTTCAGCGGCTGAGGCCAATTAAGAAAAAGAGAACCCGCCTTACACCCAGAATTTTAGCTGATCTTCAAATACTTTTTAGACAGTTCGAATAGCAATAGAAATATCTAGGAAACCCCTTTTACCAACGAAACATAACCCTCAAACAGATATCAGAGGCAGTAGGCATCTCAGCAACATAAGCCAGATATCTCTATGATTAGTTTCTGATAGACCCTTTGTTTACCATGAGGCTGAGTAAAATAAATAGTACCAGTAACAATAACAAACCAGATGCTGTGGATCAATAGTTGGAGTATATGAGATTCAGGTTTATGGAAGCCTTGATTGCTGAAAATTCTGTCATAAGTCAGCAAGAAATGGCAGAGCGCATGAACTAATGCCCATAGCTACTTAGCAGAGATCCAAATGGAAACTTTATACCCATAAACTGCCGAACAGTTCAAGACTTACTGAGGAGAGGAAATTATGCGCGTAAAAAGGTGCAGTTAGTCCCTCGTAACCGAAATTCTCCCCAGAATATAGAAAATAGGTATCATTACTGCATACGATACTTAGAGATAATCAAGTATCCTAACGTTGAGATTTACTATTTGGATTAGAGCAGATTCAATCCAATGACAGCTCGCGATCGTGGGTGGGCCAAGAAAGGTAATCCTGGAAGGAAAACAACAGAAAGTTTAAAAGAAAAAGATGTGGTCCTTTTGGCTATGATTTGCCTCACTGGACTTGTCTTTTACGAGCTGAATGATGGCTACAATACGGCTGCTTTCACTATCGTAATTTTGTTGTAACTTAGGTGATGGAAAAAGTTTGTAGGATGTTGAACCAAAAAGGACATAATCCTCACCGATACATCGTCATAGACAATTCTCCAACCCATAATCGATAGAGTCTAAAAGAAATCGAGTAAACCCACAGAATAAATATAGTATTTCTGCCTCCCTATACGCCCATGTTAAACCCAATTGAGTATTGGTTCAGCTAATTAAAAGGAATAATTCGATCAAAAACCTATAAAACCCGGAATGAATTAAAAAGCAACCTCTAAAGTTTACTTATGCGGTTCTTCAACAAAAGCTTCAAAAACTACTTTGACTTCATCAAGCCAAACATTTAGCTAGGGATAAACAGGGAACTATGTCGATGATATTTTATCGGCAAATAAAAGTTAAATGATCTGGATATTTATAGCATGAATCTATGTATTAAAAGTTTATTGTCTTTGGGATCTTCACGTTTTAAGTGTATAACTACGTTCATCAGGTTCATCATATCATTTGCTTGACATTGAAAATAAAAATATCATTTACATTTCTAGGGATTTCTACAGAGTTTTTTATTCTGATTCGACTAAAACCTACCCATAAAAATGGAAGCCTTTTCCCTCCTCAATGTTCTCTGCAGATAAGTTATTATTATATGGTTTTATAGTGAAAAACAGGAAAATCAGTATCTTGATCTATTTTGATCTTGATAAAGGGCTTTTTATTAATATAAGCTTATAAACATTCCTCTCAGTCTATTAAACAAAAATGCATAAGGACCGATTTAAGGCTGTTGGGTCAGCCAAAAAAAAATAATTTGCAGAATACCTTAGAGAATAAAGCAATGAGTATCTTTAAAAACCATCTCCTTCCCCCAAGAAAAAGCATCTCTCCCCACAATTCACTAGGAAAAACTATTTCGATGAGGAGCCCCTTGAAGAAAATAATTACCTAAGGACCTAAAAAGTATAGCATAAACTGAACTGCGAAAAAGATGCGAGATTATCTGCATTGATCTATGAAGCAATAAGTTCAGCGGATAGGGCAATAAAACTAATTTTGAATTACGACATTCCTGAGATCGAAGGCATGTGTAGCAAATACTTTTTAGGCAAATAAAAGCTATATGCCTATCTTCATAGCTAGACTACTGCAACACGCAGTCCTAAATAAAAAATAAGTAGGTTGAGTAAAGTTAGGTCTAGGAAATAGGACTATTCCGAGGAAAAAGAGGAAGTTTCGCTGAAGCAGCTTAAAAGATTGGAGTATATCGTTGAAAATAAAATTATACCTTTGTTAAAGGAATAGTTGTATAGGGATCGGAAAAAGTATTCAAAGATCACGAAGCAGATGGATGTGGCCAACCCAGAACAAAGAGAAGGACTTTATTTACTCTAAAGACTCAATTAGAAGGGTAAAAGGTTCAATCTGAATGACTACATAGAGGTCTTATAGAAGTATATTATGAAAGTCATGGACAAGTAAAACAATTTGATGGAAAAAATAAGTGAGCTCCAATAAAATCTGGAGAAGTAAACCCTAAAGGTGGAAGAATACTAAAATTTTATTAAGAAGAGGTAAGAAGAAAAGTACTAGGATGGAATTGAAAGAGCAAATGAGCTAAAGCGCATGGTAAGATACTAATAGTTTATCAAAGCTATTCAGCTAATGGTCAAAGAGGAGGAGTAGGATTACTTCGTAAAAGAGAAATAGAATCTGGATGCTTTGGTGTAAAGAATCCGCAAGTTACTTACCTAAGAGCATAGCCAAAAGAAAGACTAGCATGCCGTAAATAAGAAACTATAGACCAAGCAATCTCATAGCGACTCTTAAACGAGCAAATCTTAGCAAGTGAAGCATCTAAAAGATGTAGTTCGGACTCTGAACAACTAAATCGGCTCACTGAAGTAGTAATATGAGCATTTGTAAGATAAGTTACGAACGACTAATGAGTAAATCGCCAAAGTTTAAAGTAAAGAAAAGAAGCTGACTGCCTAGAACTAGAGCTCTAAAGTGCTAATTTAAAAGCTGACATAGCAGATCCACTAACGAGATAAAATGCTTGAAAACATAACTGGCAAATATGATTAAGAGCTAAAGCAGAATTACTAGAATTTTGATAAATTACATTAGGAGAAGTAAAAAATAGATGAATAATTCAAAAGGCAACAAGAGGAGAACTAAAAACTTCTAAAGCACATTGTTTAAATTGAGGAAAGAAATAAATAGTTGGCTGAATCTGATGAGAAGAAAGAGAAGGATGTTGAGCAATTGGTTCAGAGTCTTTACAGCAAAGAAGTTGAACTTAAATAGCTCAATAAAAGTGTTGAAAATTATGAATGTTAGGCCAAGTTTTTGAATGCTGCTTTGATTTAACGAGAATAGTTCATACTCAGACTTGAGTAAAGGGTTAAAGCTGCAGAATAAAGGCTTTTGCACTTGGCTAAGTAGCCACTTAATTAATAGTATACTCAATAGAAAAAGCCATAATGGATCATTCTGAAGGCACAAAACTAAGAAGGGAATAACAATGAGCCTTTCGCCTGTGTTGTAGATAATTTATTTATCAGCCATACAGCGCCGAGCCATAAAAGATAGGATTTCATTCCGGGCAAGCGTTTTAACGGTAGCATTGAGTAGCCAAAAGCAGATTTTTAGAATCCGCTTTCTTCACCCCATCATAATAAATAGTAAAAGACCGATATATTAGATATTTAAAAGATTAAAATCCAAGATGGTTATACTAAATAAAGTGTTTAGCAAAATAAAGCAACAGTAAACTAAACAGAAACAGGAGTTCAAACTTAGAATCTATTTGGTGCAGAGAATTTTTATGAAAGTAAGGTCTTTCAATTTATGCCTTAACTCAAGAACATTCTTTCGAGACAAAAGTTTGTATAATAGACAATAAACCGATCACTTATACACTAACTCAAGTCTGTGAATAGCGACAAAGCGCAAATTTAAAATTCCTAAGCTCCAACTGTTAAGGAGGAAGATATAGTAAATATTTAGTCGTCTCAGAGGCAGCCACAATAACCTGAGGTAGTTAATGATGAGATGAAAAAAGCTAGGATCAAAAAAAAGCTTTACAACTCATACAAAGATATTGGAAATCTTATGAACTATCACAAAGAAAAGCTGTTGAATTTGGAAAAACTGTTGAAAAAAACTTCTAGCCAGTGTTTCAGTTTTGGTTAGTAGTTGTTGCAAACTCCCAATAAAAGACCTTTAGTAGAAAACTAAGACTTTATTGAACATATAAACCAAGCTCCGGAAAAAGCACACCACAATGACAAACTTGATGAATAGGATGTGAACCCAAAAGGTACTCCAGAAGCCAAGTAGTAGCCAATAAGTAAATAGCAAGTTTACGAGATGATGATTCTCGAAAATATGGAAGAAAATGCAAATTTAAGACAAATAATCTCAGAAATAAACAATAAGGAGGCAAACAGTAATGGACTTCTTTCATAATACAACGATATCAAGCGTAAGTTCAATTAACTTTTATCTCTCAATGAGTAGCTACAGCGATAAATAACTCATTTGAAGATGAATAAGCAGCACTCCTAGAATATAATCTAAAAGGTAGTTCATCCATAAAACTAACGCTAGGCAGAACAGCAAGAAAACTTGCATTAAAATGTGGTAAAAATTACACTTCAATAGTAAATGAGCAATTAAATACAACAACCGCACTAAGCAGTACCGACTATCTAATAGACTGAAAAGAAGCCTTTGGATGAAAATATCAAAACCCCATAAAATAAAGCGAACCAACCCACTCCCTCCAAAAAGGGTTATACCTGGCAAGATTTGATTCCTGAATACTTTGGTTAGCATGAAAGGCACAGAAAGAAACATCAGTGAATGTTTTTGGATCGGCTCACTTGATGATCTAATTTATTTATAACCATTCCTTTAATTAATGTTTGCTCAATTTATTTTAGAGAATATTAGAACAGTCAATTTAAAAATCATTCTCAATAGAATCAAACGAGGATATCTTCCAAGACTAAAAAGTCTATTTGCATTTGCTTTATTCTAATTTAACTTTTCTGTTGTGACTTTAAAAAGAGGAAAATGGTTTTAGATTTATATTTCATTTAAATGTAGCAAATCCAAGCGATTCTATTTGACGTCTAGGAGGTGGGCAAGCATGTGAAGGGCAGTAAAAAAAGGTACACTTGGGAAGTTGCGCTCAAGGATAAGCACCACACAATCATCCTTGATTTTTCCTTCATTTCAGGCAAAGTCAAAATCACAGTCGATCGCAAAATATTGCTCTAAAATGAGTTACCAGCCAACGTTTCATTTCAATATCCTTTCACCCTCGACGGATTCGCGTTGAACATCATCCAGCAGGGAGAAACTTTTGAACTGAGAATCAATAACAAAGTGTTTTCTCATCTCTATAACCAACAAAAAACCAACAACGAGTTTAAGAAATATGAGGAGGAAGTGAAGGATATCAAAGTAAACATTACCCAGCTCAACCCTAATAACAAGAAAATCTCATTGAACATAGGAGCCTTTGGTCCTCAGAAGAAGAAAAAGTAGGCCTCAGGAGAATCAGCAGGTTGGGATGCTTTTACTGGTGGATCTTTTCCTAATTATTTTGGCTAATCGCCTCAGCCAGTTAAGCAAACGGAACCAAAGCCTCAAGTTCCTCAACAGAAAATTGATCTACTTGCCGAATAGTAAAAAACAGAGTCAAGTTCCGTTCAACTCAACCTCTTAGACAATGTGAGCTAGCCTAAAAGATAAGAATCCTTTTTTGATTTGCCTCCTCAACCCCAATCAACAGTAAAGGATAGCAACTAAGACTTTGGGAATGTTCAAGATATGTTTAGTGGACTGAATTTGAAAGGACAGAGTAGTAATGAAGTTGACTTTTTTGCTGATTAGCCCAAAAAATAATCACCCCCAAAACAAATCGTTCCTCAGTCACCAACTTCCAACCTTGGATCTTTCAGCTTCTAATAATTTACTGGGTCAAGTAATTCGTTTGCTACAGGGGTTAAAATAGATACAATTCAAGTGAGCCCTAAGCAATTCGCTACATCAGTGGGAAACAAGCCTGCAGATTTAAACTTTTTCAATCCTGCCAAACAATAGATTAATCTTGGAGGTGCGGGATTCTCTAAAAAGCCGAGCCCGCCTGAAGTTCAAAACTTCAATATTCAAAATGTGGAGCCAAACGGAAATAATCCACTTACCGATATAAGTCTAAACGATTTCATGGTGCATAAGAAGGCCTAAAATCCTCACAATATCGAAAAAGGTTTGGACTTTAGTCTTACTTCGGTACAGAATCCACCCTTAAGCGTTAATCAAGCCCCTCTTCAACAAAATATTCAAGCTAGCGATTTCAGCACAATGCAGCTCTTATTCCAAACTAACTCAATGGGACAGCCCAATTTTGGTGGACTAAACCAAATCAATAATAATAATTTTGCTCCACAGCCTCAAGTTAATGGAGGCCTGAATTTCAACAATTTGCCCACCAATCCTCAAGCAAATAGCGAAAATTAGTTTAGCACTATGAGAAATTTCTTTCAAACAACTAATTATTAAAATTTGAACCTAAACCTCTCTCATACTAATGACCCTAAAAGTGTCCCAGATTTCTTGAAAAACAATAAACCCGAGACCTTCGCAACAATGAGAGCCCCAGGAGACATCAGCGGATTCAACATGGCTTCTTTTGGCACTATGCAAGTGAACCCTCAGCAAAAGGCAACAAACTTAGACTTCAACTTCTTGGAAAAAAAGCCTACAAACTTAGCTGCAAGTGGTCCAGGCAACCTGATTTGATGTTTTAAGTGCTCTGAATTAACCGCCAACTTTGATTGTTATATTTAAATCGAGGATTTGGGTGTAAGCTCTTAGATAGTCTAAGAACACTTATAGGGGTAGTAGTAAAGTTATTCAAAATCAAATGTAGATGTTCAAGCCTCTGCTCATTCTTCTCCCTTTCTCGCTTTGTGACTGATTGCTAGGGGCTCTTTATAACTGGCAGACAACTTCTCTCCTGTGCTGCATATTAATATCTTAGATCAGCTATCTGGGGAAGCCTTCTCTGATTCCCTTCGCACCGAACCAAAGCATCACTTGCTTTTCAAGTTTGTCCAGAATAGATTGGCTGCCGACCCTTTTGAGTTTCCTGGGTTTAGCTCTAGTCTAAATATTTTATTGAGCAGATGAAGTCATTTATTACTAAGCTGAAGCCACAGAAGTGGAAAGTCCACTTTTGATTGTGCTTATTTCTTCATAGTCTTCACTAAGGGCAATATGTTCGGAAAATTGCATGTTTTTTTTAAATTTCATTATAAACGTACGTTGATTATTCTTGTTAATAGAGCATATGAAGCTTCGATTTGTAAATGCGCGCAAAACTCATCCCAGCCCCTTAAGTGTTACTTACTCCTCTTTTTGACTATAGAAAAGTCCCTTCGCAATGATAAACCTTAATTTGTTTTATTGGGAATCAAAAAGGATAAAGCTTCATCACAAATAATCGTTTTTACAGTTTATACTTCGTAAAAAAGATTATGTTTGGGTCGCTTAAATTTATGAGTCGCCGTTTTTGTCTATTCGTCTGTATGCTACTTATAGTTTTTTTCAGACACCCGACCTAAAAATAAGTTCTCATCAAGACCAAGGCAATTCGAGTGCTATTTGACCACAATTCCCGGGTCTATTGATATTTTTGTGGTGGGCTGTCAAATATTTCTGAAAACAACTTTATAATAAAAGAACATGAAAATTAAACTGGACGGGTTGGAGTACTCTCTCTTGGTTTTGGATTCGTCAGCTTACTTTTGTTGAGTAAGGAGTTTAGAATTGTTCCTGAAAGATCTCAAACAACAACCTTTTAAATTGTAGCTTAGAGTAGAACCATAGAACTTGGCAAAGTTTTAAATGTATAAAATATGTATTGAACCAAGAGTATTCGGGGGAGTCTGCCTATAGCTCGTCGCTTGTGGCAATTTGAACTAAATCTATCAAACGTTAGTAAAACGATCTTTTTTGAAACATATGCTCAAGAGAGAATTCAGTAATTTTGACAGCAATATCTTAGGCACAAAAGGACTTAGTCTACAACTTATACAGCAATCATGAATGCTAAAAATATAGCAAAGGCACGACAAGCTGTAGTCAATAGAATGTTGACCATTTTTAAGAAAATCCCTAATTTCTATATGTTCCATGGAAATCCACTTTTTTATTAACTTCTTTTTCAAAAGAAGTTGTAGATTTAGCAAAGCAATACTCATATTCTTTGGTCTTTGACGAGGACGGCAATATTTTTTCATTATGCTTTGCTATAGGTAGCATTAATCTTAGTCACATTTCTTTTCTCCAGACCTGATTCACAGAATTAAACGCCCTTTTAATTTCTTAATCATTCTAAGGGTGAGGTTATTCAAGTTAATTTTTGGAAAATGGAAAAGTAGTTCTCACTAAACAAAATAAAGGCAAAATAACTCTACAGGAAACATAAGCTGCTTCCTAACAAATGATCCTTTAGCAAATTTCAAGCAAACTTTGCTAACAAAGCTTCAATCAAAAATTTCTATGCCTCTTGCAGCCTGATTTTTACGAGAGCAACATAATGACTAAAAATTAATAAGCCAGTATTCAGACAAACATAGGTTGCCAAATAATTAGCCTCCTGCAGACTAGAAATCACAGACAACTAATTTACAATTTGAATGGACTGTTATACCAGATATTTTGGCTTTGGAACTCTAAACTCTAAAAATATTCTGAAAAATGCAGAGATGCTCAAATTATATCACTCTGATGACGATAACAAGGAAGGATATCACTTCGTTTGCTGGTCTTAGAGAAAGCTGTAAAAAGGTGAGTACGACATTTGAATGGGTTTAGTAAAATATATTATATAAACCATTATTATTTTAAAATCCCTTTCCAGATACAGCTATGTGAGGGAGAATAGATTTAGATGCTAGTGACTTCATTCCGGATAGGAGAGGCCTACTCTGGTTGACAAGTAACTATCCCTGGCTCGAGGCTAGCTATACAGTTTAAAAGATTAGATATTGATGTGCGTACAACTCAAGTACAAAAAATTAACATCACTATATAAGCGATACCATCTTTCAGCTACTGCCAAAGTTAACCAATCTCATACCAGAGAGGTGCGCTGGTCTACTCCTATTTGTGACCTTGGGAAGGCGATGGGTATGCTGAAGTGCTTTCTTATGTGGATTTATTTGGAGGATGCATGGTCGAGCTGACTTACTAGATAGACTGAGAAGGTCTGAAACAGTGAGGCGAACTAACACAGTATTAGACAGTAAACTTGTTAAGATAGAGTCTATTGAAAATGTTGCTTAGACTCCAATTCTAATTCTTAGAGATCGCATTGGTTGCTGGCATGAGCACAGCATGTATAAGGTTGGGAGATAGGAAGGTGGCGTTGTGGGTGGGATGGGCTGGAAGATAGATAATTAGAGTGAATAAGTCCAAAGCAGGGTAAAGATCACCTCTCCGCATCTTTGAACTGACTATTCTTATAAATGGTCTCGGCAGAGTTGTTGATGAAAAACTACCTATCCAGCAGAAACTCGATGGCATACTTATCCTTGATCTTGTCTCGCAGCTCCCGCAGGTGGAAGTCCAGCAGCTTCGATTTGTTGTCCAGCCGCTACATGCAGCTTTTCATCCTTGAACCTCCACTGCAGCTGAGTTTTACCCATCCTTACATCTGCTAGTTTGGCTGCGCGTTGCTGTTCAGTATGTGTAGCCACTCGTACTTTGAACGTTCGATTACGTCGGTCCTCAAGCAGCCTTTCATGCCGAATTCATACTTGATACAGGATGGGGTACCATATAGTTTTTGAGGGAGATGTCTAAGAGTGCCTCCCTTTCGGTCAGTCTCTCCTCAGTGCCGGTCTTGGACTACGATTACTTCTCTTCGCCTTGGTTAGCAAAAACGTACATTTCTTCTTTCGGTATCTCCCCTTGATAGATTATTACTTGCTGAGCTCCATACTTGCGTTTTGCGGTTGCTGCTGGTTGAATGTGGAAGGGTATTCGGTCTTAACCAGTTCTTCTGAGTGCTAGATGATCTGGTTGCTGAGCCTGAGGTCGGGAGTGGTCGGCTGCCTCAGCACAGTGATTTATTTCATAAGGTTAAGTATGTATTTGCTGCTCTATATTTTGGATGTGAGATATTTGTGTTTCTAGGTGAATGAGTGAAAGTACATCCAAATTGGAGGCCCTGAATTTATTGAATATTTTATCGGAAATATTTTTGATGTTGGCCTTGCGATCGCTGATTTCGTTCTGCAATTATAAAACCCTTTGTTCCAGCTTTTATTGGTATTACTTTTTGCGAAGTCTGGACATTTTGGCCGACTCCCTGTTCTTCTTGATGGCCTTGGACTTCTCCTCAGGCTCCACTGAGCGGAGGCTGGTGTTCTTCTTGCAGAGTTTGGTGGCCTTCTTGGACTCGGACTCGGACATGGAGTCGTCGTTGATGCTGTCCAAGTTTTCTGAGGAAAAATCTCGACCGAAGTAGTCAATCTTCTTGAAGTCGTGGTTTTAGAAGTTTTAGTCCTCATCTTACGAGGAACTGCTGCGGCCTCTCAACATTAATTTATTTAAAGCTTCCTAATTGTAATACCACAGGGACCTTAATTAACACCTTTTCTGACCATAGTTTTAAACAACTTATCTCCCAATAATCAACAACTCCACCACCCATATCAATTTCGCGCAAATCCCAACCGAGCTGCAATCTCAACTAAGATTAATCACCAACTATAGTCTCCCGATATATATGATTCCTAGCCACATTGATTTGTGATTAACCTCAAGCAATACACAAAACAAGCAGACAAACAACCTTCTAAGACGCAGACTTAGAACTGGCTGCATTTTAGATTGGCCAAGGGTCTGTTAAAAATCCAAGTTTATTTATTTTCTAAGGTGATTCAAAATAGGGTGAGTTATCCGAATTCATTATTTTAACACTCGATGTCCTATTACTCGTAGTCACTCACCTATTCAGATATCTGGCATCTCTCCAGACTGAAAACGCACTCCGACGATCCAGAATAGAAGCCGAACTGGCCGTCTCACGCGCCACCACTGAGGCTGTAATCGCCAGGTCCCGCGATGCTGAAATCTACACTGAAGCAGTTCTGAGGAGATCGAGGGTTGAGGCTCAAATCATCCCTGAGACCATAATGGCCTAGCAGGCACTCAGAAGGTCAAGACTGGAAGCTGATTTGGCAGCTACTCGTCTTGAGACTTAGGCCGCGGTCAGAAGATCGAGGGTTGAGGCCGGGATTGAAGCGAACAGGATAGCCACATAGAATGCGGTAAGAAGGTCAAGGGTGTAGGCTGAATTGGCGGCTTCGAGGTTCGCAGCGGAGGAGGCTGTGATGCAGTCAAGAATGTAGTCAAATATGGTGCTGTAGAACAGATTGAGGCGTTCGAGGGTTGAGGCGGAAATTGAAGCATCGAGGTACCAGCGTCTTTACTACCCTTACATTTGATCATCAAGTCTTAAATAATGATAATATGATATGAGTGCGGACTAGGAAATATGAAGGTTAGCGAATTTGTAGGGTAAAATTAGAAGGGTAGATAACAAAGTTATTGGATGCTGATGTGATCATGTCTGAAACACCTAAAACTAACAAATTTTGGCTGACTCGCTTTATTCAGCTAGCTTTATAAACAGCCATCTTGATATCTTAATTATCTATTCGGATTACTCTATCCAAAATACAATGGCCGCGTGGTGTGGTATGTTGGGAGGCCGCATTTGGCCACTTCTAAGGACGAAGTATGCAAACTTGTAGGAGCTTACTTTAATAAGTATTAACTATAAGAGAATTTTCAAATGGGCACGGTATATGAAAGTTATATGATTTTTATTGCCTACATATTTTGAATGGTGCCCAGCCGCATTCTCAAGCGATATTGTTGGTAGCTCTGCACTTTCTCTCAATGCGACTCTTCTACCTTCAAGGATATGAAGCAACCCTCCACAACTTCTCTCTATCTCTTTAAATTTAATCACCCCTCTATTATTGTTCGCTTGCAATCTCCCACCTAAAAAATACATGGCTGGGTTTTCACTGAGGTTTAGATCTCCATGAAGCTCAATGACAACCCTAAGGTTTCGCACTGGAAATCAATACAATTT